>Ga0123519_10012866_pt1 | contig 12095 bp, 11 predicted proteins | sample YelNatPaOPRAMG02_FD_87396 | JGI IMG/M metagenome (GOLD analysis project Ga0123519, IMG submission 87396) | Hot spring microbial communities from Yellowstone National Park - Yellowstone National Park OP-RAMG-02 (version 2) | ecosystem: Environmental > Aquatic > Thermal springs > Hot (42-90C) ... | reverse complement strand
TGCTTTTATTTATTATCGGTTTAACATATTTTTGGTTTCTACCCTTCCATATCGGTTTTAATGCACAGGCAGAAGGTGTGGGATTTGTAGGAAAGTATACCACTCCACTCAGTAAAGAGTTGCTTACGATGGGGCTATTTATCCTGCCTGGATACCTGCTATGGGGAAATGAATTATTTAAACGGAGAAATCCCGGGCTAATTTTAGCTTTAATTTTGACTCTAATATTGACAGCAATGCTTTGGTTTATAGTTAAGATTAATTATTTTACTTTACTTTGTTTAATAATTTTATGGATACTGGGAGTAAGGTATTTTAAAAAGTTAGAACCTTTGCAAAAATTTTTATTATTAATTTATTTATTTGCAATAACAATACTTGCAGGTTGTGAGATCTTATTTGTAAAAGGCTTTTTCCTTTCTGGAGATTACATTCGTATGAATACAATTTTTAAATTTTATTTCCAGGCCTGGCTTTATTTAAGTTTAGGGCTACCACTTATTATAAGAGAGATATTTAATTCATCCAGACTTAAAAAATATATTATCCTGCCAATTTTATTTGTTATATTTCTTTTAAGTGCTCTTACTTCTACATCTGCCTTAATTGGAAAACTTAAAGATGAAAGAACTACTGCCGGCGCACCTACACTCTATGGATTTTATTACAAAAAATTAACCTGTCCCGGAGAGTATGATGCACTGCTGTATCTTGTGCAACATATTTCAGACTATAAAGTAATATGTGAAGCAGTTGGACCTATCTATGGAGAGTATGGGCGTGTTTCTATGAATACTGGCTTGCCAACAATTTTAGGATGGGATAATCATATTTCACAGCGAGGTTTTTCTGGAGAAGAAATAGAAAGAAGGAAAAAAGCAGTAAATACAATTTATACAAGCACTGATAAACAAGCGGTAGCTTTCGCTTTGTGGGAATATGGAGTAGATTATGTGTATGTTGGAAAACTTGAGAAAGATATGTACTCTGGAGGGGAAGAAATGACAAAGTTTGCCACCTGGCAAGACCTGTTTCATCTAGCTTATTCTAATGATGATGTAAAAATATACGAGGTACTTAAACCTATTTCCTTTCTCCAAAACATTACATCTCCCTTACCATCTTCTTCTACTCCGAATATTCCTTACTGGCTTACCTTAAAGCCTGTAAATCCATTTAAGGGTGGCGAAGGCAAAGCACCTGGAGAATTTCGTGAGCCCAGAGACATCTGTATCGACTCTACAGGTAATCTTTATGTAGTGGATTTTAGAAATTTCCGTATTCAAAAATTTACTCAAAAAGGCAAATTTTTAGGTGGTTGGGGGGAAGAAGGGAAAGGAGAAGGAGAGTTTAACGACCCTTCAGGTATAGCATATTCTCCTTCCACAAACACTATCTGGGTAGCAGATTGCTGGAACCACCGCCTGCAGGAATTTACACCGGAAGGTAAGTTTTTAAAAACAATTAAATGGGAGTTCTATGGTCCAAGAGACTTAACAGTAGATAATACAGGTAATTTATATGTAGCAGACACTGGTAATAATCGAATTGTTAAATTTTCAAAAGAAGGAAAATTTTTACAGATATTTAGTGAATGTAGTCAGCCCTGGGGAATAACCTGGTGGCAGGGAAAACTGGTAGTTGTAGAATCTACTTCGGGGAAACTAAAACTGTTTAGCCATGAAGGGAAACTACTACAAGAGCAGTGGATTTCTTCGCCACCTCTTGAAGACTCGTTTCTTACATCTGATACACAAAATATTTATATGACACTTACAAATAGTGGTGAAGTAGTCAAAATTAGCTTTAAACCTACTTCCCCCCAATCCTCCTTTGCAAAGGGAAAGGGTGTGTTAATTAAAAGTTCTTTGCCTGCAGAAGCAATTTATCAAGGGCTAAACTCTCCCACTGGAATTACTTACTGGCAAGGTAAATTATTTATTTGTGAAAGAAATAATAATAGATTAATAAAATTAATTGCAAGATAAACTTACTTCTTTTTCAAAAGAAGTAAGTTTTACTATTCTGCAGTAAAGCTTTTTATCCAGTTAGCCTGCTTTGGTCTTTTTCTATTTTTCTGCATTTCCTGCCACTTCTCGTCTGTCAATCGCTCGTTAATTTTTTGTTTAAATTCGTAGTATGAGAAAACCCCTCCATGACAAAGCCTATAACCTTTCCTATCATCTACTATTACATAAATATTAAATGGAGAACCAACTCCCTCCTCAAGCACCTGACCGGTATTTATATCTGTATGAACATCAGCTATAATGTCTATTTTTAAATCAGTACCAGATGTTATTTTTTGCATAATCTGGTATGAGAAATTCTTTAATGAAGCAAGCTTTTCTCCAATATTCCAGATAAGATTATATTCTTCATCACTAAGTTCTTGTTTTTTAAGCTCCTTTTCTGAGATAATCTTTAATTTTTCTAAAAGGTCTTCAAATTCTACTAACTTCTCTGGTATTTCTTTCTCAGCCACACCTAATGTAACAAGATTACCTCTTAAATCTCTCATCATCTCTTCAATGCGTGCATAAACCTCAGGATATGGTTCTACATAACCGTAAGTTAACTGGGGTTGCAAAGGCAGGGTTACTGATGCTTTTAGCATTGTATAACTTTGTTTTGCATACAAAATTGTATCATGTCTTAATTCTGCCCAAGAACCAAGAGAGGTTTGAAGTTCTTTATCTACCCAAGCTATGCTTTGCATAAATAGAGGTGCCTCTTCTTCAATATTTTCTTTTAAAAGTGGCAACAAAGAATATAACCATTGCCAGTAAAGGTTTTGTTTCCAATCCTCTGTAGTTTTTGCTAAAACCTCTTTTCTTAATTTATCAATCTGTTCATAATAATTTGTATATTCTGTATCCCCATCGTTTTTTAATATAGTAAGTGCCCTTTCAGAGGCTAAAACTCCTAATACATCTAAACCACGAGGAAATGCCCTGGCTGGACCAACATTGGGAATCTCTTCCATAGTAAAAGGCTTCCCCTTACCTGTATATTTAAGAATCTCTTTCCCATTCTTTACTCCATAAACAAGCTCTTGCAATATATATGAATCTGGAATAAACCTCTGCCCCATAAATCTAAAGCTTTTAGTTAAAGTAGCTCTCTCTCTTTCTGCAACACTGGCTGCACCTCCTAAGATTTGAGGAGACTTTAAGTTTATTGCCTTATCAATAAACTTTGACAATTTACCTTCATCACCATATTTATCAACTGTGCCTTCTTTCGGGAATATTTCTTTAATAAGTTTTATATAATCATCAACATTAAAGTCATCTGTTTTACCTACAAAATAAACAGTAGGTTCGTAAATCATTTTCCATAATTTAAGTGCTTCTGCATCTCCAATAAATGCATCTACCATTAAAATTGCCTGCAGTGTCATTTTTTTACCATCTGAAATTGCAGATGCACTTTTGCCTGGCTTTAATTTAAAGTCCATCCTGCCATACCACATCATAACTTTAAAATATTTCTTAAACTCATCACTCCTGGTATAATGTCCTCTAGGTATGTATTGGGTGTAATCTTCATAAGCATAAGGAGTAGTAAAAAGATTTGGATTTTTTATATAAGTCAAAAGTTCTCTAAATTTTATACCTTCGTGCTTTTCTATATTACTGAGTTCTTTTTCTACAGGTTCTTCTAATTGATAGTCAACTCTGTAATCAGGATTAAGTAGTTTTTTTGCAACAGAAAAGAAACCAATGTTTAATCTAGCAGCTTCTTTAACATCGCTATTTTCTGCTTCGTCATATTGTTTAATAGATAATTCAAGCATTTTATCTGTAAGCTTATTTACTAAATTAAAAAGTTTTTCTATTTCTAAAATCCTTAAAATATAATCAAAGAATATATGAGATGTATGCAATACTGCATCTGTAGTAACAAATACTGGCTCGTTATGTTTTTTACAGTTAGAGTATATTTCAAATATTTCATCTGTATATCCCGAAGTTACAACAAAACCGTTTTGTTTAAGTAGTTCCTTTGCTTCATTGGATAAATAGCCTGTATCTAAATTATCAAGAGAAAAGCTATTTTTATTCATTTCTTTAGTGCACCCCCATTGTATTACCAAGACAAGTAATACTAGAATTACAGAGAAGAACACAAAAAACTTTTTCATTAAACTAACCTCCATATTAAAGAGATTAAAGAACTTTTCTTTAGAAAATTCCATTTAATATTAAAAATTCCTCTGTTAATTTTAATATATGGTAGCTTGACAGAAAGTAAATTTATATTTATAATATGAATAAAATTGTAGAGGGGATTTAAATGAAAAAGAGATCTATATGCCATTGTTGGTGGGATGGCTGGGGGAGAGTAAATTAAATTAATTTCTTCTATTGTAATACCTTCGCTTAACAATTTTACATCCATTCGAGATAATATTTTTGTTTTTACCTTATTAGCTTGGGGAGGTAAGTATATGTCTAAAAATTGGTATCCAATAATTAATTATGAAAAATGTGTAGGTTGCCTTGAGTGTGTGAAGTTCTGTCCACACGGGGTTTTAGAGGAAGTTGATGGCAAACCTCAGGTAGTAAATCCGCAAGCTTGTATAGAGTTTTGTCGTGGCTGTCAGAAAGGAGCTTGTGATTATAATGCAATAGCATTTCCAGGAGATAAGGAGGAGATAAAAAATGAGTAAAAGAGCTTTCTTGCTTTGTGTTTGTCAGGGCACTTGTCCATCTTTTACAAAAATGAATATTTTTGAGATTTTAAACATTATAAGACGAGAAAAATTGGTTGATTTTGTTGCACTTCATCCTCAACTCTGTGCAGATGACGGAGACGAATTTCTTAAATCACTTTTAGTAAATAAAAATATAGAAAAACTATTTGTAGCAGGTTGTGACCCCGTTATGCAAAAGAAGATGTTTAGAAATGCTTTCGAAGAAGCTGGTTTTGAAACTAAAAATCTCTTTTCGGTAGATATAAGAAATATGGATACAGAAAAAGCTGTAGAAGTTATAAAAGAATTAATAAAAAGTGCCTAAAGATAAAATTTTTAGAAAATAGTTAGCAATATTAAAAGTAAGGGACTATTATGTAAAAGTTTTAAGTTAAAGGGGGATTAGAAGAAATGTTAAATAAATCTTGGGGTTTTATTGGTGGAGGAAGAATTACTAATATTATTTTGGGGGGATTTAAAAGAGCTAATAAAATGCCTGCTGAAATTACTGTAAGTGATGTAGATGCTGATAAATTAAATAAGTTACAAGAAAAATATCCTAAGATCACTGTTACAGAGAATAATACCCAATCTGCTTTAATGGATTTAGTTTTCCTTGCAGTTCACCCGCCAGTAGTAACTAAAGTTCTAGATGAAATAAAATCATCTTTAAAGCCTGATTCAATTTTAATTTCTCTTGTGCCTAACTTTACTATAGTAAAGTTAGAAGAACTGTTAAACGGATTTAAAAGAATTCTCCGCATAATACCCAATGCTCCTTCTATTGTAAATTCTGGTTTTAACCCTGTAACTTTTGCAGATGTGTTTAGTGAAATAGAAAAAAAAGATTTAATTGATATGTTAAGTATTCTTGGGAAATGTCCAGAAGTTTGGGAAGAGGAACTAGAAGCATACGCAATTTTAACAGCAATGGGTCCTGCTTATTTCTGGTTCCAGTGGTATGAATTACAAGAAATAGGCAAATCTTTTGGACTTAATTCTAAAGATATTAAAGAAGGTATGCTCCAGATGTTAACAGGTGCATTAAAGGTTATGTTTGAGTCTGATTTAACACCACAAGAAGTGATGGATTTGCTACCAGTTAAACCACTGGGAGAAGATGAAGAAAGTATAAAAAATATATATAAGAAAAAATTAGAAATAATGTTTAAAAAATTAAAAAGTTAAACTCAAAACATTGTGATACTCTAGAGAAGAGTTTAACCCTGAAACATAGATAGAAGTCTTTTAAGCTCTTCTACTGTTGGAACTTTACCGGAGATAACGACCTTACCGTCTATAATCACTGCTGGAGTTGCTCTAACTCCAAGCTTTGCGTATTCCATTACATCGTAGATATGAGTGATGTCTGCAGTAATATTCAACTCTGCACAAGCATCCATTACATTCTTCTCTGTTAATTGACATCTTGGGCAACCAGGACCTGCAATCTGTAACTTCATAACTTTTAACTCCTTTCTTTACCCATTCTAAAGCACTCCCAATATATATGATAATACATAGTAAATTCCAACTAAAATAAAAATAACCCCGGTAATTCTTTTTGTATAATACTCTATTTTAGTTACTTTATGATAAACTTTGTTAATATACCCTGCCCCCAGAGCAACTAATACTGCAAAAAATAGCACTGGCAGGCCTGTCCCTATTCCATAAATTAATGGCAAAGCTATACTTGATTTTGCTTTTATGGCAAGTGGTATTAAACTACCAAAGAATAAAGCTGCAGAAAGTGGACAAAAAGCCAGTGCAAATAATCCACCTAGCAGAAAAGAACCTGTAATTCCAGCATTATCAAGTTTTTTTTGTAAATTTTGAGAAGGTGATAAACTAGGCAAATTTATATGAAAAAGTTCTAATAAAAATATTCCAACTACAATTAATAGTATTCCTAATATTTTATTTATATATCTTTGTAAAAAATCTGAAAGTATTGGAATATTAACCATTAATTTTACAATAAGAAAACTGATAACAATATAAGTGATACTTCTCCCAATTATATAAAAGACCCCTGATAAAAATACAACGCCCTTATTAGCAACACGATGGGCAACAAAAGAGATAGCTGCTATGTTTGTAGCTAGAGGACAAGGACTAATTGAAGTTAATATCCCAAGCCAAAGGGCAGTGAAAGCTAATAAGAAAATGTTTTCCATTTATTCTGCCTCCTGCAAAAACTTTCCTACTTCATCTTTTACATACTGATAAAACTTTTCTTTATCACTAACTAATAACCATATATCTGCTAGATTTTCCCATTTTTCTTGTTTATCGTTTTTATATAGTGTAATAACTAGAGATTTTGTATATAACTGGTAATCTTGAATGAAGTGTCTATTTTCTGGCTCATCTACATTAAGTGATTTGAATGTCAATATCCCATTTTTAAGCTCATTAGCAAAGTATTTTTCAATAGCCTCACGGGAATATTTTTCAATTCTAAGACAGGTAGGACATCTATGAGTACTGTGAAAATAATATATAATTACCTTTGATTTAATAGTCTGTTTGGGTGGTTCAGTCTTTTGTGTTTTTGCAGAAAGCTCTCCTAAAACTTTATCTTTATTGATAGAATTAAATTTTGGAGTTAGAAGATTATCAGATTTGAAATTCCTTTTTTCAATTTCCCAATAAACCCAAAAAACAATGCTAAAAATAGTACAAAGTAAAACAATTAAACTTTTATTCTTCATAATCTATTACCCCCTAAAAATATTTAATGTAGCCTAACAATATTTGAAAATAGCAATAAATTATTTCTTCTCTCCAAAATACTTTTCCCTAAATTTTAACGCCACATTTACAAGACTAATAAGAATGGGCACTTCAAGAAGAGGACCAATAACTGTTGCAAAAGCTTCTCCAGACTGAATACCCCAAATAGCTACAGCTACAGCTATTGCTAATTCAAAGTCATTACTAGCTGCAGTAAAAGATGTAGCTGTTATCTGCCCATAGTTAGCACCAACTCTGTAAGCTATAAAAAAAGTTGCAAACCACATAAGAAAGAAATAACAGGTAAGAGGTATTGCAATTCTTACTACATCTAAAGGTAATTCTATTATATACTCTCCTTTTAAAGAAAACATAACAATAATAGTAAATAAGAGTGCAATCAAGGTAATAGGGCTTATCCTGGGGATAAATACATTTTCAAACCATTCTTTACCTTTAAATCTTATCATACTAAATCTTGTAATTATTCCTGCAATAAACGGAATACCGAGATAAATAAAAACTGTCTTTGCAGCTTCAAGCATTGAAACACTAACACTTAATCCCTTTACAAGTCCAAACCAGTTAAGAAACAGAGTTATGAATATGTATATATACACAGCATAAAATAAAACCTGAAAGATTGCATTAAATGCAACTAACCCTACAGCCAATTCTCTATCTCCTTCCGCAAGCTCATTCCATACAATCACCATAGCAATACAGCGAGCAAGTCCAACTAGAATAACTCCTATCATATATTCTAGATAATTATGAAGAAATATTATTGCCAGAATAAACATAACTACAGGACCAATTACCCAGTTTTGAAGTAGGGAGAGAATAAGCAATTTCTTGTTTTTAAATATCTTTCCTATCTCCTCATATTTTACTTTAGCAAGTGGTGGATACATCATAAGAATCAGCCCAATAGCAATCGGAATAGAAGTAGTGCCTACCTGAAGGCCAGTGATGAATTTAGTTACCTCGGGCAAAAAGTAACCTATACCTATCCCAATACCCATCGCTATAAATATCCAGAGTGTTAAAAACCTATCTAAAAATGAAAGTTTTTTTTCTGTTGTATTAGTCATTTTAAGAATTCCTCCCCTTATCTTTATAATATAACTTTGCTAAACAGCAAGTAGTGAAAATATGGCATCTACCCTCCTTCCTTTTCTAATTCTTCTACAATCTTTTGCCAATCTTTACTTTCAATACCAGTAACACATCTGCCATTTTTTCTTAAAGACAAACGCTTTTCTAATCTCTTACTTTCTTTTAAAAATATCTCTTCTGGAATACTTGCCACAGCTTGCAAGAGAAGTTCCTGAAACTTATTTAACGGTGGAATTAAAGAATATAAAACCCATCTACCTTCTTTCCTCTCTCGAACAAGACCCGCTCTTTTTAGTGCCTTTAAATATCGGGATACATTATATTGAGACTCTTTAAGTACATCCATAATCTCACATACACAAAGTTCAGTCTCTGCTTTAATTAATAACCAGATTATTTTTATACGCTTCTTATCAGACAAAGCTTTAAAGAAACCAGCAAATTCATCCATCTAATCCTCTACATTATATTTATATATGCATAAAACTGCATATATTATAAGCCTCCAAGATTATTGTGTCAATAGAATTTTTAACATTTTTTTAACTTTTTAATATTTACAAAGCACTCTTTACCTTTTATACTAAAAGAGATAACTTCAAAAAACTTAAAGGAGGTATAAAGTAATGGAAATAAAAAAGATTGCCCAGACTCAAAGTATAAAAGGGGCAACCACAGCTGGAAAAATTAAAGAAGAAAAAGATATTGGAGCGGTAAAAGACCAAATTACTTTGGGAGGTAATGACAGTAGCGAAGCTATAAAGCCACATAAAAAGTGGTTATTTATTAATTATGTAGCTGCAGATTGTAATTTAACCCTTGACCAGATGAAAAATCTAGACCAGCAAGAGCTGGTAGGTTCTGATGAAAATACTCACCTGGTAGCTTATATTGATGTAGGCCCAAGTCCTAATCCTATGGATCATACTTGGTCTAATTGTAGAACTTATTATATTACTAAGGATACAGATACCAGCAAACTTAATTCTGAAGTTATAGCTGAACATGGTAGAGTAGATATGTCTAATCCTGAAACACTTAAAAAGTTTGTTGTAGATGCTATAAAAAAATTCCCTGCGGACTATGTAGCTTTAATTCTTAATGACCACGGTGGTGGTTTTACTGGAGCTATGACTGATGATTCTGATGGTGGCTTTATGTCTGTGCCTCAGATTAAACAAGCCCTTAGCGAAGCAGAGAAAGAAACTGGTAAAAAGATAGATATCCTTGGATTTGATGCCTGTCTTATGGCTCAAACAGAGGTAGCAGGAGAACTTAAAGACACAGCTCACTATATGACAGCTTCTGAAGAAAGCGAAGGAGGAGCAGGATGGACATATAATGAAATGCTAGGTAAAAGCCTGGCAGAAGCAATTAAAATGACACAGGAATCTTTAAGGCAGAAAATCAATGTAGAGCCAGAAGATTTTGCAAAGCTTTTAGTTAAAGTAAATGAAAAACATCAAAATGACATACCAACCTTCTCCGCTGTAGACCTTACAAAAGTGGACGGATTAATTAAAGCAACAGACCTGTTAGCACAAGCAATTTTAAAGACTGATGACAAGAAGGTAGTAAAAGATGCTCTCTCCAAGGCAGAACATTATGGAGGATGGTATAGCCCTTATAAAGATTTCCATGATGAATACCACTTCTGTCAATTAATTACAAAGAATACAAAAGACCCGGCATTAAAGAAAGCAGCTCTGGATGTGCTTAAAGCTATTGAAACAGCTGTAATCGCTAATGAAAGTTCACCGACATCATATCCTAATTCCCATGGGTTAAGCATTTATGGGCCAACCTCTGTAGGCACTTCTGGAGTGGGTTACGGTTACAAAAATTTAGAATTTGCTAAAACTACTCAATGGGATGAAGCTATAGAGAAAATAGCTAGAGAAGCTGGTAGTTTAGAAGAAAATATTGCAGATGAACCTAAAGTATGGCCCGACGGATCACCTAGAGCTTCAAAAGAAAGTTAAAAATATTTAGACAGTAAAAGTAGCTTCTATATGCAGGTTGTTCTGTGCTTTTAGGGCAACCTGCATTTTTTATTTAATCCTGGAAAATGTGCCTAAAACTACCGAGGCTTGAGAGGTATTTTTAAAATTAAATAAAATCCTTTATTTTTAAATAATTCTCTGTGTCCTCTTAAGATAAAATCTTAAAATAACTAAGTTTACTTTTTTACAAAAGAGTACCAGAGAAAAACTTTTTTCCCCAATTATTATCAATATATTTCTCTCTGTGGTTAACTGCATTATTTGTGTTAATCTTAATCTAAGTCTAATAGTTTATATATAATGAAGGTGTCTTTTCTTTTTAGCAGGATTTTTATTATTAAACCCAGAAAATACTTAAAACATTAAATTGTGGAAAGTGAACAAATTGAAATTTTGTCCTTTTTGCGGCGTAGAGCAAAAAATAATAGGGGCTAAATTTTGCTGGCAATGTGGGGTTAGTTTTTGTGAGGAAGAAGCAGTTGTTTGCCAGCATTGTATGATTAAATTAGCCGCTGGCGTTAGTTTTTGCCCTTACTGTGGTGGAAATACTACTCCCATCTCACAGGTTAAAATAAGATTCTGCAAACTCTGTGGTAATCAACTAAATTTTTCTTTTCCTATTGGTAGTTTCTTATGTTCTGTATGTAGTAGTAAAAGCATAATACCTAAAAATAATAAGTGTCCTCAGTGTGGTAGAAAAACTGAAGAAGGCAATTTATGTGACCGATGTAAAAAGATAGAAGAGTTTAAGAAAGGCTTTTACTTTTCTAAAGAAGAGTATGAACATCCAGAAGATAAAAAAGCATTAGAAGCTTTGCATAAAATAAAGGTTATCCAGGTTCTAGCTTCACAAATTTCTAAAAGATTAGGCAAGCCCTGGATAGAATCACAGCTTACAGGTATTAAAATTTCAGAACAACAATTTCCTGATGTATATAAATTAGCTCAAAAAGCAGCACGGCTAGTATGTTTGCCAGTCCTTCCAGATATTTATATAGGTGGCGAAAGCTATTGGGAGGCAAATACATACGGGACAGAAGATGATTCTTTTGTAGTATTATCTCCTATGATGATAAGAATTTTCTCGCCACTGGAGTTATTGTTTGTATTAGCACACGAACTAGCTCATGTGCGTAGTGGACATGCTTTATATAAAACAGTAGCAGAAATTATAAGTGGCAAGGCCAGGCCTGGCCAGGGATTAACTTCAAGGGGAATTCTTGGCATATTAAATATTCAGAAGTTAATCACTATGTCGGTAGAGCTTCCTTTATTAGCCTGGTCTAGATTATCAGAAATTTCTGCTGACAAGGCGGCGTTAATTGCTGTTGGAGATTTAGAAATCGCTCGCAAAGTGCTTCTTATAATAGCACTGCGCTCCAAAGATGTGTATAATAAAATAAATATCTCTGCTTATTTAAAGCAACAGGAGGAGCTGGACAGTAAAATTACTAAACTAAGTGAATTTCTCTCACAATCATCTCCTTACATAGCTACAAGGATAAAATTTATTACAGAATTTTATAATACAAACC
>Ga0123519_10012862_pt1 | contig 12099 bp, 7 predicted proteins | sample YelNatPaOPRAMG02_FD_87396 | JGI IMG/M metagenome (GOLD analysis project Ga0123519, IMG submission 87396) | Hot spring microbial communities from Yellowstone National Park - Yellowstone National Park OP-RAMG-02 (version 2) | ecosystem: Environmental > Aquatic > Thermal springs > Hot (42-90C) ... | reverse complement strand
CCATCATCGGTGCGCCCGGCATCCCGCCTAATCCGGCGAGGCGACCGGGTTGTACGCCGGTAGGTACCTGTCCTTCAATCTCCACTGTCGTCTCGCTGCGCACCAGCCGCCCCGCATTAAAGGCAAACCACAGCGTCCGATCCAGCTTCACCTTCGGATTCTGCAGGATGTAGTTGCTGAACTCCAGCGTGCCGGTCAGCGTGCCCTCATAGGTCTGGCGTATCTTCACGGTGGGATAGCCACCTTCCCACTCTACGCTTTCCAGTTTGTTCTGTGCCAGTACCTTGCGTGCTCGCTCCACCGGCATATCGGGCAGCAGGATGTACGCCCATGCGGTCCAGGTGTCGCCGGGCTTGACGCGCAGCTCGGGCAGGATAGGCAGCACCATCACGCGGAAGACGTAGGGGTCGTTGGTGGTGTCCACGTTCTGGTAGATGACGTTGCCCAGCGGAGTCACAAACTGCAACACCGCGCGGAACATCTCCTCACCCAGTGTATACACGGGCTGGTTGTATGCCAGCACCTGCTGTTTATTCGCCCGCTGGCGGATGATGAAGGTATCCCCGCGGATGTCGTAAGCGAACAGGTTGAAGAAGGTATCGGCTTCATAAGCCACCTGCTCGCCGGTCACTCCGCCCGTAATCTCTGCGCCTGTCTGCCCTGCCAGCAGGATGACTTCGTCGTGCTGTTTGTAGTTGACGTTTTCGCCCAGCCGGAAGCGATACTGCAGACGAGCGCCTGTTGCCGGCAGGCTAATCCCCTCCCGGTTTGCGACCTGCACACGAACCTCTGCGCGGTCTATCGCCTTGCCTTCAGGGTCGTACAGCACCACCGTGATGGTGTGCTCACCATCCTGGATCGGTTCTGTTTTCTGCGTAGAGGGGTCCACTATGGGCGTCTTGGTATCCCAGATGTAGCGCAGGCGAGGTTCCTTGTCGTCCTGTCGGGGTGCCAGCGATGTGTGGAACTTGCCGTCGAGGTAAATGCCGACAAAACCACCCTGTGGAATGCTGGCACGCGGCACTTCGATGCGCACCTTCTCACGAACGATGGCGCCGTCCGCCGGACGCAGGATGTTAAAAGGCGTTCCCTGAGCCAGCGCAAGCGCCGCCGTAGCGAGTAGCGCAATCACTGTTGCCAGTGCGGCTCTCCATGCGGAATATTTGGGCATTTGCGTTCCCTCCCGTGTGTTCTCTCACAAAGAGTGCATCATCTGTGCACAGGGATAGCGACCTCTGCACTCTTGTTTTGGACGCCGAATTCGCCTGAAAGGTTACAGCGTCTGTTTCCTTTTCTTTCGCGCGGAGCGGCGACTATTCCTGCTATGCACTCTTCGGCATTGTGATAGCAGGCGGCTTCAGGTACATGGGCACCAGCGTTAGCGGGTTGTCGCGATGTCCCTGCTCCAGCAACCTCTTGCCCAATTGTCCCAGCGTCTCCGCGCGAGGATGCTTGATGGGCGCAAGACACACTGGGTAATCTGCTAGCGCGTGCAAAAAATCGGCAGGTACTTCCCCCACGAGAATCACGTCGTTAGCGATGTAGGGCAGGAGCGCACTGTGCAACGCTTCGGCAGTATACACCGCCCGCTCTACGGCGGGTTGTGGTATGTGTGAACCGCCTTCATAGATAGCAGCGTATACCTCTCCTCGACGCGCCGGGATGACCGCACATATCAGGTGATGCGGAATGAAGGTATACTCCGCCGCAAGGATGTCCAGACTGCAAACCCCGACTATCGGTTTGGCGTACACCTGAGCGAAGGTCTTGGCAGTCATCACGCCCACGCGCGTGCCGGTAAACGAGCCCGGTCCCAAACCTGTGGCAAAGGCGTCTACCTCTCCAATCTCCCATCCTGCGGTGTGTAACACGTGGTCGATGATCGGTATCAGTCGGGTGGAGAGCTGCATCCCATGCGCGAAGGTCAGCGACGCCACCAGATTGGCATCCTGCACTGCAGCGATGCTACAAATGTCACCCGTTGTCTCTAAAGCCAGCAGTCGCAATTGCCTCCTCCAGCCGCTGCAAGCGTTGCTCGTAGCGTTCGCCATAAGCCGTCAGCGTGATACGCCGGTGTTCATCTGCCCCCCCTTCCAGCAGTATCTCCAGCCGCTCTTCAGGGAGGGCGTCTGCAATGTGTTCGCCCCACTCAATCGCGAAAACCCCACCCCGCGCGAAGTAATCCTGCAACCCCAGGTCTGACGCCTGCTCCGCTCCGTCCAGACGATAGGCGTCGGCGTGGAAGAAGGGCAACCGCCCCCGATGTTCCCGGATGAGCGTAAAGGTAGGGCTCAGCACTGGTTCGTTGACCCCCAGTCCTCTGGCGATACCCTGCGCCAGCGTGGTTTTGCCCGCGCCCAGCTCCCCACGCAGCCACAGGATGTCGCCGGGCTGCAGCACCTGTGCTATTGCCTCGCCCAGGCGGCGGGTCTCCTCTGCGCTATGGGTGGATAGTCTGATGGACATCCCATTCAATCACGCCAGTCTGCCACGAAGATGTTGGTTTCTCCAGGTCTCTTACTGTTTCGGTTCGATGCCCAGATAAGCTTCTTCCCGTCGCGCGAGAACATGGGGAACCCATCAAACTCGGGCGTGTACGTGATGCGCTTCAAGCCCGTACCATCCACGTTGATGATGTACAGGTCAAACTCGCGTCCGCGCGGATCTTCGTGATTGGAGGAGAAGATAATGCGCTTGTTGTCGGGATGCATAAAGGGCGCGAAGTTGGCTCCCCCAAGCCGCGTGACCTGTCGCTTGCCCGTGCCGTCCGAACGCATCACCCAGACTTCAAGGTTCATCGGGCGGATAGCGCGCTCCTTGAGCAACGCCTTGTAGTCCGCTATCTCTTCAGGCGTCTTCGGATGGTAAGCGCGATACACGATGTATTTGCCGTCCCACGAGTAGAACGGTCCGCCATCGTAACCCAACTCGTTGGTCAACCGCTTGACCCTGCCGGTGCGCAGGTTCATTTCGTAGATGTCCAGGTCGCCGTCCCTGTCGGAAGTGAACAGCACCTTCTTGCCGTCTGGCGAGAAGGAGGCTTCGGCGTTGTAGCCCTCGCCGTCGGTAATCGCTTTGCGGTTGGAGCCGTCGGCGTTCGCAATATAGATGCGGTAGGGATAAAGCCCCCACACGTATCCTCTGGAACGGTCGGGTGGCGGTGGCGGCTCGTCAGACCACCAATCCGTGCTGCTATACAGTATCTTCTTGCCGTCTGGCGAGAAGAAACCACAGGTGCACCGTCCCTTACCCGACGAGACCAGACGTACGTCCGAACCGTCAGCGTTCATCACGAACATCTGGTCTGCCTTGTAAGGCGGTCGGGTGGACTGGAAGATGATTTTCTTGCCGTCAAACGAGAAGTACGCCTCGGCGTTCTCGCCGCCGTCCGTCAACTGCTCTACATTTGCCAGATGCGTTTCACGCGGGTCGTGCAGGATGCGTGGCGACGTCGTCGGCGGTTGCGCCCCGCGCATGGTTACCGCTGCTGCGGCACCCAGAATCAACAGGCAGACAAACGCTCGCATTGGATGCTCCTTGCTTCTGCAAAAGATACCGTTGGGGGGGTTCTCCTCTGTCGTGAGCTTTTCCTGCTGAAAGGCGATAGCGAGGTCTCTGCCATAGAGGACACGGAGAGCACAGAGAGGTGTTCTCCCTATGCTCTCCGTACGTTCCGTGGTTACGCCGCGCGAGGCAGCGAGGTCGTCTCCTGCCGTTCTGCCGCCTCCCGTAGTCGGTCCAGTGCTGCCACAATCTCGCGCGAGATGCCGCGCACCTGTTCCAGCAGACGCTCCGCCTGCGCCCTGTCGTTGCGGTCCATGCAGTCCACAATCTCGCGGGCTGTCCGATGCAGCTTCTCGTGGGGCGGCTCGATGGCGCGGAACTCGGGCAGATGACCAAACTGCTTCTCGCCCAACGAGTAGTACCACTGTCCCAGCGCGCAGTCGCGATGCGACACGAGCTCCTCGCGCGGGATCCTCACGCCACGATAGATAAGGTTCTCCAATCGCTCCACCCACTTCAGGTGCGCCTTCTTGAAGATTTCTACCTTGTCGCCGATGCGTTTTGCCTCATCGGCGTCCAGGATGAACCGTCCCATCGAGAAGCGCAACTTGTCGAAGCGACCGACCAGCGCCTGCATCTCGTGCGCGATGTCGGTTGCAACGCGGCGGGTGGACTCGATAGCATTGGTACTGGATGCCAGCATCTCCTCCGCCGCCGCGCTGGACTCCTGCGCGATGGCAGCGATATGCTCGATCTCACCCAACATCTGCTGCGCGTTTTGTTGCACCCGTTGTACCGACAATGCAGAATGCTCTACCTGTTGCACGATAGACTCGACCGACTGCAGGATGGCACTCAACCCCTGCCCGACCTCGAGCGACTGACGGACGCCATCGGTAACCGCAGCGAGGTTGGCGTCCATCGCCCGCGCCGCGTTCTCTGCCTGCTGGGTGACCTCCTGAATAATCTGCCGGATTTCCTGTGTGGCTTGCGCCGATTGTTCCGCCAAGCGACGCACCTCGTCCGCCACCACGGCGAAACCGCGTCCATGCTCTCCGGCACGAGCGGCCTCAATGGCAGCGTTGAGGGCAAGGAGGTTGGTCTGCCCCGCAATCTCTTCGATGGTGCCCAGAATGCCGCCGATACGCGCAGACATCTGCACCAGCTGTTGCAGCTGCTCCGCCAGCTGTCGCGTGTCCTGCTCGAGCCCTTCCATCGCCTGTTTGGAACGAGCCAATCCCTCGCGCCCCTGCACGGCTACCACGCCCACTTCCTGCGCGGCACGTTGGGCATCGCTCAACTGCTCTACCATGCGCTGAATGTCCTCAACAATGGCACTAACGCCCTCCACACCGCGCGACGCCGACAGGGCAGTGGACTCCGCCCCTTTTGCCACCTCCTGCACAGCACGCTGCAACTGCTCCAGCATCTCTACGACCGTATCGCCGGAGATGTGGCTGCCGTCCACACTGACCAGCGCCTTCATTAGTTCGCCCGCTTTGTTCACACCATCTGCAACCTCGCGCGAGATGGCGCGCCCTTCCGCAATCACCTGGGCTAACGACCTTATCGCAGCGTCGAATTGGGCGAATAAGGTCTGCTCGCCTTCTCTGTGCGATGAGGACAACTGGTGGGACAAGTCACCGCGCGCGAGAGCATCCAAGGCGTTAAATAGCGCGTTCATCTGCTGCGACGTCCATTCCATGCTCTCCGTTCGGTCGGCACCTGATGCGACTTGCACCGCAGACACGTCCACTCGCAGCCGCCTCGTCAGCTCCAACAGGTAGGCGTCGCTCACCGCCTGCATGTCGTAGTTGAACACCTTGAAAATCGCCTCTTCGGCACGGGCGCGGAAACCCGGCTTCCAGCGAAAATCGCGCCGCAGGTACTTGCGCACCAGACGCTGATAAATCGTGTAACTGCCCAAATACCACTTCTGCGGCAGGTCTATCACCACGTGCACGTAACCGATGCGCAGCCGTTTCTCGAAATAGTCTGTGCCGAACTGACCGCTGCCCGCCGCCTCTGCGAAGATGTCGCGAAAGTACTGAGCCTGCGTCTTTTCCAGCCCCTGTCGCAGCTGCTCCAGGCCAATGCCTTTCTTCTGCGCGTAGCGTTCGAAGAACGCCCGGGTGGGAGCAAAGGCAAACTGCACATCGTAGAACTCCTTCGCCACCGCATCGGCAACACGTTCCGCCCACGGTCGCAACTGCTTCAGGATACGCACGTCCTCGTCTGTCAGATTGACAAACTGTCTTCTCAGCGCCAGGTTGTCCTCATTGATGTGCATGAAGGCGCACAGGTTTTCCATACTATTTTTCACCCCCAACGCGATTGAAGTTCAGGAGTTACAGATCGGAGAGATGGGTACCGTCCCCCAGCCTGCCCGCGCGAACATCAGAGTTTTCGATTCACCAGCAGTCCGCGATGCACATAACGCTCGCTACCAAGCACACCCCCATTGGGAAGGGCTTGGCGGACCAACCTCTCGGCTGCATAACTCCCGCCCATATTATCGGAATGGTCTGGCAAGTTTAGCAGGGTGAAGTTTTGAAGGACGCAGAGGATGGGTGATGTTTATTGCACGGCGCACCGCGTAACGTCCGGATAAACAGACTGATAGCCAACCTATTCCTTGTCCGTCTCGGGACTTCCGCAGAAGGCAGGCTGAGGCGCTTCCTCTTCCCCTTCCCAGAGCTGCTTGCTCAGTTTCACATCGCATGGCACGGGGATGGGATACTTGCCATCGAAGCAGGCAAGGCAGAAATGATGACGCTTCATCCGCACCGCACGCAGCATCCCGTCGATGCTGAGGTATCCCAGCGAGGTCGCGCCTATCATCTCGCGTATCTCTTCCACGCTGTGCGAAGCGGCGACCAGTTCCTCGCGCGTTGCCATGTCGATGCCGTAGAAACATGGATACCGAATGGGCGGCGAGGTGATTCGCACATGCACCTCCTTCGCGCCTGCTTCAAAAAGCATCCGCACAATCTTGCCGGTGGTGGTACCGCGCACGATGCTGTCGTCCACCATCACCAGTTTGCGCCCGGAGATGACCTCCCGCAGGGGGTTCAGCTTGATTTTCACCCCCAGTTCGCGCATGCGCTGGTCGGGCTGGATGAAGGTGCGCTGGATGTAGCGGTTTTTAATCAGCCCTTCGGCATAGGGGATCCCGCTGGCTTGCGCGAAACCCAGTGCAGCCGGGATGCCCGTATCGGGAATGGGGATAACCACCTGCGCGCCCGGTGCGGGATGTTCTCGCGCCAGCTCCTGTCCCATGCGCCGGCGCACTTCGTGCAGGGTGCGGTTGTAGATGTGGCTGTCGGGGCGGGCAAAGTAGATGAACTCGAACATACACAGGCTGTACCGCTGCAGTGGCACCGCCTGCTCCTCCCGCAAGCCGTTTTCGTCGATGACCAGCACCTCTCCCGGCTCAATCTCGCGCACGAAATCTGCCCCTACGACGTTCAGGGCACAGGTCTCCGAGGCAATCACGTAATGACCGTTAATCCGCCCCAGACAAAGCGGTCGCACGCCATAGGGGTCACGGGAGGCAATCAGGTGATGAGGGGTGAGGATGACCAGACTATACGCGCCCGTAATCTGTTGCATCACCCGGCGCATGGCTTCCACAGGGTCGCGAAACTCCGCCAGCTCTGTGGCAAGCAGGCGGGCGATGATTTCGCTGTCGTTGGTGCTGTGGAAGTGCACCCCTGCCTCCTGCAGGCGCAGGCGAAGCGGGGCGGCGTTCACGAGGTTGCCGTTATGTGCCACCGCCAGCGTGCCGATGGGCGATTCACAAATCACCGGCTGCGCGTTGCGCAACACGCTGGAACCGGTGGTGGAATAGCGCGTGTGCCCGATAGCGATGTGACCGCGCAGGTAGCCCAGCGTCTCCTCGTCGAAAACCTGCGAGACCAACCCCATCTCCTTATGCACCAGCACACGCTCGCCATCCGAAACGGCGATGCCTGCGCTTTCCTGCCCGCGATGCTGCAACGCATACAGACCGAAGAAGGTGATGCGCGCCACATCCTCCCCCGGCGCGTAGATGCCGAACACGCCGCACTCCTCGTGCGGGTGGTCCATCAAACCCTTATCAGCGCCCATTGGTCACCATCCCAAAACCCGGCTCCGACACCCATAATGGTATCAACAAACGGCGGTCGAAAGCAAGCTCGCCGTTTCCTCAGGAATCGCCGCGCATGGAGCAGGAACGGAATGGGTGGTCGAGGAACTGGAATCTTAAAATCCCATCATATGACCACGCATGGCAAAGTAGATGCTCATCTCACGGAGCGCAGGCAAGCGACACGGTGGCTGCAAGCAGTCAACGGCAGACCGCTGGCAACTTTCTGCGGCAGCTATCTACTGGGAGCCGCCGCAGGCGTCACTTTCTCTCCGCTTGCCGTCGTCAACGCCTGTCTGCTGACGAGCGGCGTTCTGTGGCTGCTACTGCGACGGCGGAGCCTGCCGGTGGCGACCACCCTTCTGGTCGTGTGCGCGGCGTGGCTGGGCAGTGCGCAGGGTATCCGGCACACAGTTCAGGACGCCATCCTGTGGAGAACTCTCCCGCAGGGTGAGGCGGTGTTTGCGGTGGGCGAGGTCGTCAGCGAACCAGTCAAACGGCGAACTATCTGGCGGTTTATCTTTCGCGCCCGAAGCATACAAGCAGGTCAACGGGTGTTCCACACGCCGACCTACCTGTGGGTGGAGCTGCCCGAAGAGCGTCTGGACAATCCCCACGCCGGCGAGAGGTTACAGATAGAGGGCAGAATGCGGCTGCCCTCAGCCACCGGCGCGTCGGGGGCTTCGTTCGTGGATTACCTGCGTCGGCAAGGGGTGGTGCGCACGCTCCGCCCCTATCGCGTAGCGAAGCTGGACGATTCCGGTTGGCGTGTATTCTTCTCGCGACTGCGTCGGCGATTGATTAAGAACCTGCGTTATCACCTGCCCACGCGCGAAGGGCACATCGCCGCCGCCATCGTGCTGAACGACCGCACCGGTCTGGACTCCTCTATCCGCGAGAGCTTTCGCCGTACGGGTACCGTTCACATCCTGTCCCCTTCGGGCACGCACGTTTCGATGCTGGCTGTAGCGGTCTGGGCGGTGTGCAGACTGTTTCGGCTCTCCCGTCGGGTATCTGCGCTCGCTGTCATCGCCGTGATTTGGGGATTTGTGGGGGTGGCGGCAGGTGGAGAACCCTCTTTCCGCGCCGCGGTGATGGGCACGCTCGTAGCAGGAGCAGTGGCTTTGCAGCGGGAGTTAGACCTGCCCACCTCGCTGGCGCTGGCGGGGTTCCTCATCGTGCTCACCGACACTGGCGCGTTGCTGGACCCCGGCTTTCAGTTCTCATTTATCCTTGTCGCCGCGATTATCGCCGCCGCGGGCTGGTTGAACGCCCTCGCGTTCGGTGTAACAGGTGGCAGGCTCAAGCCCGTAGGGGGTCTTCTCGCCGCGATAGGGTTTGGGATCGTGTGCGCTATAGCATCCGCCCCGCTCACCGCGTTATACTATGGTCAAATGTCCTTCATTGCGCCCCTCGCGAACCTGGTTATTGCGCTGCCGGTGCAGGTGCTGACGGCGATGGGGCTGGCGATTGCCTGCCTGCCTTGGGCTCCCGACTGGCTGACTGCGCCCGTCGCGCTGAGCGCGTGGATGGTGGATAAGGCGGTGCGGTGGCTGGCTCTGCCCGCGTGGGCGAGTGTGCCGGTTTCTCCCCCACCGCGCTGGGCTATCGCCGCATTCTATGCCCTGTTTTTCATCGTGCTGCTCGTGCTGAGTGCGCGCGACTCGGCACGCAGGAGGGAGCTGGCGCTATGAGGCGACGGTACCGCAGAGGAAAGCAGAGGTGGGTTTTCGGGTGCATCGTGTTGCATCTCTTCATCGCCCTGCTGGTCGCCCCCGAGGCCCGCTCTGCCGTTGCTCAAACGGAGGAACCGCCGCCTGCGCCTCTGCCGGCTCCAAACGCCTCCCGCAAGGCCGAACGCATCGACATCGAACGCTTCGGCACGCTGTTTCTGGATGCGCAGAACAACCTGCAAGCCACCGACATCCTCGCCCGCTGGCGCGAATACACCATTCAGGCGGAGGAAGTGGTAGGCAATCTGGACAAAGGCGAATACCTGTTCAAAGGCGGTGTCCTCCTTGAGGGCGGTGGCGTCGACGCCAGAGGCGAGACTTTGCGCCTCAACGTCCGCCAACGGCGGTGGCAACTACTGGGGGCGGGTGCGGACCTCCTGCCCGAGTTTCTGAAGTATCGCCTGCAGGGTGCGGTGAGGCTCTCCGGTCACGAGCTGCAGGGCGAGCGCAACGAAGCGCATTTACAACGCGGGGAGATGACCACCTGCCTGCTGGAGCATCCGCACTATCGCTTTTCCACCGGTCGCGTGGACGTAGTGGTGGACAAGCGGCTGGTGGCGCGCGACGTGAGCCTCAGTGCGCTGGGCAGGCGGCTCTTTACCATTCCCACGCTGGTGGTGCCGCTGGACAGGCGACTGTCTCGCGGTACGCTGCCACAGGTGGGGCAATCGGTAGAGGAAGGGTACTACGTCAAAACCGCGCTGGGCTACCTGCTGGGCGACAACGCCGGAACCGCCCGCATCGACCTGATGCAGAAAAAAGGGATTGGGTTGGGCGTCGACCAGCAGTATCTCTTAGGAGGCGCAGCAGGATTGCTTTCGTTATACTATCTGAACGACCGCAGCCGCGGCACCCGCTCGGTCACCGCGCAACTGCGCCACGAACAGCGGTTGCTGGGTTTCGACGCGCGGCTTACGGGCGACCTGCGCTCGGGCAGTTATCTGTATTACTCCGACACACGCGCCTCCAGCTGGCAGTTGAGCCTGAGCCGAGCCTGGTCAGGAGGCAACCTGTCTCTTTTATCGCGCCTCAGCCAGCAGAGCAGCGCAGGTTATGTGTCGGACTCCACGGTGAACAGCCTCCGCTGGAACCAGCGCTGGGGTAATCGCGCCTCTCTCACCTTTTCCACCGACCTGTCACGCTTTCGCTCGCTCTCAGGAGGCGAGGTGCGCTCTCAACAAGAGCAACTGGCCACCCAGGCGGTGCTGAACGGCGACGCTGGTAAGTTTGACTGGAACCTCACCTTCAACCGCATCGCGCCACTCGGCAGGCAGACGGGCGGATTTTACTTTGGAGGACTGGAAAAGACCCCCGAACTGACCCTCTCCACCACCGACCGCCGCCTGTTCGGTAGAGACTTGGGGCTGCAGATGCAGTTGGGCGTGGGCAGCTTCCGCGAACTACCGCAGGGCCTGTCGGTTCAGCGATTGCTCTTCGAAGCCCACTGGAATCCCTCTCTGCCCGTGGGGGACAGAACCTCCCTGATCTATTCGGGGTTGTTTCGGCAGGTTTTCACCAGTGACGGAACCGCGCAATACATTCTGCAGGGCAACGCCAGCTGGCAGGTGCGCTACGGTCAAAACAGCCGCTGGTACATGGACTATCGGTACCTGCGCCCCTATGGCTTTACCCCGCTGCGCACGGAGTACACGGGCACTACCAATTTTGCCTCCGCGGGTCTGGAATGGAACGCCGGTCGCGCCTTCTCCCTGCGAGTATATACCGGGTACGACATTTTCGCCAGGCAGCGGGGCAGCCGCCCCTGGCAGCCGCTGAACCTAGGGGTGCAATGGCAGCCGAACGCCATCTGGAGCCTGAACGTGCAATCCACCCTCAACCTGAACGAAGGGCAGTGGAACTACCTGCGTGCCTACATCCGCGCACGCGGTCGGGCGTTCTCGATGAATCTCAACGGCGTGTATGACCCCATCCGCCATCAGTGGGCAAACGCCAGCCTGTGGCTGGATACGCAGGTCTTCAGAACTCCCCTGCGGGTGCAGACCTACCTTACGTACAACGGCTACGTCAAGCGGTTTGAAGGCAGGCAGCTGCTGTTGACGTGGGATTTGCACTGCTGGGAGCTGAGCGTGGGTTATATCGATAATCCGCTGGGCTTCCGCGCCGACCGCGAGGTGGTGTTCCGCCTGCGGATTAAGGCTTTCCCAGAAGCACAGCGATTCGGCGTCGGGCAGTTCGGACAACTACTGGAGACCGGAGGAGGGTGGACATATTGACCTCAGGCATGATATGATCGCTTGGCTATGAAGAAAAACCTAGCACGACACCGGCGCGGCGATGGCAAAACAACAGGATACTCTGTCAAAAAAGCAACAAGTGCTGCAGATGCTATTCCAAGAGTGCGAACAGCGACGGAACTGGTTCTTCACCAATGAAGACGTCAAAAGACTGGCGTCTAAAGTCGGCTTTGGCAACCCCTTCGATGCGACAAAAGTAGATACTATGTCTGTACTGCCGGAAACGATTCGGCAGCGGGGTTATTGTGTAGCCCATGTGGGGAAAGGCAAGCATCAGTTTGTCCCGGAGCTGGAAAAGTGGTACCATATCTTCGAGGAGATTGAAGAACACGAGGTAATTGTTTGGCGATACCGCAAGAGCTTGCTGAACGACCTGGATACGGGTGAGGCAAGCGTTCTGTCCTTTGTGTACAACCAGCACATCTTGCATGATTTCCTGTATGAAGATGTGGTGGCGTCACCGAAAATCTATGTGCCT
>Ga0123519_10012858_pt1 | contig 12104 bp, 10 predicted proteins | sample YelNatPaOPRAMG02_FD_87396 | JGI IMG/M metagenome (GOLD analysis project Ga0123519, IMG submission 87396) | Hot spring microbial communities from Yellowstone National Park - Yellowstone National Park OP-RAMG-02 (version 2) | ecosystem: Environmental > Aquatic > Thermal springs > Hot (42-90C) ... | reverse complement strand
CGCCGCCTTAGATGTGGGCTATATAAACGAGCCTATTTTCGATAAGATTTCCCAAAGATGCGTAAAGCTAATCAACCTATTAAACGGTTTTATCCGGTATCTAAAAAGTTCCAAAAGAAAATCCTAACTTACTAACATAGAACTTAGAAAATAGAACTTAGAACATTGAACATAGAACGTTGAACCTCGAACATAGAACGTTGAACCTTGCACCAGACGGATTTTGAAAAAATATCAGCCTTATGTATAAGAACATCCAGCTTACGAATAGTTTTATATCGTGGAAGCCAGTATTGCAGCCATGAATATGGCAAACTGCTCAAAGAGCTCGGTATAAAAATCCTCTATGAGTAGAAAGGGTAACTGCTATGATAATGCCCCTATGTAGACTTCTTTGGCACATTAAAAAATGAGCTTATTCATCATAGAAGGTATGCTACACAGAAGGAGGCAATTAAAGATATTACCGAATATATAGAGGTCTTTTATAACAGGCAAAGGATACAGGAAAGGCTTAATTATCTATCCCCTGCTAATTACCTGAAGCAGTTTTATATCATGAGGCAGGCAGCATGAGTAAAGTTTCGTGTCTATTATTGACATCAGGGGTCACCGGACTCTTTGACATTCAAACATATATCAGAGTTCCAATTTGATAACATGTAAGTGCTGCTCTCATTAGATATCTGAAAGGAAGTTTTTCTTGACTTGATTCATTGAAGAATGTATATAAATCATGAAAATGATACCTTTTCCTAAAGCGATGTGGGCGGACATTGGCAAGGCTGAGCAGTTCCTGGGCTGGAAGCCGTGGTACACATTCCAAGAGGGCATGGTCCGGCTGGTGAGGTGGTCTCAGGAAAAGCGGGAGTGGATGAGGGAGGTCAAGACAACATGAGGGTTGTGGTCCTTGCTGGCGGTCTTGGCACCCGTCTTCAGGAAGAAACAGTGGTTAAGCCCAAGCCTATGGTTGAAATTGGGGGGCGGCCGATCCTGTGGCATATTATGAGCATTTATGCTGCATATGGGTACAAGGAGTTCATCGTGGCCTTGGGGTACAGGGCCGAGGTGATCAAGAATTATTTCTTGAACTACTTTTATCTGAGTAATAGTTTCAGCATTCGCCTCAATAATGGCCACATAGATGTGTACGACAGCGGGCGTGAGGATTGGATTATTCATCTGATCGACACCGGGCTTCATACACAAACCGGCGGCCGCATAAAGCGACTTGCGCCCTGGATTGGCAATGAAACATTCATGATGACCTACGGCGATGGCGTGGCGAACATTAATATCCGGGATTTGGTGGCGTTTCATCGGCGGCAGGGGAAGCTGGCGACCGTAACAGCAGTGCGTCCGCCAGCTCGGTTTGGTGGCCTTAGTTTCGACGGGGATTTAGTAACCAGGTTCGTCGAAAAGCCCCAAATCGGCGAGGGGTGGATCAATGGGGGCTTCTTTGTGCTGGAGCCAGGTGTATTGGATTATATTGAAGGAGATGGCACTGCATGGGAACAAGAGCCGCTAGAGCGTCTGGCTGAGGAAGGGCAACTTGTTGCTTATCGCCATGATGGATTTTGGCAGTGCATGGATACGCTACGTGACTTGCGCCTGCTGGAGAGCTTATGGGAAAGCGGGAAGATTCCATGGAAGGTGTGGAAATGAGGAGTTCCTTTTGGCGAAACCGGCCGACCTTTGTTACAGGAGCAACAGGGCTGTTGGGAGTCTGGCTGGTGCATCGGCTCTTTGAGTTAGGCGCCGATGTGGTCTGTCTGGTGCGCGACTGGGTGCCGCAATCCGAATTGGTCCGATCGCGTTTAATCGAGCAGGTTAAAGTAGTGCGGGGTGATGTACGTGACCAAGCGCTCTTGGAACGGATATTAGGAGAGTACGAGATTGACACGGTTTTCCATCTGGCAGCTCAGACTATTGTAGGCATTGCCAATCGTAATCCAATCTCTACCTTCGAGACTAACATTCAGGGAACTTGGGTATTGTTAGAATCCTGTCGTCGTAGTCCAACCGTGCGGCAGATTATCGTTGCTTCATCTGACAAGGCATATGGTGATCAAGAGCAACTGCCATATGACGAGAGAGCGCCCCTTCAGGGACGCCATCCCTATGATGTGAGTAAGTCCTGCGCCGACTTGATCGCTCAGGCGTATGCTGTGACTTACGACTTACCAGTGACCATCACCCGCTGTGGCAATCTCTATGGCGGGGGTGATTTGAACTGGAACCGTATCGTTCCCGGAACTATCCGTTCAGTCCTGCGGGGGGAGCGGCCTGTTATCCGTTCGGACGGGCAATATGTGCGGGATTATTTCTACGTTGAGGACGCCGCCGCTGCTTATACATATCTGGCAGAACGGCTGGCTGAAAATCCCAATCTGCGTGGCCATGCTTTTAACTTTTCCAATGAGACACCTGTCACGGTATTGGAACTGACCAGCCGCATCTTGGCATTAACGGGGTCTGACCTAGAACCAGATATCCGCAACGAGGCGACTAACGAAATTCACCGACAATATCTGAGCGCTGACAAGGTGCGCCGAATGTTAGGTTGGCACCCCTTATTCACATTGGATGAAGGGCTGAGGCGTACCATTACTTGGTATCGGGAGTTCTTTGCTAATGAGCAAGCAGGCTGAGGAGCTAAGAGCGCAAATCATTGAGCTTGTACGCCAGTATTATGCGGTGGCCTTTTCGCAGGGTGACTTTGCGCCGGGCGAGACGCATATTCCTTATGCTGGAAGGGTGTTTGATGATGATGAACTTGTGCATCTCGTAGAGGCCGCTCTGGATTTCTGGCTAACTACCGGGCGCTTTGCCGATCAATTCGAGCGCGAGTTTGCCCGCTTTTTCGGGTTACGTCACGCCATCCTGGTTAATTCTGGCTCATCGGCCAATCTGTTGGCACTATCTTGCTTGACCTCACCCAAGCTCGGTGAGCGTCGACTAAGGCCTGGAGATGAAGTGTTAACGGTTGCTGCAGGTTTCCCAACAACGGTTAATCCCATTATCCAAAACCAGCTCATTCCAGTTTTTGTAGATATCACCATACCGACCTATAATGTGGATGTGACACAACTTGAAGAAGCTTACTCTCCCCGAACCAAGGCTGTGATACTTGCCCATACACTTGGGAATCCGTTTGATCTGCAGTTGGTAATGGACTTTGTACGGCGGCATGGTTTGTGGCTTATTGAAGATTGCTGCGATGCAGTGGGAGCTACCTATCACGGCCAGAAAGTGGGTACTTTTGGTGACATAGCCACGGTTAGCTTCTATCCAGCGCACCACATTACGATGGGTGAGGGTGGTTGTGTTTTGACTGACCAGCCTCTCCTTAAAAGACTTGTGGAGTCGTTTTGTGATTGGGGACGAGACTGTTGGTGTGACCCAGGAAAAGATAATACATGTGGCAAGCGCTTTGATTGGCAACTTGGAGACTTACCGTATGGCTATGATCATAAATACATCTACTCGCATATCGGCTACAATTTGAAGTTGACCGACATGCAGGCAGCGGTAGGAGTAGCACAATTGAAAAAGCTGCCAGCGTTTATTGAAGCCCGCAGGCGTAATTTTCGCTTGCTGTACGAGGGCCTAAAGGATTTAGAAGAGTTCTTCATTCTACCTCAAGCAACACCAGGGAGTGAGCCCAGTTGGTTTGGTTTCCCTTTAGCGCTACGTCCCGAGGCACCGTTTACTCGAGATGCAGTTGTACGGTACCTCGAGAAACACAAGATAGCGACCCGGTTGCTTTTTGGGGGGAACTTGATACGCCAACCGGCTTATCGCGAGGTTCCGTATCGGGTGGTTAGAGAATTGAAGAACTCCGACTTTGTAATGAGCCACGTTTTCTGGATAGGGGTCTATCCTGGACTTTCTCCAGCCATGCTTGATTACGCGCTCGAGGTCTTTCACAGGATACCCGGGACGCTCGAATGAGATGGCAGTCAACACAGGAAACAGATCATGGGTGAAGTAGGTAGCGCGGTGGACAATCCCCTGGCAAGCGATCTGGATCATATTCTCGCCCACACGCAAGAGGTGTGGGAGGAACTGCGTGGCCAGTGTCTATTTATCACCGGTGGGACCGGGTTCTTTGGCTGTTGGTTGCTAGAGAGCTTTGCCTGGGCGAATGACAAACTGGGGCTAAACGCAAGGGCTCTCGTCCTGACCCGTAACCCAGAAGCATTTCGTCGAAAAGCCCCTCACCTGGCATCACATCCGGCCATTCAGTTTCATGTGGGTGATGTCCGCTCATTTGAATTCCCAGCCGGATCGTTCTCGCACATCATCCATGCCGCGACCGAGTCCAGCACAAGATTGAACGAAGAGAATCCGCTCTTGATGGTAGATACGATTGTGCAGGGGACGCGGCGCACCTTGGAATTTGCCCGTCATTGCGGGGCCAGGAAATTCCTGCTGACCAGTTCAGGAGCTGTTTACGGTAAGCAACCGCCAGATCTAACCCATGTTCCTGAGGACTACGTCGGAGCGCCGGATACGATGGATCAGCGTTCCGCCTATGGCGAAGGGAAACGACTGGCGGAGTATTTGTGCGCTGTCTACGCCAGGCATTATGGGATTGAGACCAAGATCGCACGATGCTTTGCGTTTGTAGGGCCGTATCTGCCCCTGGACGTTCACTTTGCGATTGGCAATTTCATTCATGACGGCCTGCAGGGTGGACCAATTCAGATAAAGGGTGATGGTACGCCTTATCGGTCCTACCTGTATGCCGCTGACCTGGCGATCTGGCTGTGGACGATTTTGCTTAAGGGGGGGATTTACCGTCCTTACAACGTAGGTTCGGAGGAAGATCTGACGATTGCTGAACTAGCTTATCAGGTGGCCAAGGTGTTTGAACCACCGGTTGGAGTGCAAATATCCGATCGCCCAACCCCCGGTAAGCCGGCAGAACGGTATGTGCCTTCGACCCAGCGAGCCCGCACGGAGTTAAGGTTGCAGCAGTACATCAGCTTGCCGGAGGCCATCAGGCGAACTGTGAGATGGCATTCTGCAAGCAAGCGAGGAGCCTGAAACAAGGCTCTGGTAGCCAACATGTATAATTGAGGAGGATTCCGATGAAGACCCTCAACTTACTTGAACCTTTGTTTGTTTTCGATATGGCAAACAATCACATGGGCAGCGTTGAGCATGGGCTTAGAATCCTGAGGGAGGTGTACGAAGTCTGTAAGGATTTCGACTTCCATTTCGGATTCAAGCTCCAATATCGCCATCTGGATACCTTCATCCATCAAGACTACAGGAATCGAATCGAATTTAAATATGTTAAACGTTTTACGGAAACGCGCCTTCATGCAGATCAGTTCAGGGCTTTAAAGGACGAGATGAAGGCGCTTGGATTTGTTACAATCTGTACGCCCTTTGACGAACCGTCTGTTGATCTTGTCGAAGAACATGATTTTGACGTGATCAAGGTCGCCAGTTGCTCTTTCACCGATTGGCCCCTTCTGGAGCGGATTGTGAAAACAAACAAGCCTATTATTGCATCTACGGCTGGGGCTACTCTGGACGATATTGATAAGGTAGTCAGCTTCTGTGAGCATCGAGGCAAGGATTTCGCCCTCATGCATTGTGTGGCTGAGTATCCTACGCCTGATGCACATCTGCAATTGTACCAGATACGGTTTCTCAAGCAGAGGTATCCTCAAGTTATCGTTGGGTACTCCACTCATGAGGATCCTGGCAATGTGGATGCTATCAAGATGGCGATTGCTGAGGGGGCTACAATCTTCGAAAAGCATGTTGGAGTACTAACAGAACAAATTCGCCTCAACGCCTATTCGGCTACTCCAGAACAAATCCGACGATGGCTGGAGGCAGCCAGCCGGGCTTTCGAGATGTGCGGGGTTTGGGGTAAGAGGCCGGAATTCAGCGAGGCAGAGCTAGCAAGTCTGCGGTCCCTTCGCAGGGGAGTGTTCGCCAAGCGACGGATCCGAAGGGGTGAAAGGGTAGAGCTTAGGGATGTCTTCTTCGCTATACCGACCCTGGAAGGCCAGATCACCGCTAACGATATGTCAAAGTATACCGAATTCTATGCTGAAACAGATATTGAACCGAGAGCCCCCTTGCTCGTGTCGAATACAACGCGGAAGGAGATGCGTGAAAAGGTCTATGAAATCGTACAGCGCGTGAAGGAGTTCGTACGGCAGAGTGGTGTGATCATACCTCCAAAAGTGGATCTCGAAATCTCCCATCACTATGGCATCGAGCGGTTCGACGACTTTGGACTGACAATGGTCACAGTGGTGAATCGGGAATATTGCAAGAAGCTGCTTATTATGCTACCGGGACAAAAGCATCCTGAGCAGTATCACAACATGAAGGATGAAACTTTCCACATTTTGTATGGTGACGTGTGGATCAACCTGGATGGAGACGTGAGGCAATGCAAAACCGGAGAGGTGATAACGATAGAGAAGGGCGTAAGACACGGTTTCTATAGTGATACAGGGGTAATCATTGAGGAGATATCCTCCACCCACTACGTAGACGATTCATTCTACACCGATCCAGTCATCATGGAAAATCGGTATCGCAAGACCCTGTTAACCTATTGGCTGGACTAGCCTGCGCCGGGATGGACATCGGTGAAAACGATTGTTTGGGACGTTGACGACGTGCTCAACGACTTGATGCGGACCTGGTTTGAACGTTGGTGGGTGCCGTCTCACCCCGAGTGTCCAATAGGCTACCACCAGATTTCGGAGAATCCACCGCATAGATTGTTGGGTGTCAGCAAGCTCGAATATCTGGCCTCCCTGGACGAGTTTCGGCTTTCTGACATTGCCGGGCAGATGAGACCTGTTCCCGAAGTGTTGGCATGGTTTCGTCAGTACGGGGATCGTTTTCGACATATAGCGCTCACTGCCACCCCTTTACGTACCGCACCTGCTTCTGCAGCGTGGGTTATGCGTTATTTCGGTCGGTGGATTCGATCCTTTCACGTGATTCCTTCCCCCCGCGAGAGTGAACGAATACCGTTCTACGACCAATCCAAAGAGGATTTCCTGCGCTGGTGGGGCAAGGGAGATATATTGGTGGATGATGATTCGTTAAATGTGACTGCGGCGAGAACCTTGGGAATTCAAGTCGTGCTCATCCCACGTCCGTGGAATCAAAGTCGAATGACACTCGCGGAGGCTCTTGCTGTCCTGACAAGCCTGACCTTGCAGGCGTCGCCTCCATCTGGGAATCGAGGAGGAGTTCTGAGCTGATGAAGCTATCAGACTATGTGATACGGCGGGTTGCTGAAGAGGTACGGTATGTGTTTATGCTGGCTGGCGGTGGCTGTATGCATCTTGTAGACTCTGTAGGTAGATGTCGGAACCTCGAGTACATTTGCAATCTCCACGAGCAGGCCTGTGCCATTGCGGCCGATGCCTATGGCCAATATACTAATAATCTAGGGGTAGCGCTAGTGACTACTGGGCCAGGGGGCACAAACACCTTAACAGGCATTGCCGCAGCCTGGCTGGAGTCTACCCCGTGTTTATTCATTTCTGGCCAGGTTAAACGATCAGACCTTTCTACAGGCCGGGGCGTACGCCAGATGGGATTCCAGGAGATCAACATTGTTGACCTTGTGCGCCCGATCACCAAATATGCGGTGACGGTGATGGAACCAGATTCCATTAAATACCATCTAGAAAAAGCCCTTTACCTGGCTCGGAATGGCCGCCCTGGTCCCGTTTGGATTGACATTCCGCTGGACGTGCAGGCAGCCGAGATCGATGAAAGGGAACTGAAAGAATTTGACCCTGGTGAAATTATGAATCCCTTTGACCCAGATCTACTCAAGCGACAGGTAAGCCAGGCGATACAACTCCTTAACCAGGCTGAGAGACCGGTCATCCTGGTCGGGAACGGTGTCAGATTGGCAAAAGGAATTCATGACTTTATAGAACTGATCGAAATCGTTCAAGTGCCCGTGCTCACCACCTGGAAAGCGATTGATTTCTTGCCGGAGGATCATCCGCTTTATGTTGGCCGGCCAGGGTCAATCGGACAGCGCGGCGCAAACTTTGCGCAGCAGAACTCGGACTGGATTTTAATCCTGGGTGCACGTCTGGACCTGGGACAGACTGGTTACAACCACCGTAATTTTGCCCGAGCAGCCAGGAAAGTCATGGTGGATGTTGATCCGGCTGAGATCAAGAAAATGGACATGACCATTGACGTACCTGTATGTGCTGATGCCAGAGCCTTTATCCAGGAGTTCATCCGGCAACGCAGCTCCATTAGCTCCAGAGATCGTTCGGCCTGGTGGGCACGCTGTCGGGAATGGAAAGCCAGGTATCCTGTTGTCTTGCGAGAATACTGGGAAGAAGATGAGGGTGTGAATAATTATGTATTAGTGGATGTACTGTCAGACGAGATGAGCGGCGATGATTTGCTGGTGCCGGGCAGCTCGGGAGCCTGCAGTGAGATCACAATGCAGGCGTTTCGGGTTAAGCAGGGGATGCGCATCTTTAACAGCCAGGGACTGGGAGCCATGGGCTTTGGCATCCCAGCCAGCATCGGCGGTTGCGTAGCTAGCGGACGAAGGCGTACTGTATGCATTGATGGCGACGGGGGGTTTCAATTGAACATCCAGGAATTGGAGACTGTGCGGCGGCTGAACCTGCCGATCAAGTTCTTTGTGCTGAACAACGAAGGGTACGCCTCTATCCGGGCTACACAGCGAAATTACTTTGATGGGCGTTATGTAGGTAGTAGCCCCTCCAGCGGCCTGACCCTTCCCGACACGCTTAAGATCGCCTCCGCCTACGGCCTGCCCACAGTGCAGATCGAGAACCACCGCCACATCCGGGAACGCGTGCGCCAGGTTTTGGAGAAGGATGGCCCTGTGGTGTGTGACGTGAAGATATCGCCCAATCAGGTCACTGCCCCACGTCTCTCTTCCATGCAAAGGGCTGATGGCTCGATGGTGTCCAAGCCGTTGGAGGATTTGTGGCCTTTCCTGGACCGCAAGGAGTTCCTGTCAAATATGATTATCCCGATCTTGGAAGAATGAATCTCTGAATCGGCAACGAGATTGTTTATGCGATACCTGAAACGCCCCTGCCCTGTTTGCGATAGCGTCGAGAGTAAAACGCTTTATCAACAACACTTTTCCCAGATGTCAAGTGGGAGTTTGCTTGCGGGGTATGATGTCGTTGTCTGTCGAAGCTGTGGTTTTGGTTTTGCCAGTAACATTCCTGACCAGACGGTTTTTGACGCTTACTATCGGGAGATGTCAAAGTACGAACACCAAGGCCGGCTGGGACAGGTGTCAGAATACGACTTGGCGAGATTTCAGGCAACAGCATCTATTCTTAAAACCTTTTTGCTTGATAGCCGAACGCGTATACTAGAAATAGGCTGTGCAACGGGGACTCTACTATCTTTGCTGAAGGAAAGTGGTTATGAGAATGTTTTGGGTGTTGATCCTTCCCCGGTGTGTGCAGAGACGGCGCGTAGACTGTACGGTATCCGGGTTCTGACTAGTACACTGTCTGAGATGACTTTCCCCAACGAGTCATTCGACTTTCTCATCCTGGTGGGCGTGCTTGAACACGTTTGTGACCTGGGCACAGCACTATCTCGACTCTGGAATATACTATCGTCTGACGGACGTATCTACGTAGCGGTGCCGGATGCCTCTCGGTATGCAGAAGGCGAAGATGCACCGTTTCAGGAATTCAGCGTTGAACACATCAATTTTTTTGGGCCGGTTTCGCTGACAAACCTGATGGCACGTCATGGATTTCGTCAGATCTTCTGCCAGCAAGGTCTGTTCCAGGTGAATTATCGGACGACAACCCCAGTAATCCACGCCATTTACGAAAAGGACACACTGACATTTTCCGGAGCGTCTTTCACACCGGAAGTGCAAACCGAGCCTGGATTAATTGCTTACATTGATCATTCGCGCCAGGTGGATGACCACATCCGCAAGGTTATTGACGAAATAGCCTCCAGCGGCAAGCCAATCATCGTTTGGGGAGCCGGCACGCACACGCTCAGGCTATTGGCTACAAGCAGGTTGGCAGAGGCAAACATCGTTGCTTTCGTGGATTCTAATCCCCACTATCAGGGCAAGCAGTTGAAGGGTATCCCAATCATAAGTCCAGCCGATGTAAAGGGCAGGTCAGAACCGATTCTGATCTCATCCCGGGTATTCCAGCAAGAGATCGAGCGGCAAATCCGGGATAACCTGCAACTTGGCAATGAGCTGATACTGTTGTACCAGGCTTGATTGATGGGTGTGCGTACATCCTACAAAAGTTGCTACTCTACCCGAAGTAAGCGCGAGGATAAGACCTTACTGGTCGTACTGGTGCGATGTATACGCCAGGTATGACCTGCCCATTATTGACGCGTTGGAAGACGTATACCTGGCGATCCCGTTACAGAAGGGGCAGCTCTCGTGCCGGGAAATCATGCGCGGGCAAATGATGATCAAGCCTTGCCCCAAAGACGCACCGCTGATGATTGACATGGTGGACACTTCCTATGCCTCCAATGAGGAGTTGCGCCGGTATATTTACAGCCGCGGACTCTAGACGCGTATGTGCCTGTGCTCTGGTCTGTGGGCCCAGCTTGCTACTTGTTAATGGAGGTGTTTGCAACGAGTAATCGAATTGCTTTAGTGACGGGAGCATCCCGGGGAATCGGGGCTGCAATTGCCATCCGGCTGCGTCAGGACGGTGTGAAGGTACTGACACCTCCAAGAAGCGAACTCGATTTGCTTTCCGATGCTTCGATTGATGCTTACCTTAGTAATTTGAAAGAGCCAGTAGATATTCTGGTGAACAACGCTGGTATCAATCCTCTCGGTTCAGGCATCGAGTTCCGCGATAGCGACCTACATGATACGCTTCAGGTCAACTTGATCGCACCAGTGCGTCTCATCCGAGGTCTGGCTCCACAGATGAAGGAGAGACGCTATGGGCGGATTGTGAATATCAGTTCGATCTGGAGCGTGGTATCCAAACCGCGGCGCGTGGTCTATGCGTTAAGCAAAGCCGGTTTGAACGCGATGACGCGGACGCTGGCTGTAGAGTTAGCGCCCTATAACGTGCTTGTCAACGCGGTCGCGCCAGGATTTGTCAATACAGAATTGACCCGGCAGAATAACACCGAGCAGGAGCTTGAGGCTATCCGGCAAACGATCCCTGTTTGCCGTCTGGCTGAACCCGATGAGATTGCAGAGGTAGTCGCCTTCTTGTGTTCGGAGAAAAACACGTATATTGTCGGGCAAATTATTCTGGTTGATGGAGGATTCACATGTCAATGATGAAAATCTCCTCGAAGATCCGAGACTATACGGTATATTTTACTGAAACCACCGACTTTCTGCGCGACCTGGAGCGTTTCCCGCAACGGTGCTACGTTGTGGATGAAAACGTCTGGCGGCTCTACGCCGATAGCTGCCTGCGCGACTTGGACCGTACAAGCGTGATTATTCAGCCAGTGAACGAGGAACGGAAGAACTTGGCCTCCGTTCAGGAAATCTATGATCGGTTGATGGAGCGCTATGCCAAACGCAACATGACCCTGATTTCGATCGGCGGCGGGATCGTCCAAGATATTACTGGCTTTGTGGCATCCACGCTTTATCGGGGCATCAACTGGGTATATGTACCCACCACCTTGCTGGCGCAGGCGGACAGTTGTATTGGAAGCAAAACGTCCCTGAACTATAAGGGTTTCAAGAACCTGATTGGTACCTTCTACCCGCCTTCCGAGATTTTCATCTATACCCCTTTTCTCACGACCCTAACGGACATGGATTTCTTCAGTGGGCTGGGCGAAGTGGTGAAGCTGCACATTCTTGGAGGGGAAACGAAAGCACAGGAGGGCATCGCGCTTTTACCTCAGATGCTCAAGCGTGAGCCTGCCGCGTTGTTGCAGGGAGTGCAGAATTCATTGGCAATCAAGCATACCTATATTGCAGAAGATGACCCCTGATGCCAATAATAGACACGAAACTTTACTCATGCTGCCTGCCTCATGATATAAAACTGCTTCAGGTACTGAGCAGGAGATAGATAATTAAGCCTTTCCTGTATCCTTTGCCTGTT
>Ga0123519_10012850_pt1 | contig 12108 bp, 11 predicted proteins | sample YelNatPaOPRAMG02_FD_87396 | JGI IMG/M metagenome (GOLD analysis project Ga0123519, IMG submission 87396) | Hot spring microbial communities from Yellowstone National Park - Yellowstone National Park OP-RAMG-02 (version 2) | ecosystem: Environmental > Aquatic > Thermal springs > Hot (42-90C) ... | reverse complement strand
TTGATTTTTGTTTTATTATACTATTTTTCCATCTCTTATTTCAATAATTCTTTTTGATCTTTTTGCAAATCCTTCATCATGGGTTACTATAACTATAGTCTGACCCTTTTTCTCATTAATTCTTAAAATTAATTCAAATAAATTATTTGCATTCAAAGAATCTAAGTTCCCAGTAGGTTCATCTGCGAGTAATATATCAGGATTATTTATAAGTGCTCTTGCAAGTGCTACTCTTTGCTGTTCTCCACCTGAAAGTTCACTAGGCCTATGATTTAATCTATCTTTTAAACCCAATTCTTCTAATAATTCTTTCCCTCTTTGAACTAATTTTTCTTTTGATATAAGAGAAGGTAAAATTACATTTTCTAAAGTAGTGAATTCAGGAAGTAAATTATAAAATTGAAAAACAAAACCAATCTTCTTATTCCTCAAGTAAGAAAGATTCTTATCATTTAAATTGTAAATATCTATCCCATTTAAAAATACCTTTCCAAAGGTAGGCTTACTTATACCACCCAAGATATTTAGTAAAGTAGATTTACCAGCACCAGAAGGTCCAAAAATAGTTACAATCTCTCCTCTTCTTATTGTTAAATTTATTCCTTTAAGAACATTTATAGTCTGTTCTCCTATTTTAAAAATCTTATGAACATCATGTACTACTAATAAGTTATCACTCATACCTTATTGCCTCAACAGGGTCTAATTTTGATGCTTTATAAGCAGGATAAATTGTAGATAAAAAACTTAATAAAATAGAAACTATAATTACTATAATTATATCTAACATTCTTAATTCTACTGGAAGATAATCAATATAATAAACATCCCCAGGTAGTTTAATAAACTGATATTTTTTTAAAAGTAATGAAGCAGTTATTCCTAAAATCAATCCTATTAGAGTTCCAACAAATCCTATAATAACACCATTATATATAAAAATTTTCATTATCCCCTTTTGAGAAACACCAATACTTCTTAAAATACCTATTTCTTTAGTTTTCCTCATTACTATCATTATTAAACTACTCAGTATATTAAAAACTGCTACAAGTATAATCAATGTTAACATAATTGTCATAACAATTTTTTCTAATTTTAATGCAGAAAATAAATTTCTATTCATCTCTCTCCAGTCATAAACACATAAATTATTACTTATTTTATTCTTTAAAACATTTCCTATTTCCTTTACTTTATATATATCCTCTACTCTTATTTCTATTCCTGTTACCTTATCATTTAACTCATATAAATTCTGAGCATCTTTCAAAGAAATACAAGCAAATGTAGAATCATACTCATACATTCCTGACTTAAATGTCCCTGCAACTATAAATTTAGCAACTTTTGGAATTAATCCTAATGGAGTTGTTTTAAATATTGGAGTAATAAGGACTACTTCATCTCCTTTACTTACAAGTAGTCTTGAAGATAATTCTTTACCTAACAATATAGATGGTTTTTCACCTTCTTTACTTATTAAAACTTCTGTTGAAACACCACTAATTTGACTTTGCATAGTTGGCTCTATCCCCCATATTACCGCACCTTCAGTATTATTTCCAAACTTTATCATACCTTCGTTAAGTATAAATGGACTAATAGAAACAATTCCTCTTACATCTTTAATATTCTCAATCTCTTTTTCAAAATTTTCTATACCCATCCTTGCTTTATCATAAATTACAATATGAGATTTTATACCTAGTATTTTCTCCTTCAAATCCTTCTGAAAACCATTCATAACACTTAGAACTATGATTAATGCAGATACACCTAATGTAATTCCTGCGAGTGAAATAAGAGTAATTACAGAAATAAAGAGTGGTTTTCTTTTTGACTTTAAATATCTTAAACTAATAAAGAGTTCATAAGGCAGTTTCATCTTTAGGCCTCATCTGAGGAAAAAGTATAACATCACGGATAGAAGAAGAATTAGTAAGTATCATAACTAATCTATCTATTCCAATACCCAATCCTCCTGTTGGTGGCATACCATATTCTAATGCCTTAATAAAATCTTCATCTATCTTTTTAGATTCTTCTGTTTTAACTTGTCTTAAAAATCTCTCTTTTTGTTCTAATGGGTCATTTAATTCAGAAAAGGCATTCCCTATTTCTCTGCCATAAATAAAAAATTCAAATCTTTCAGTCAAATTTTCATTTTCTCTTTTCCTCTTTGCAAGTGGAGAAATTTCTACAGGATAATCCATCACTATAGTTGGCTGAATTAAATTACAATCCACTAATTTTTCAAAAATCTCATTTATTATCTCTCCCTTAGAATTCAATTTAGAAATATCCACTCCTTTATCTTTGCAGAATGTCTTTAAATCTAATTCTGTCATTTTTTCAACATCTATACCAGTATATTCTTTAATAGAATCGTACATAGTTATTCTCTTCCAAGGCACAGTAAAATCAATTTCTTTATCTTGATATGTAATTTTTAATTTACCAAATAATCTTTGAACCACATAACTCACTAATTCTTCCGCTAATCTCATCATGTCTTTATAATCTGCATAAGCCTGATATAATTCTAACATTGTAAATTCAGGATTATCTTTTATAGAAATTCCTTCATTTCTAAAATTACGATTCATTTCATAAACTTTCTCAAAACCGCCTATTATTAACCTTTTTAAGTAAAGTTCAGGAGCAATCCTCATATAAAGTTCTATACCTAAAGTATTATGAAATGTTTTAAAAGGTCTTGCAGCCGCTCCTCCAGGTATAGGATGCATCATTGGTGTTTCAACTTCTAAAAAACCTCTTGAGTCAAGAAAACTTCTGATTTCTCTAATTATACAACTCCTTGTCCAAAAAACATCTTTAACTTTAGGATTTGAAATTAAATCTAAATATCTCTGTCTGTAACGAACTTCAACATCTTTCAGTCCATGCCATTTTTCAGGAAGAGGCATTAAAGATTTTGAAAGAAGACTAAATTCTTTCACTCTTACTGTAAGCTCACCTGTTTTTGTTTTAAACACATCACCAGTTATCCCAATAAAATCTCCAATATCTATTTTTTTAAGTAATTCCCAATTTTTTTCACCTAATATATCGAATTTAAAATAAATCTGTATTTCACCATATACATCCTTAATGGTAGCAAAACAAGATTTTCCATGTTCCCTTATACTCATTATTCTACCTGCAGTAGAAACTACTTCTTCAGTATGTTCTCCTATATTTATATTCCTATACTTTTCTATAATTTCTTTAGTTTTATGTGTTACATTAAATTTAGTAGGATATGGATCTATGTTTTGCTCTTTTATCTTTTTTAATTTTTCTAATCTTTCTTTATATAAATTTTCTTCCATTAGACACTCCTTTTAATTAAATATACCATATTTAAAAACTCTTTTCAATAAATTTGCTAAGTTAGTTTTAACTCTTGATAAGAAAATGTTTTAATTGTATAATATTATTATGAACGCACCAAGAATTTTAGTAGCAGACGATACACAAACTATTGTTGCTTATTTAAAAGAACTACTTACAAAAAATGGTTTTGATGTAATAACATCATACGACGGTGAGGAAGCACTTGAGAAAGTAAAACAGGAAAATCCTGATATTGCTATATTAGATTTAAAAATGCCAAAATTAGATGGACTCGAAACTTTGAAAAAAATAAGACATTTTGATGCTTCCCTTCCTGTAATAATTTTAACTGGTTTTGCATCTCTATCAGAAGCAGTAGAAGCAGTAAAATGGGGAATTTCTGATTGTCTTTCTAAACCAATTAATGAAAAAAAATTATTAGAATCCATTAATAAAGCATTAACATTTAAATTTAAAAAAACAGTAATACCTTATGAAAATTATAATATAGAGTTTTTACCGAAAATAATGGGTGAAAGCCCTGCTATGAAAAACATTTATGAATTGATAAAGAAAGTCTCTGCACATAATATTACTGTTTTAATTCGTGGTGAAAGTGGAACTGGAAAAGAAATAATTGCTCGAGCTATACATTATAACAGCGATAGATTTAATAAACCTCTTGTTTCAGTAGATTGCTCTGCTTTACCAGAAAGTTTAGTTGAATCAGAACTATTTGGTTATGAAAAAGGAGCTTTTACTGGTGCAGATAAACAAAAAATAGGAAAATTTGAATTGGCAAATGGAGGAACAATTTTTTTAGATGAAATTGGAAACTTACCACTAACCACACAGGTAAAACTTCTTAGAGTATTACAAGAAAGAGAAATTGTCAGATTAGGAGGGAATAATCCTATAAAAGTAGATGTTAGAGTAATAACAGCAACGAATACTAATTTAGAGGAAGGATTGAAAAAAGCAACATTTAGGGAAGACCTTTATCATAGACTATCTGAATTTACAATTTTTCTACCTTCCCTTAAAGAAAGGAAGGAAGATATTCCGTTTTTAATGGAATTGTTTTTAAAAGAATTTAATCAAGAATTTAATAAAAAAGTAATGGGTTTTACACCAAGAGTAAAAGAACTCCTCTGTAAATACAGTTGGCCTGGGAATGTAAGAGAATTAAGAAATGTAGTGAAATCTTCTATTTTAGTAGCAGAGGATTTTATAGAATTTAAACACTTACCTTTAAATATCCAAGTAGCTGTTGATGAAAGAAAACAAGCAAGACCAGGAGATAAGTTAAGAGAGATAATTAAAAAAACAACTGAAGAGATAGAAAGAAAAATGATACTACAAGCACTTAAAGAGACAAATTGGAACCAATTAAAAGCATCTAAATTACTAGGTATTAATCCAAAAACATTATATAGAAAATTAAAAGAGTATAATATTTCAAGGGAAACTTTATGTTAGCAATAGAAACAAGAAACTTATCAAAAATATATATTAGTGGACATTTCTGGAATAGAAGAAAAACAGTTGCTTTTAAAAATATTAACTTAAAAATAAAACAAAATCAGGTATATGGTTTACTTGGATTAAATGGAGCAGGAAAAACTACTCTTATGAAAATTCTTTTAGGACTCATTTTCCCAACAGAAGGAGAAGCATTTATATTAGGTAAAAAAGTAAGTGATATAGAGGTAAGAAAAAATATTGCCTACTTACCTGAAATGCCTTATTTTCCTAAATACCTTACTCCTCTTGAAATACTTGATTTTTATGGTAGATTGTATGAAATAGAATATAAAAAAAGAAAAGAAAAAATTAATACATCTTTAGAATTAGTTGGACTATACAATAAAAGAAATGTGAAATTGAAAGAATTTTCAAAAGGAATGCTTCAAAGAGTAGGCATTGCACAGTTATTAATTAATGACCCAAAATTACTTTTTTTAGATGAACCAACATATGGATTAGATCCTCTTGCTACTAAAGAGATGAGAAGTATAATACTTATGTTAAAAAAATCAGGTAAGACAATATTTTTAAGTTCTCATCAAATTACAGAAGTTCAACAAATATGTGATAAAATAGGGATACTTCATAATGGAAGTATTATAAACGAAGAAAAAGTGTCAAATATTAAAGGGTCATTAGAAAATTATTTTATAAAAAAAATAAATCTCCAGCCATCTACGGCAGGAGTTATATATAGATAAAAGCAAATGGAAAAAAAACAATTTAAAAAAACATTAGCAGTTGCGCAAAATGTACTAAATGAGTGTATAAGACATAAAATCTTAAATATACTTTTTATATTTGCTATCGCAATAATAGGTGGTAACTTTATAATAAAAGAACTATCGCCTGGAGCAGAACACAGAACACTAATTGATGCAGGATACGTAAATATAGAAATTTTTGGATTTTTAGCTCTACTCTTTAGCATATTTATTATAACATATGAAGAATTTGAAATGAGAAATATATGGATTACTTTAACTAAACCAATTTCAAGAACAACTTATTTTCTAGGAAAGTTTTTAGGAATATGCTTAATATTGTTTTTAAATATATCCATTATGTTTTTCCTTCTTATGCTTTTAGCCCTATTAAATGGTATTAATTTAAATATTAATTATTTACTCATCATAGCAAGTATTTTTTTAGAACTAGTAGTTGCAATTGCCTTTACTTTATTATTTACTGTAATCTCATCAAATTTAATCACGGGAATGATTTTCTCCTTCTTCTTATTTTTAATAGGGCATTTAACTGAACATTTAAAAATATTGATAAATAAAGAGGGAACTACTCCTATACTTAAAATAATTTTATATATAATTTACTACTTAATGCCAAATCTTTCTTTATTTAACTTAAAAGATAAAGTTTATTCTATTGAGGGGTTGTTTCCCTTCGATTATATTTTAAAAATACTAATTTATGCAAGTTTATACTCAGTAATATGTTTAATAATTTCTTCATTAGTATTCAAGAAAAAAGAAATATAATGTCAAAGTATAATTTTTGGTTATTAATTTTAAGCATTATTCTTTTTATTTTTAGTTTAATTTTAATACAGTCTGATAATTTCTACAAATTAAATTTTAAAGAATTCTCTTTCTCAGAAATAAAACAAAATCCTTTTTATGTAATTTTTTCATCAATGTGTGGATTTAAAATTTTAGTTTCTGATTTCTTATGGATGGATATAATTCAGTATATTGGAGATAGAAATAATGCAAAAACAAATTATAAAGAATTGTATCCTAAGACAATGAATTTAATAACTATAGATCCAAATTTCACTTATGCTTATCTTGCAGTAAGTGGAATACTAATGTTTGAATTAAAAGAAATAGATAAAGCAATAGAATTAATAAAAAAGGGTATAGAGAATAACCCAAAATACTGGCAATTAAATTTATATTTAGCGGCATATACCTATTCAAAAGGCGGAAATATTAAAATGGCAGTTCATAATATTGAAATTGCTGTCATACAAGAAGGTCATCCACCTATGTTAGAAAGAATCCTTGGAAATATGTATGTGAAACTTTCGGAGATAGAAAAACCCTATAAAGATTTTTGGATGGAGAAAGCAAAAAATCTTTGGTGGTATATGTACCATCATCCATTAGAAGAATTAAACAAAAAATACGCAGAAGAACATCTAAAAAAATATGGATTCATGAAGTATAATTAAAGGATTATATATCAGATGTATTTGCTTGGGGTCGACATAGGAACTACTAACTGGAAAGCAAATTTATATGATTATAATGGGAAATTAATTGCTTCTGCAAAAATACCTACTAAAGTTAATAAAGACAAGTTTGGGGACTATTATAACCCTTATATACTTTGGAAAAGTTTTTCTCAATTAACAAGAGAAATTTTATCTAAAATTAAATCCCCTTCTTCAATAAAAGCATTATCCATTGCTTCAATGGCAGAAGCAGGCTTAATTATAGATAAGTTTGGTAAACCTATTTATCATATAATTCCTTGGTATGATAAACGTACTGTTAAGCAAAAGGAATGGTTAGAGAAAAAAATTAGCAAATCCAATATTTTTAAAATAACTGGATTAAATTTAACTTATATTTTCTCGGCTTTAAAAATCCAATGGTTAAAGGAAAATGTCAAAAGAGATTTTACAAGAAGTTCAAAATGGCTATGTATCCCTGATTTTCTAAACTACAAACTAACAGGAGAATTTGCTACAGATTATTCTATTGCTTGTAGAACAGCTCTATTTGACATTAAATTAAAAAAATGGTCAAAACTGATGCTGGATATCTTGGAGATTAAAGAAAATTTTTTGCCCAAAACATTTCCTAGTGGTACTGTTATTGGAAATATTACACCTAAAGCATCAGAAGAGACTGGTTTAACAACTTCAACGAGAGTTGTTCTTGGAGGACATGACCATTTATGTGGAAGTATAGGTGCTGGAATATTAGAAGAGGGAAGTTTATTAGATTCAATAGGGACTGCAGAAAGTATAGTAACTGTAATGCATAATTTAAAATGCATGAATAAAATTTATAAATCAGGATTTTCTGTCGGCTGTTATCCCTATAAAGAATTATATTATATAATGTCGGGTATTTATTATTCCGGCGGACTAATAGAATGGTTTATTCGGGAATTTTGTAATAAAAATTTAGATAAAGAAAAAATTTATAATAAACTAATTAAAGATGCAGAAAAATCAAAAACAGGGTCAAATGGCATAATTGTCTTCCCTCATTGGTTAGGCAGTACTATTCCTTATCGTAATTTAAATTCTAAAGGTGCTATTTTAGGCTTAACCCCTACTGTTACAAAAAACGACATACTAAATGGCATATTTGAAGGTTTATCTTTTGAATTTAAACAGTTATTAGAAGTTATGGAGGATACTATAGATATTAAATTAAATAAAATTATAGTTATTGGTGGTGGTTCTAAAAATAAAATATGGCTTAAAAGAAAAAGCAACATTCTTGGTAAACGGTTAATAGTTCCTCATATAAATGAAGCTGTAAGTTTAGGAGCTAGTTTATTAGCTGGTATAGGTATAAAAGATATAAAAAGGCCAGATGATATAATTAAAAATTTTAATAGGAAGTTAATTTATCCTGATAAATATTCTAAAAAAATTTATGATAATATATATAAAATTAGAGATAAGATTCTGAAATGGAAAGTAGATTTACCTTCATAATTTTTTATTCAATATTCATTTACAATTAAATACTATTTTTATATAATTTAGTATGATTAAATCAGATAAATGGATAAAAAAGATGGCAAAAGAATTTGATATGATAAATCCTTTTGTAGAATCTCAAGTAAAAAAAGGTGTTATCTCTTTTGGAGTTTCATCCTATGGTTATGACTTTAGAATTGCAGATGAATTCAAAATACCTAAAAAATCCAGATTAATTGACCCTAAAAAAATTAATAAAAATATCTTTAAATGTAAAAAATCTGATTACTGTATTATCCCACCAAATTCATTTATCTTAGGTCGTTCAGTAGAATACTTTAAAATACCAAGGAATATTCTAACAATATGCACTGGTAAATCAACTTATGCAAGAAGTGGAATAATAATAAATGTCACACCTTTTGAACCTGAATGGGAAGGATATGCAACATTATCAATAATAAATGCATCTAACTCTCCTGTAAAGATATATGCAAATGAAGGAATTGGACAGATAATATTTTTAGAGAGCGATGAAATTTGTGAAACTTCTTATGCTGATAAAAAAGGAAAATATCAAGCACAAAAAGAAATAACGCACTCAAAGGTGAGTATATAGTATACAGTATATAGAATATAGGATTTAGGAAGATTGAATACGAGGTTCAACTAATTTAAAAGTATTAAGTAATCCAAAGAGCCCAAATAAGAATGCTAATATAAATATAGTATTATAAGAATTACCTTGTATCTTATCTACCAAATATCCACCTAAAGTAGGGATAAGCAAGACAAAAGAAGTAATAGTATGCATGAAACCTACATATGAAGTTCTATTTTTAACCGGTGATATTTCCAATAAAAAATTAGCAAACCCTATCCAGCTACCACTTTCTGCAAATCCTAAAAGTAAAAATGTAAATATATAAAGATGTTTCCATGTTTCAAAATGTGAAGATAATATAGCAATTACAGGACATATTATACTTATAATAGCATAAATTTGTAAAACTAATTTATTACCTTCCTTCTCACTAATATATCCCCAAAGTATATTTGAAATAATTCCTCCTAAACTACTTGAAAGTAAAAACGCTCCTACAACACTAGTTGGAAACTTTAAATACTCTATACCATATAAAACATAAAATGGAAATGCTATTGAAGTAGCACCACAAAGATACTTTGTTACTATTAATCTTCTATATGTAATATTAGATTTTAAACTATCTATTGCCTCTTTTGAATATTCTTTAAAATTTCTTCTTAGAACAATTTCTGATGGCGGTTCTTCAACTCCCATATATAAAAGAAATGCAAGAGAAATCAAAATGAATGCTATCAAAAATAAAATTACAAAATTTATAGGAAAAAGAAAAATTTCTTTTTTCCCTAATATAAAACTTACTATAAAAGAACCTATTAATGCAAGAAGTCCCCCAAAAAATAATCTTCCTCCCCAAAAATATCCTCTCCTTTTAGGAGGAATAGTCTTTGCTACAATCTCCATAAATGCTATGCCAGATAAACCTCCACTTAAAGAATAAATTAAAATTAAAGACAAAATTATCCATAAATTTTTAAAAATTAAAATGGCAAAAATTATGGATGCAAAAGAACTTATTCTAAGCCAGGAAACGAATCTATACATAGGCATTTTGTAAACTTTTTTTTCAGAAAAATATCCTGCAAAAAATTGAGGTAAATACCAACCAATAGAAAGTAAAGCAGACGCAAGTCCTATAATTGCTCTTGAAGAGGTAAAATTTTCTAAAAGAAGAGGAATTACAATGTTTCCACTTATAAATACACTTGCGCCATTAAAAAGAGCACCGTTTATTACTCCTAAATAAAAATTTTTATCTTCAGTCTTCATCACTAAATTTATATAACAAATTTATATATAGTAGTCAACAATAATTAATGAAAAACCTTAGAACTGGAGGATAAATTTGAATATGATCTTCAATCACCACAAATCCCTAACAGATGTTAAGGATGTTTGCTCGTAGGACTGTAATCCAGCACCTGATTGTGCTACTAATACCAATCTAATAAAAACTTGTCTTCCATTATTTGGACCAACAATTACTACTTCAAGTCCTCCTGGAAAAGAACCTGAAGAAGTAGCAAAAAGAGGAACAGGATATTGTATATTAAACCCAGTTCCTGTATTAAATGCTACACCATATCTAAAAGTTGCACCTAACATTCCTGTAGTTATCTTTATAGTTGATTTACTATAATCTTTTTGAATCACATGAGAAGAATCAAGAGTAAGATTCCCAGAAGCACTTAATATATAAAATGCATTATTCACATCCGTAGAAGAAGGAACCCATGCATAATTTATACCACTATTATAAATATACTTTACTAAATTACTCCTTTCAGTAGCATCTGAGATAGCTGTTATCTCTGAATAATCTGCATATCTTATACTATGCCATCCAATTATATCGTATCTTCCTCCTTGTCCTGCAATATCTTTAGATGTATCTAAAGTTAAATAATAATAATGGAAAGTATATATATCTATCCTCAAGGTGTGTGAACTTCCTGAGCTATCAAGTATGTTAGTTGCAATGAGTGGTTCTTCTGAAGAAGTAAAAAAAATTTTATTACCAACACTACTACTAACAAAATTACTAGAACTTGGTGAAATTGAACCATTTTCTTCAATAATCGGAAGTTTAGAACCAGTTAAAACAGAAGGCTCTCCTGTTAAATTTAATCTTGATTCATAAGCAATATCATTAGCAACATTTTCAAATAATCTTTTACTAACAGAAAGTTTGTGATTTATTAAATTTAAAGATTTTTGACTACAACTTTTAAGTTGATTTAAAACCTCAAAATGTGTAAAATCTCTTCTTGTTGTTGAAAAAAAAGCAGCAACTATACCAATTATTATAGTAAAAACACCTACAGTTACAAACATCTCTGTTAATGTAAAACCTTTTTCTTTTTTAAAAAATATTTTTTTCATATTAGTAATTATTTAAATAAAATGCTATTTGATGGTAAGCATAATGTAAAGGCCTTCCATCTCTATAAGCCTCTACTCTAATTAAATATGTTCCTTTAGGAAAAGTAGAAACAATCCAGGTATAATTCGTTACTACCAAATCGTGGTTAGTATCCCTTTCTCCAGGAGAAGCAGATGTATTATCCTGAATAAATTTCCAAGTATTTCCATTATCATTAGAATATTTCACATTATAAACTACTGTGACTGGGTCAACAAATCCATTTGGATAATTTTCAGTATAAAGTTGTCCATCCCAACGAGTCCATTGCATATCCCATGTTACTGATATTGTTCCAGGATTCGTATAATCTCCATTTGGGTCAGGACTGGTTATATTTACTTTTGGAAGTTGAGGAATCCTACCTTTAGTGATACTTGTTAATCCTGCATCCATAAATCCTCTAATCATACTTACTAAAGTAAGTTTTGCAATCTGTGCTGCTCCAAAGTTTGTTTGCTTATCAATCCCATTCATTGTTATATAAGCTGCCTGGGTTGATGTTTCCATTTTAATCTGAGCAGAAGCATC
>Ga0123519_10012846_pt1 | contig 12113 bp, 15 predicted proteins | sample YelNatPaOPRAMG02_FD_87396 | JGI IMG/M metagenome (GOLD analysis project Ga0123519, IMG submission 87396) | Hot spring microbial communities from Yellowstone National Park - Yellowstone National Park OP-RAMG-02 (version 2) | ecosystem: Environmental > Aquatic > Thermal springs > Hot (42-90C) ... | reverse complement strand
TCTGCCTCTGCAAATCCAAGATGTTTTCAATAGTCGCATACTTTTCCTCTTTGGCTTTTACTTCTTGTTCTCTCTGCTCTAACTCTTTTTGCCTTTTGTCTAATTCTGCTTTCACTGAATCAATCTGAGTCTTTTCAGCATCTAACTCAGACTCTTTCATTGTTAACTTCTTCTCATAATCTCTTAATTTGCTAACCGTCTGGTTTAAAATGTCATCTAAATTCATTTTTCCTCCTGCGGTTTATGCTTATGTTTTTGATGCGATAATAGTCCTAGATAGTTTTTGGCAACGAATCCACAAATAGAACAAGTCATTGGAGAGTTTTCTCTCACTGCTTTCAAAAAATCTTCTTTTTTAATTACCCCTGCACCGATTCCAACTGCTTCTTCCGTTTCTACCAATTCAGGATGTTTGTTAATAAAATGGAATGCAATTCCTCTCTCAAAATTTTTCACTTCATTTGGCTGAAAAACATACTCAACACTATCCCACATCGCAACAACTTGATGATTGGAAGTGTTTTTAATCCGCATTGATTGCCTCCTTAAATGCATTTTCCCATAAAATGGCATTCTTTTCAATATCACGATTTTCTATCACCCATTTCCTTTGTTCTCTAACCAAGTCTTCTCTCAACTTTTTGTTCTCAATCAACTCCTGCAATTTCTTTTTCCAATCAGCAAATCTATTTTTAACTAGACAATTTACTTCTGTGTTATATGGAATTACATCAGAGGCAATGGTAAGAGTATTAGTCGCAGCATATTCATAAAATTTCAAACAACTACGACACCTATTAAACTCATTATCTATCAAAGGAACTAAACCAATGTCTAAATTTTCTTCTGTTAAAACCTGCGGGTATTTATCGGCAGAAGTCCACTCTCGAACTTTCAAGTTTTTGAGTAATTTTAATTTTCTACTAATCTCTTTTGCCAAATATCCACAATTAGGCAGAACCTCTGCTTCATTTAATTGAGATATTCCCAATCCTAACAAAACAACATCAAAATCATAAGTCCTTTGTAAATCTATTAGGATATCTAAAATAAAATTGAGTTCTTCCCAATGGCTATCAGAACCCGTATATCCAATTTTAATTTTTTGATTGTTACCCGCCCTAACCCGCCAATAACTCAAATCTAATGAGTTTGGCACCACCAGAATCTTTTTATCAGTATCTTTTTTAATTCTATCTCTTAAATAAGGTGTGGTGCAAGTGATAACATCAGCGCTTTTGATTAGAAAATAATAATTTTTTGCTTCCTCTCTGGCTTGATAATATAAAGGATTAGTTGGCGGAATGTTGATGACCCAGTCATCAGTTTCGTAAACTATCTTCGCTCCTAAAGTTTTTATTTTGCTAATTTCTTCCTCAAAGGGTTTGGCGTAAAATCTATTCAAGACAACAATATCGTAATCAAAAGAACTAATCGGGAGAAAGTCAACAGTGTGTCCTCTTTTTCTTAAAGCCTTTGCTGGTAGAATATTGCGGTAAAAAGTAGAAGCCTGTTGGACAACACTGTTCGCAATATATAAGATTTTCATCTAACTTCTTCCAGTTTTCCCTTTTCTTTATTATAAACATAAAGTTTAGAACCCGCTTTCGGCAAACCAATCCCCTTGTTTCTCAAATAGCTTTTGGTTTCGCTCTGAATATCATCAGTCAATGCTTTAATGTCTTTTTCTCTCTTTTGCTTTTTCAATTCCAAATTATATTGATGAACTGCTTCTATTGCATCATCATTAAATCTCTTAACATTGTTAACGGGATTATGTTTTTTGTAATACTCTAATTTTTTAATTTGAAATTTTAATTCGTCTAATCTGCTCATAATAAAAGGGAAGTGAACCGCCAGGGCGGTTCTTCTGTTACCACGCCTCTTCCCTCAAGGCGCTGAATCTTATTCATTATACTGTTTTGTTCGTCATTTTGGCGTTTGCTTTAACGCACTTCACCGCCAAATTGCCATACCACCTTAACACGCCTTGCCAAGTCGCATAATCAACCTTTCTCAAAATACCATCACCTCGGTCAAGCCAAGTTAATGGAGTCAATTGAGCAAGAGTCAATGAGTCGGGGTCAATGATGTAGACTTCCTGGTCAGGACAATCATAATCAAGAACTACCGCTACCTTACCAGCACCAGCCGCAAAATCAACTCCATACCAACCACCAGTCAATACTTCTTTTGTATCGACTGTTTTCTTGTAGCTGGTTAAGAGTGTTCCGTATTTCTTAAAGAGCAGGTAATTCATAAAGATAAATCTCGGATTACCATACTCTTTTGCTTTCAAGTAAGCATTAACAATATCGGATTCTGCAAGTGCTGCAGAAGCGCTATCAACATAGGCTTTCCACCAAGGATAGGAAGACCTGGAAATACCTTGCAAGGTTGCTACAACCGAGCCATCATCAACAATTCCTCTTGCACCCATTGGTTCATCAGTAGCGTTACCATCGCCATCAGCCTTGGTAACAGCATCACCAGCATTCCAAGACTTTGCCGCTGTCAAAGTTACTTGGCTGTCGGAATCGACGCTAGCAATGGTAGCGGAGACTGAACCAATTCTGATATTCATTCCAGGAGCAAGCCACTTGGTGGGCATAATTGCTGCATTTGCCGCATTATAGGCAAGACCTGCCCAGTTAACCAAGGTTAGTGTAGTTGAACTGGAAGCAGAAGCAGCAGTTTTTGCCAAAACCCCACCACCGTCAAAGAAAAACATTCTATTTAGTTCTCGGGCAAAATCTGTTCTCAACGCTGCTGATTGTTCAACCAAGATATTTGCCAAAGCGCCTGGGTCTCCTTTTGCTGACTCAATCGCTTGGTCAGAAATATCAAAAGTGCCAAATACATATTTCGCTGGCACATTTGCTTGAGACCAACTTGGCTTACCGCTTGCCAGTTTAGCACCTTCTGTTACTGCGGTAATTCCGCTGTGGCGTGCCGTTCTCAGTGTAATATAGAAGGTGTTATTAGCCATTGGCGTTACCCCAGAGTTTCTGGAAAGCATATCATACCAAATTGTCTCGGTAGGCAATTGCTCTTCAATGCGAGGAGCAATAATTTTCTGGAGAATATTAGAAATATCGGAGATTGTAATCGCCATTTATTCCTCCTTATTAATCTTTAAATTTTACTCAGTTGGTTTGTTCAGTTCTTCGACAATCAAGTTTTTCAACTCGTTATCAGACATTTTTCCAACTGACTTTGATGGTGCTGGTGGCGGTGGCGTCCCAACTGACCTTCCTCTTACAGATTCGTAAGTGGAAAGTCCTTGCTTCTTCGCCAGAAACTGTTGGATTTTCCACTCATCAATTTTGGCACGATGTAAGTCCTCATAAGCCTTCAATGGCTCGTAAATAGGGACTTTAGACATATGTGCCAAAACTTCCTCCCTTCGAAAAGGAGGTCTGCCATCCGAACCATCAATTTCTTTTTCCAACTCTTTTAGGCGTTGTTCGTATTCAATCTCTTGACGAATACTTTGGACGAGTTGATTTTTTTCTTGCTCCAACTCATCCTTAAAAACAACACCGTGTTTTTTCAACTCTTCACGAACTTGACGAGCAGTTTCATCCTCTACTGACGCTTCTGTTTTCTTTTTTAACTCTGAAAGTTCTTGTGAGCGTTTGGTGAATTCAGGTAATAGTTTTTGATACTCTTCATACACTTGCTCCGCTGTGACCTTTCTGCCATCAGGGAGTGTGTAGAATTTCTCTTGGACTGGAGAAGACTCACCAACTGTCTTCTCTTCCTCCGTTTTCTCCTCTGACTGTGGATTTTCAAATAACGCTTCCACTTGGTCAGATTCGTTAACTTTTGTCATTTAACCTCCTTTGACTGCTTACGCACTTGGTTTTCAATAGCGAAAACTGTGTTTCGGCTTGGTCAATTACATTATAAGGGCAAGGTATAACATCTGTCAAGGGGCATAATTAACTCTTCAATCAGCCATTGAAGCAGACGCACCTCTTCTTCTTCTCAAACCAGTTCCGCGAGGCGGAAGTTTTTCTGTGCCATACATCTTTTTGTGTCTGGCTCTCCTCTCTGCCTCGGTTCTTGGTTTGCCAAAACGTCTTTGACCTACAGTCATTTTAACTCCTTTCTATTTAATCTTTGGCAATTTAATTTTAGGAACTGTAATTTTTGGCATTCTGGGAACTTTAATCTTGGGAACTTTGATAGACACTTTGTAAGACGGCATTTTTACTGTTTTCCTTGCTCTTGCCATATTACCTCCTCAAAAATTAATACCAAATGATTTCGCTTTCTCGACCTCTTGTTGAGCTATTTCTAACCCTCCCAAAACATCGGTTTGCAGTCCATAAGCATCAACTTCATCAACAAGTTTCTTAATTTTATTATACACCTCTTTTACCGAATTTCCATCAGCAATGATATTGACTACCCCCGAAAGTCCTGGCACAGCATAGTATTTATCTCCAACTTGACAATATTGTCTCATTTTAATCCACTTTTCTAACTTTCTATCAAAATCAATCATCACCCATTTTGAATTGGCGTGATTTGATTCCAAAGGCAAGCAAGCAACATAAAGAGCGGAAGGCTGGATTTCCACATCTTCTTTTTTCGCCACTTTGTAAATTAACTCATCGAAGTTTTTAATCCACTCCACATAACCCACACTGGCAGGAGCAAAGAGCCTGCTACACATATCCAAAAGATAAGCAGTTCTGGTAGAGACCACCTTTGCCTCTATAGAAAATGCCCCACGGTAATCTAACTTTTTCAAAACAGGTTGCAGACCTTCTAAGATTTTTCTTAGTTGTACTGGCAGTTCTTTAAACCTAACAAACTTACCTAAGTAGGAAGCCTTTTGGATTTCAAAAGCTAAAAGCAACGGTTCAACAAACTTTTCACCATTAAAAAAGCCATCACAATTACCACTCCAAATTGGTTTACCATTACGCCTAACATATAAAGTATGATTAGGAACTTGAACAGAATAAACATAATCATTATAAGGAATTGTCCGTAGTTGCTCACGACAATAAATAGCATTTTGTGTAAACGGTTCGCTAACTATATAGGTTTGCTTTTGAGAATTGATTAACCGCCCAGCATATTTATGCCAACCATTAGGTTTTCGTGTTAGTATTTTTCCAAAACTTCCAACCTTTAATAACAATTCCTGAATATCATCGGCTAATTTTTTGTTTAATCCACAAAAATACAATTTGGTTTTTCCATTAGAGGCAAACGAACCATCTCCTAAAAAGAAACTATCTAAAAATATTCTTATTTGTCGTGGTGATAATTCTTTAACAAAATCTGGCACTCTTTTATTTTCTTTTGTTCCTAAAGATAATAAATATTCATAAAGATGTCTGGAGGTGATACGGAAATGATGTCCGTTTTCGTTATATTTAAACGGTAAACGACTTAATACATCTTTTATCTTTTCTCTTTTTTCTTTATGTTTGAGAGATTGAGAAATAAGAATTGTATATCCACTTTTTGTAATACATCCCTCTGCTAAATACCGTCCTAAAAACTTCAACCAATCATCCATCAAGATTCTCTCATTATATTCTTTCCCTTTAGGATTATCTATTTTAGGAAGATAAAACCATTTTTGCTCTTTTCCTTCCCATATGCCTGTTCTTTTCATATACATTCGTCTATCCATATCATCTATTTTTATTCTTTTATAATTAGGATTTTTATGGCAAATCATATCATTATGAGAACAAGCAATCATTGTGTGGTCTTTGCTTACAGCCAAATCCATTGATTCATTTTGCAAAAGATAAATTTCTTTTTGATACTTTTTAATAAATAATTCTGCTTTTTGATATTCTATTTTATGGTTTTCTAAATTTAAGGTGGCAAATAAATCATCTTTATTGGCTTCGTAGAATTTAATCCAGCCCCTCTTTGTTAATACTTCTGTTTCTTTATCATAACAGCCTGGCTCTACGCTTTCATCCGCTTTAATCGCATCTTCAACAATAAAATTAAATTGGTCTTTTATCGGACCATAAACCACATCAAGTTCGTCCAAAAGCAGTTTCACCGATTCATAGTTCTTGGCGTGAAAGGAATCCACATCGCGCCTAAAGACATCGATTTTCACATATTTATTGGGATGCGTTTTCAGATACTCTCTTAAAGCGGTCAGTCCCTTAATTTTGACTGCATTATGTAAAGGCAATCCCGCTTTTTTAACAACCTGCTTTAACATCCAGCGATGATTTTCTAGCAATTCTCCCTTGCCAGCACCAAAAACCGTATAGCCTTTTTTTCTTAACCAGTCAGCTAAATCATTACCATAAACATCAAAGAAGACAATACAATCTGCTTCGTCTATATAGTTCCAAAAATATAATACTTTTTCTACTCCTGGTATTCCTAAACCAACAGCGTATTTTGAAAATGATGGAAAAGCATCTTGCCAAGGTGAATAATAAAATACCTGATTTTTACCATCAGCTGCTAATCTCTTAGCGTGTTCAATAAAAAGATTAAAGTCATATACCAGAAACTTCATTTTCTCTTTTTGAAAGCCTGAATCTGTTGCAGCCTCTTTTCCGCCTCCGCTTTTGTCTTGTAGGTTCCAAGATTTCTGCCAGTGCGATGAGAAACTACCCGATACCCACCTTTAACTTTTCTAATCATTTTTTGCTCCTTTTACCAGCCCGTCCTATTCCTCTTTTTCCGTACTCTACCGCCAAAGCCTGCTTTATCGCCTCTTTCTTACTTTTGGGATGATAAGTAGCACGGCTGGTAGTAATCTTACCCGTCTTTTCATATTCTCTCACTAAGTCGCTAACATCTTTACTAATTGCCTTTTGTTGTTTTCTGGTTGGTTTTTTTGACATTTTACCTCTCCTCTCCAAATTCTTCTTCAAATAACTGATCTTGCAATTCATTAACCATATCCTCGTCGCTCTGATTCATATCAACTCCACGATAAATCGCTTCCCTAACCGTTTTTCTGTTAGCACCTACCGCTCCTGATCTAACAGCACGAATCCCATTAAAGGCTTGATGCCTTAAGGTCTCTTTCATCTTCTCTTTGTAATTATTTGGCATTTTTCCTCCTTCTCTTTTTAGTCTTACCTTTGCTTATGACCTTCTGAAGCAAAGACGAAATTGAAGAAGTGTTTAACATCTTAACTCCTTTTAATACTTTTTCTCGCCTTTTTTCTTTGCTTTTCCATCGTCTCCGCTCTCGCCAGCGGATTTTGCAACATCACTTCTGGTTGTGTTAGATATTCTAAAATGTGTTGTTTCAATTCATCGGGTAGAAGTTGAAAGTCAGGTGTTTCAGTCATTGAAATATTCGTTTCCTCTTTTGTCCTTTCCAATATCTCTCCAACATTACCAAACTTAAATCCTTCCAACAAAGTTCTTTTATCAATCAATCCCGCAGAATAAAGTTCTCTCAAAGTATCTCTCTTACCCTCTTCGGTATAGGACAAAGCCGATTCAATAGACGCCTTGACTCGGAATGACTTTTTAATCACAATCGCATTTTCTCTTTCAGCCAACTCTTGTCCCAAAGGATGTTTCATACCTTCTTCACCAATCACCTTGAAGTAATCTGGTTGATCTTCATCCCCCATTCTATAAATCGTCTTTGGCAAGAGATAATTCGTCGCCGCCAAATCAATAATCTTTTCCGATAATTTTTGAACCGTATCTTGGAGATTCATAATAGGAACTCGCAGATTAGCAAAATCAGATTGCTTTAAAGATTCTATTGCTTTATATGCCCTCACCCCTCGAGGTACTTTCCCTAAAGCGGCGGTTGAAGTTCCTGATTCCTCAACCCACTTTTCCAGATTATTGGTATGGACAAACAAGAAGTTAGGCAAAGTGGGGATTTCCATCGGTTGAGGCGGCACAGTATCGTATTCTACAATTTCTCCATCCTCATTGACCAAACGGGAAATGGTCGCCATCTTTTGTTTGAGATACCTACCTCTTACCATTACATTGGTAAAGTTTTCAATTTGCGAAACAAAAACATCAAGAGATTTGTTCAGGGGAATCAACTTCTCAATAAAAGCGGGCTGATAAACTGGTCCAGAAAATGGTTTATACAAAACAAAAGGATATTGATGCATATCATAAACTTCTTCCCTTAACTTCTGACCACCAGCCACAGTGATAACCCGCATTCTAACACCGTCTTTCGTTTTCTCTTTAATCCAGGCTTCCTTGACAATGACAGTCTGAAACTCCTCATATTGTGGCTTAAAGGCGGCAAACTTATCCGATAAACGGGCTTCTTTCATTTGAGAAGCGGCTAAACGATTATCATAAACAATCTTTGAGGTGTTGCTAAAATTGGGATTGGCATCCAAATCCGCTTTGGTCATAATGGTCGTTTTAATGATATAGGGCGCTTCTTCAATGTCCTTAATATTCAAAGGCAAAGCAATATCAAAAGCGTCATAAACATCAACATAGATATCGTCTTTAATGGAATCAAAACCTACTCCTAAAACGGAGTAAGGATAAATCAGAGAATACAAAACCATCTCATCTAACAACGCCCTGATATTCCAATGTTGCCAACCTTCTTGCAAAAATTGATTCACTCTCTTGGCAACTTCATCAGCGTCTTCGGTTTGTTCATCAGGAATAATCACCCATCGTGGTTCGGCAGATAAAATAAGATTTTGCACTCCTTCAACTTGCCTTCTCGCTTTTGGAATCGCCCTTAAAACAGTCCCTTTTGGCGGATTAACTCTATCCACAGTTTGAGTGCTTTTTCTCCACCAAACAAAATGATTGTTTTCATAAAAAGCCCAGTTGATATACCACTGACGGGTATATCGGAAACGGGCATCTTCTAATTGCTTCCATAAGGTTTCTACTTTGTTAACCGTATCATCGTTTGATGGTCTTGACATTGTTATTTCTTTCTAATCGCCTCTTCAAACTTCTCTTTATCTTCCCAAATAGGCGATTCTTCTATGGGAAGATAATCCGATTCGGAAATAGGAGTTTTTTCGGGACTTCCGCTTTTAGAAGTTAAAAGCAAGTATTCCTCAAGATTTTTTGCCATAATTTTAGTTGTCAAGTCTTTAATCACCTTTTGGGTTTGCCACTCTTTAAACAAGAGATAAACAATGAGAAGCGAAGTTAAAATATAAATCATATTACCTCGTTGATCATATTCCAATAATCTTCGTCATCATATTCTCCGAACCTTAATCTTTGATAACTCCTGTTAATATCTTCTTTAACTTCCTTCCAAAATTCATCAGTCTTTTGGTCGGCGGAATAAACCTTCCCCTCATTTTCAAGTTGCATAAACTCGGGGTGCGAAGCAATGGCGTATCTGATTGCATCCATCATATGATTATTTTCATCCGCTGGTTCTTCTACCATTTTATCATTTTCTTTGTAAACATACAATGTAAACTCTTCCAAAGCGTTGGTGCATCTTCTATGGATAAAAAACCTTCCCATCCGAATCAAAGCCCTTACCCTTCCAATTCCAAAAAATATCTCGTTATTAGCAGCCATAGTAGGAATACCCTTGAGATTCAACTCGTCAATATAGCCTGGCTGGTCTTTTCCTGCGTAGATAAAACTAATTTTATTTTCAAAAACCTTATCTTTTAAAATTGAGATAATATCGGGTAAAGTCAAACCACTTTTATAAACCTCATCAAAAAGATAAACCTGTCCATTTTCCGTAATTCCCAAAAAAGCGAGAGCGGTAGGGTCTCGGTATCCCCAGTCAACTCCGCAAATCACTTTTTGAAACTGCGGAAGATCCGAAACCACATTTCTAAAATTACCTTGATCGTCAAAAATATCCTCATAAACCAACCCTTGCATCCTGCGAAACATCCCCTTATATTTCCTTTCAAACTCGGACAAGGGCAAAACCATCTTGGCGTGTTCATAATTTTCTTTAGGGAAGTAGGGATTATGAACACTCTCCCATTCAACAATCTCAAAGTTTTCATAACCCAACTCTTTGCTTTTCACTTTCTGATAAATCTGTTTATACAGCCAGTTGACAGTGTTTCCACTAATACATTCTTCTCCATTACGCCTTACTAAAATCAATCCTGTAGACACAGCCACACAACCGATATAACCATCATAATCAACAATCCTTCGTTCTTTAACCATCGCCCGTTTCCTTACTCTCTCTGTGATATGAAACATAGAAGTTGTTGCCTTAATTATCCTACCTTGGATACAAGAATCCGCTTGTTTGCGTTCGGAAATTTTAGTAGGAATACCACAAAGCATACAGACCTCTTGAAAATCCTCGGCTAGTCTTTTAGAGACTGTATAATAAGAAAATCCCTTTCTACCATTCTTTCTATAAGAACCATCTCCCAAAATCATCCTATCTATCAAAACCATCAAATTATTTTTCCCAACAAACTTAAATTCATTGGGGATATATTTGGTGTATTTGTTCCCCAATTTTTTGAGATAACTCCAAAGTTGTTTATTAGAGCAAAGGAATAAACCTGATTTTTTATTATAACTAAACTTAAAAGGCAGTTTTTCTAAATCTGACTTGAGAATTTCCCACTTCTTACCCTCTTTTTGAGAAATATATACTTGATATTGACCATCCTTTCCTTTTTTTCTAATCCCACCTTCTGACAAAAACCATCCCAAAAAAGCCAGCCAATCTTTCATACTGATTTTTATTGGTTTTGATATGCGACATTTATTCTCAACAGGAGGCAAGACAAAAAACTCCTGTTCTTGAATTTTTGGAAATACGGCTTTAGGAATTGATAAACATCTGTGTTTCAGTTTAAAAAAATGTTCCGCAGTTTTGATATAAAATCTGTTGGAGTTTTTATACAAAATGCGATGATTAGGGGTGACCAACAAATCTATAGCGTGTCCCTTAAAATGAAACATCTTGCCTTTATATCTTTGCCAAACAATCTCTTGAGGTTTCTCAAACCAACCTTCTCCATTCTCATTACAAGCAAAAACCTCATCATCATCAGTCAACTCACCAAACTTCTTCCAACCATTCCTTGTATAAATTTCTGTTTTCTCGTCATAACAGTAAGGTGAGCTTGTGATTAAAATCCGTCCATTAGTGGCGGAAACTCGGCTCAAAACATTAACCCAAGCCCGATATTTCATCTGACCCGCTTCGTCCAACCAAACAGCGTTGGCTGTCATACCCTCAACACTATCTGGCGATTCCAAACTTCTAAAAAAGATTTTCCCTCCACTTTTTAAACGATAAACCTGTTCCATCTTGTTATACGAACCCCAAACTCCTTCTGGCATTACTTCAAAAATCTTTTCCAGCGTAGACTGATTCAAAATCTTAAAAGACGGAGCGCCAACCAAAAAAGTGCCTCTGGGATTTTTCTTAATTTCCTGTATTAGCCACAAAACACCGCAAAGAGTTTTACCAGCCTGAATACCTGCTATCGCAATAACAAATCTCTTTTTGGAAAGTAAAACCTGCTTCTGATATTTATGTGGAATGATCACTCGAGGCATCGTCCATCCTTATCTCAACAGAATCCTTCCAACTTTCTTCTTTATCCTTTGATTTAATTTTACCAGTAGGTAAAATCCCCTTCATTTTCATCAGAAGTTCAATCGCTTTGATTCTAACTTGCCTTTCGGGAGCGTTGCTCGCTCCTTTTTCAAAAATCTCTTCTATCAGAGCTTCTTTTAACTTCATCTCAGCCATATTCTCATTCTCAATAAGATGGTAATTCAAAACCCGTTTCACCCTTTTTCTCCGAGACATCATCTCCCCGATCCGACTGGCTTTTGTTCTGTCTTCTATTTCAAAAGCCCTAACCGCCGCCTCTGTTTTATTTCTCGTCTCCAGATAATATTTTAGCCACAACTTTTCATTTAGGGTAAGAAGATCTAACAAACTTTGTGGGATTTTAGAGAAGTCCATAGCAGTTATATTATATCACTAAAAACTTCTTCTACTAACTCTTCGACCACTTCTTTGTTGCTCCTTCTATCTTGATACCACTTTTCAAAAAACTGATTTGCCTTTGTGCAGACCCAAGTCGTCTCTTTGATTTTCTCTTTGGTGATAGGGTTTCTATGTTCTATTTCCACGGGTTCTGCTTCTAACGCTCCAGTATCCAAATTCAATC
>Ga0123519_10012842_pt1 | contig 12118 bp, 24 predicted proteins | sample YelNatPaOPRAMG02_FD_87396 | JGI IMG/M metagenome (GOLD analysis project Ga0123519, IMG submission 87396) | Hot spring microbial communities from Yellowstone National Park - Yellowstone National Park OP-RAMG-02 (version 2) | ecosystem: Environmental > Aquatic > Thermal springs > Hot (42-90C) ... | reverse complement strand
CTTGTATTGTAAAGTTTGCTCCACTAACAGGAGGAATAACAATAAAAGCCATTAGTATTGCTCCAATTATTACCGATATTATTTTCTTCATTCTTCGCCTTATTTTCTCTTCTTCCGCGAACATAAAAAAAGAAAAAGGAGGATTTATTATGTTGGAAAGATGTAATATCTCTCTTTAAACGGCTTGGCACCCCACTCCTCTTCTTTTATCCAAACTTCAACTTTACCGTCTTTTCTTCTCTCCATATGGACTTTCATATGATACTCGTGCTTAGCATAATTGAATTTGAACTCAAGCCTTATCTTCTTCAGTTGCGAGTCGTTGAAGTAATTCTCCATTATTGGAACCAGTATATTATCGAACCACTCAAATAGAGCCTGAGTATTTTCAGGAAGCGTAGTTTTAGGTGTAACTTCAGTAGATGGAGTAACTATATTTATATTGATTACACTCACATCAACACTTCTATTATCATAGAATAATTGGTATATAATAACTTCCTACTTTACCCGTTGTGTTTTTAATAGACAGACTAAAGCTAACATCAGTATTAGGCTCAATATCGGTTACCATAGGATAGAAAGCCAACATCCCTTCAAGATTGCCCCACTTCGGAATCATCACTCCTACTCTGCCTTTGCAATTTACATTTACTATTTTTCCTGTCATATATCCTTCTTGGTTTTCTAATATTGTTATGCTGTCATTATCCCAATCCAGCCTAAATGAACTGGTAGACTGAAGACCAAAGGATAGCAACAGATTGTAAGGATTAGTCAAAGACTGAGCATAGATTGGCTCAACCGCATCCACTTGCTGACCACATATCCTTAAACCCACTATTTCTGGTGTAGTGAATTTTTGACGATAAATAGGGTCATCACGCAGTTGTTCTATGTAACTGTAACGCAGAGCTGATGCTATCTTGACCCAAGTTCCATTTTCTAACTGACCATACATATCTCCCCAGCCACCACCATAAGCACCCCACCAAATAAAAATCTCATAACTGCTTTTTGGCAGAACCCAATCTATATTTGCACCCCAATTACATCTTATCATCCATCTTTGTAAAAATGTGCTATAATAACGATAAACATCCCGATTATAATACACAGCATTCAGATATGTTAGTTGAATAGTTTCACCACCAATAGCAATATATATCTGATTGTCTTTGGCTATCGGATTATCCCAGAGAATGTAATATGTTTTTGTCTCATTTTCTGCAAGACTATCCAATATAGCAATAGCCTTTGCATTCTCCCTCACATCATATGGAAGGAACACCCAATTTTCATTACAAACACGAATACTCGGGATATAATTGAAGATATCAGGATAGTTCTCCATATTAAGCAAAAACTTATCAATAACATGATTCTCCAAATTCATAACAGAAACAGGCAATACATTCTTCCAAGTCCCCAGTTCAGCAGTCTTATCATAGGTAAACAAATATTCTTCAACTACAGATAGTTTTTTCTGCTTATAAACAAATGCGAGTGAGAGTGCCAACATCATAATAAGTATTACTGCCGCTATGGCTGTTGTATTGTGCCTTACTTCTTCTTCCTCCATTTTCATCCTCCTTTTATATTTTTATGTGAACTTGAGTATTAGATAAAAAAGTGAATAAAGTTTAAGTATAATTATCTCCGTTCGCTTCTACTCTCTACTTTAACGTGCAATTTGATAGGCAGATTTTCTACCTTAGCAAATTCATATACTACTACTATCTTCTTTCAACTTTAAACGGCATAGAGTGTTCTACCAATTCTTCACACAATCCTTCTATTATGTTCGGAATAAACTGCTTCATTTGGTGAGACTTTTACCTACGTTCGATTTCTTTTAATTTTGTCTGCCACTCTTTAGAAAATGCTCCAGGAATTTCGATTAAAAGTTTACCGTATAGAACTAAAGCCTTCGCATTAATATCGTTGGCACTCCATGAAGCCTCTCTTAAATCATTTCTTATAACTGCTTCGACAAATGAGCCTGGTGGAATACCACGAGTATGCCAATAGTATATATCCATCATATATTGGGCAACATGGTCTATTTCTTCTGGAGTTAAGTTAATTCCACAACCTTGAGAATAGTTTTTAACCCATTCTTTAAGGTCGTCAACAGTCAAAGTTTTTGTGCGCCACTTCTCCTCTAATATCATCTTTCTCACCTCCTTTACTTTCTTTTGTTTATGAGAAGAAAAAAAAAGTTCTCTATCTTCGTTCAGTTTCGCCTATATACTTGATAGGCAAATTAATAGGTAAATTTTCTTTCTTTGCAAATTCATATACTACTAATGGAAACGTTTCAACTTCTCTGCTTACAGTATAAATATCTTTGCCAACACGCAATCCTTTTCTAATAGCCTCTTTTTGAGATTCAGACAGCGGAGGTTCTTCGGCCGCGAGTTTGCGCATCTCTTCAAGTGCCTCCTTCGACTTCAAAACTTTGCGTATTTCGTCTGGGGATTTGTAAAGACCTATCTTGTAATCATATGGACCTTCGTATTCTAAGAAATATTTGTTATCTATTTTTGTCAAAGTAATGTTTGTATCTTCGGTCATCAATTTAAGAATAGGTCCATATACTTCTATACTGTCCCAACACATACAAACTATCTCCTTTTCAAATTCTTTCAACAATTCCTTCATTTTAGGGTCCATTTATCCACCTCCTTTTTTTGTGTGAAGATGTGAGAAGAAAAAATACTATCTTCTTTCAACTTTAAACGGTATAGATTATCTTCGTTCAGTTTCGCATATATACTCAATAGGCAAATTGATAGGTAAATTTTCTTTTTTCGCAAACTCGTATACTGCCAGCGTATAAACAAATCCAACTGCTTGACTTACCCTATGAATATCTTCACCAGCACACAATTTTTTTCTAATCGTATCTTTTTGTTGTTCGGATAGAGGTTTGTCAGCTATATCGTCATAAAGTTCCTCAAGCCTCTCGTCCCATTCCAAAATTTTGCGTATTTCGTCCGGCGTGTAAACACCTATTTTATACCTAACACCATCATTATATTCAAGAAAAATTTTGTCGTTACATTTTACTAAAGTAATACTTCCTCCTCCGTCTTCATCTTCTATTTTAAGAACGGGCCCATAAACTCTTATTGAATACCACCACATACAAGCCAATTCTCTCTCGAATTCCTTTATTAATTCTTTTACTTTAGGGTCCATTTTCTATTCACCACTTATTTTTATAAGCACGTTCTTTATCTTTGTTCAATTAAGTATTTGTCTGTATACTCAATAGGCAAATTAATAGGTAGATTTTCTTTCTTTGCAAATTCGTATACTGCCAACGTATAAGCTCCAACTTCTTGACTCACCTTATGAATGTCTTCGCCAGCGCGCAATTTCTTTCTAATCATATCTTTTTGTTGTTCGGATAATGGAGGTTCTTTGGCCATCTCTTTGCGAATCCACTCAAGTCTTTTGTCCCATTCTAAAATTTTGCGTATTTCGTTTGGTGTATAAGCACCTATTGCATACTTAAAACCACTATCATATTCGAGAAAAGTTTTGTTGTTATATTTTACTAAAAAAATATTTTCCCATTCACCTTCTATTTTAAGAACAGGTCCGCAGACTCTTATGGCATACCACCACATACAAGCTAATTCTTTCTCAAATTCTTTTATCAATTCTTTTGCTTTAGGGTCCAGTTTATCCACCTACTTATTTTTGTGCGCTTTATTCACCACTTATTTTTTTATAAGCACGGTTAAGCAATCCTGCTACAATAATTGTTAGTATCAACACTCCAAATATAAATAAAACAAACTTAAGAGGATTATGAATTAAGTCGGAAAATAATGCCGAGGGAGAACTTATATCAGCATCAGTCAAAACTCCAAATACTGGTGCGAGCAGAAGAAATAAGAGAATGAAGGTTACAATAAAGATAATACTCATGATTTCACCCCTATCTCTTCTCTATTTTAGTGATTTCGCGAGGAGCTACAATGATAGCATCCATCTTTCTGATTATTGTTCCTTGTCTTTCAGTTACGGTATCAAGTCGAATAACATTTTCAACCAATCCTTCTTTGGTAGAACTTATAAATCTCCTTACTGGCTTAGTAAAAGGTATTGCGGGTTTTGTTAGATGATATATTCTTGCAAAGTTTTGTTCTAATTCCTTTTCATACAACACTTGTCCAGTTGGTGATTGAATTTGGACTTTGCCATCTTTTACTATAGCTACTCCATATGTATTTTTACCTGCTTTCCATAATGTTTCTCTTGCGACAGTTGTAACATGGTCCATCATTTCAATATGTTCGGAAGGTTTGACAGATTCGACAGGCTTGACTATTTGCGCTTCCACCTTCTTTTTCTTAGGCATGAGCTTCACCTATTTCCTCTTTTCTAATCTTTGTAGACTTTCTATGATATCATCAATAATCCTTTTAAGTTGACGAAAGGCTTCATCAAAATTATATCCCACATATTCTAAATATAGTCCAATTTCCCTATCAGCAGTAATTACTGCGTATAGATTATCGTCGTAGAAAGCAAATATAATATTAGCTGCAGGAATCCACTCACCCATCCATTCCTCTCTTTCAAGTTCCAACCAAATCAAACGGTTAAGAGGACCTATATCATAAGTATTTAAAGCTTTTATTTCTTCTTCTATAGTAGCATATTCTCCATGAGGAAATGGCGGTCGATTATAATATTTATTAGCAATTTTGGTAAAACCCTCGAACGCATCTAACCCAAAGAATGAAGGGGGGTTAGATATAAAACGATATAATTCTTCTTTTGATATAATATGGTATGCAGAATAATTTTCTCCCATTATTCTATTTGCTATTTCAGTAAATTCTTTAACAATATTTAATACTTTCTCTACTTCTTCGGGCTTCACTCCTATTGTTCCACCTCCTTCTTTTTTATGAGCCTTACCTATCTTTTTTCCTCCTCTTCTACTTCAAGTATTGCTTCTATATATTGTTCCCATTCCTTTTTGAAAGCTTTGAGAGCCTCATCAAAATTCTGTCCCTCGTAAAGTATAGTTGTGGGTCGCAAAGGTGCTCCAGAAAATACTAAATAGAGGCCGTCGGTGTAGCGAGCAAATACAACAGCCCAATCAATACCACTCTCAGTTCCACTCCAAATTAGATAATCAATAGGAATAGTTTCCGCTTCTTCCGGACTATAAGACTCTAATACTGAGACAATCTCATCACCAATCTTTTTGGGGTCAAATTCTTCTTTTGGCACATATTCATAAGTAAAGTAATCTTCTTCAGTAGCCTTATCTATTTTTTTCTTATATACCTCACAATATTGTAATACTTTTTCTGCTTCAGGTTTTATTTTAGATTTTTCCGTCATTTATTCACCTCTTTTCTTTCGTCTCCTTTTCTAATATGCCCTCTCTTTCTAATGCTTCCATAATGTTTGGAGGTATATGCATAGCATCAAGAGCCGCTATAGAATTGCTGTCGAAATAAAACTCGAGATGTCGCTCCAATAATCTTTTTATTATTAACTTCGCTCTTGTAAACATAATATATCCATTTATTTGAGAATATATATAACTGCTTTCTTTTGCGTGAAACATTAAAGCATATACTATTTTGCCGTCTTCTTCGGCTCTATATAAAGAGTAAATTTCGCCCTTATCAAAATCCGCTTTTACTATAGGTATAGGTTCTCCCATTATCTACCTCCTTTATTTTTGTGAGTGTTATCTTCTTTCTAAACCGGATAGATTAAGAGGAAAATTAGAACAATATATTATCAATTTCCATCTTTCGTTTTTTATTAGAGAAATTTTTGTAACATAAGGAAATTTCAAATCATATATGCTTCCTACATCAAATTCAGTCAATATATTGTTATGTATCTCCAAATAATCGCATCTTACAATTGTATCAAATATACTGTCCGAAACATGAATATCTCCAACAAAATAAGGATATAGTTTGATTGATATATAATGGGTTTTTGTATTAACAAACATATGACAATAAGCTCCTTTTCCTTCTATAGGTGTTTCCCACAAGACTTCTTCTTTAATTTCTCCCATTTACATCCCCACTTATCTCTTTTCTTGAGGAAGAGGTTGTCTGTAAAAGGAGCGTAAATATACTTCCATCGCTCTAATAGCATCCTCCTTTGTCCCATATCTCTTTCTGCCAGACCATTGAATGATGCCAGAGGCTTTATCTACCACTCTCCACTCCCAATGATATGGGTCGTAAGGATATACTACAGCATCATACAAATTCGTTTCTATTTTATATGGCTCAAGTTCTTTCTCGTTCATGTTTTTCGCCTCAGTCTAAGGTAAAACAGCATAAAAAACTAAACGAGTAGAACAAGTATAACATTTTTAATATTTTATCTCTTATTTGTCTCTTTTAAACCCCTTTTAATTAATAAATATTAAAAAATAAAAAAGAAAATAAATAGACATTCGGGATTACACGATTACACGATTACACTATACTTTAACACCTTTTTGTTATCTTTTCTCTTCGAGGTCTTCATAATCCAACATTTCGTCCACACAATATATTCTTACCGCAACTATTTTGTTTATTAATAGAGGTAAATTTGTTTCTATTATAACTTTCTCAACTTTTATAACTCCACGTATTGACAAGAAAGAATGTTTGTCTGTATGGATATCAGCTATATGAATATCGTTATGATGAATCCGCACTTCATCGCATTTGATATCGGCCTCAAATAGAACAGCAGGTTTTGCCCCGTAGGTGCTTATTTTGAGCGATGCCGAATGTTTGTCTCTATCAATCACTATACGGCAAAAAGCACCTTTTCCTTCTACGGGCGTTTCCCATATTGTTATTTTTTTCATTTTTATCTCCTCTCCTTCAATTCTCCATATAACGGTTTGCCACCACTACAATATATATGTAATACTGTTATACCGTTTGTTTCTTTTACGATTTTCATAACATTTTCTATCGCTAAATCAATACTTCTGCCTGTCCAAATGTTGGTTATAAGCCTATTATTATAATAGAGCGTAATGAATTGACACTTAATAACATCTTCGAATATAACAGTAGAAACCTCAGAAGGTTCTTTACCGTAAGAGCGTATTTCGAGTGATACTGAGCGAGTTCTTCCATCTATTTCTAAATAACAGTGGGCGACTTTCCCTTTAATTGGCGTTTCCCATATTGTTTCTTCTATCATTTTTATTGCCTTCTTTCCCAACTTGCCATCGCCATAAGCCAAATGAAGCTCAGTAAGCCAAGTTCCAATGAGAGGAGAAATTGATTCTGTTTCTCTTCTATAGAATGGAACATCGTCAATTATCATCTTATATTACCTCCTTTCTCTTTCTTCAAGGTCTTCGAGATATAAAGGTTTTGTCCCATAAAATAATCGTAGTATTCTCAAACCATCAGACTCTTCAAGCACAACTTTAGCAACTGATACTGTGACACTAAATGGACGGGTTGGGTCAATGCTAAACGCGTCATATGCTTCGACTACTGATGGGTTGTGTGCCATGATTAAGTCACACTCTACAACATCTGCAAATAATACGGGCACTTCTTCAAATCTCATCTCCTTAAGTGTATAAGGCAATATTTTGATTGATACTAAGCGAGGCTTTTCAGATTCTAATATACAATAAGCGACTGTATCTTCTATTGGTGGTTTCCATAGTATTTTTTCGCCCACTGTTACCACCTCATCTTATATCATCTCTTTTCTATTTCTTCGAGGTCTTCAGCCCAAAGATAATCTTGCACACAAATCAGTCGCAACGTTTTCAAACCTTCAGAATCTCTAAGCACAACCATCGCAACTTTTTCTATCGTAACTTTAAATGGATGGTCTGTAAGAACACTAAATATTTCATATGCTACCTCTACCATATCGGATTCGACCAAGTCCTCAAACATTCTCACAAGAACTCTCAAATGTTCTGACAGTATTAGATATACTTCAACCACATCGCATTTTACAGTATCTTCGAATAATGTAGGCAGTTTTACTTCCTTAAGCTTTTCATAGGGTATTATTTTGATTGACACTGAACCGGGTTTGTCGGAACTTAAAAAACAACGGGCTCCTGCAAATTCCGAACTCGACGTTGCCCATAATGTTTCTTCCATTCTTCACCTCCTAAACCAGTTTTTTGTAAGCATTAATCATCATTTCACCTTTATGAACATATTTGACCAACCTTTCGCATCTGTTGCCAATATACTAATCTCTTGTTCTACCTTCTCACCTCCAAAAGGACTTGATTGAGGATAGAACGCACTATCCTTGAATTTGGGCTATTCGTTGCTCTTTTTTGGACTACTTTTTGTCCTATTTTTGTATTCATTTTTCTCGACCTTTAATTGAACTTCTTTACATAAAAATCTTTTCTCCCAATTTAAAAACTCATAGAGAGACCTTTTATGATTTAAAAACATTCACGTTCATTCTTTTTAAATTCTAAAAAATCCTAAACCAAAAGTCTTAAATCAAAAAAATCTTAAATTAAAGTCCCTTTAAAGTTTTAAATCTTAAAAAGGACCTTTTCGAGTTTTTAAATGTGAGCACAATATTTAAATATATTGAAGTGTATTTAAAAAGGGAGGAAAATGGAGACAAAAATGGTAGTAAAAAAGGAGGGGCAAAAATGGTAGTGATAATTGATACAAGGGAACACTGCGATGTGGAGAAATTTTTGGATATGCTTCATGTCCCTTACGAGAAGAAGGCTCTACCTTATGGAGACTATGATATAGAAGGGATTTTGACAGTAGAGAGAAAAACTGTAAATGATTTATATATGTCGATTGTCTACGATAATAGATTTGCAGAACAACTTCCTCAATTTGCTAAGGAGGTGGAGCGCCCGGTAATTGCTGTAATCGGTCATCCAGATGAGTTGAGCAAGCATAATATACAGTATAATCCTAACGTTTTGTATGGGGCTGTTGCATCACTTATTGTTCGACATGGCGTTGAGGTCTGGTGGCTCGATGACGATTGGCAGTTTGCTAATCTTCTTGCTTTAGTTCACGATAAGATACAGCAAGGTAAAGTGTGCTCAAGAAAGAATTATCGCCGAGACCCATTAGGTATGAGAATGTATTTCTTATCTGGAATTAGAGGTATTACGCCACCTATTGCTTATCAAATATTGATGTGGTTTAAGAGCATTAGAAATTTCGTTAATGCGCCATCTGAAGAACTTCAAAAAGTGCCTGGTATAGGTCCGATAAAGGCAATACAGATAAGAGAGTTTTTGGATAAACCGATTGAAATAGAGGAGGTTAAAGAATGATTATTTCAACATATACTCCTCTTATAGAGTTAGAAGGAGAGTCTTACACTCCGTTAAAAAGGTTGGTTGTATATTCGTTGTTTGGAAATGCTGTTAAGAAGAATATTATAAGGCAAGGAGAATTTCTTCACGATACGAGAGTTCATTTTGCGGCCGCACTGAGAGCAGGATACGGTAAATCTACTATTAAAAGGTTTTTAAGAGATGTTATTACGGCAGAAGGATACACGTTTTCGGAACCTACTTCATTACATCCTGAGCAACTTGTTGGAACTGTTCAAATTCATCCTTTAACGGGAGAGCCAAAAAAAGTTCTCGGTCATTTAGCAGATGATTATTTGATTATTGATGAAGCGCTGGAAGTGTTGACGCATAAAGAATATGAAATTGCAAGAAGTTATTTAAATATTGCGCTGGACCCTATCGGAACTAATGTTGTAGTCAAGCGTCAAGTTGCTATAGAGAGGGAAGAAGCAATTAAATATTGTCCTGAGTGCACTGTTGGGTTTTTCTTTCATCCTATTAGAATTCCGGACCAGGTTGTGTATAGAGGATTTTTTAGAAGAGTTTTTCTTATTTATATATCACCTTCTGAAATAGAGAGGGAATTAGCATTAGCAAATTCTATGACAAGAGTAATAAATTGGGATTTGTTTAATGAACTTGTGGGTAAGTTAAAAGAGTTGAGACAGAAAAAGATAGAGTGGAAGTTTGTTTCTTATAATCCTATAATTAGGTATTCTAAACAGTTGATTGAAGAAGGATTTAATTTCTCATCTAAGGTTGCAGATATTACTGATATTATGTGGTTTTCTCTTAGAGATAGGTTGGTTAAACTGTCTGCTATATTAGCGGCAATAAATAATGATGGTGTTATTGATGAGAAAGCAATTATAAATGCTTATAAAGATATGTATCAATTTTGGAGAAGCCAGTGTTATTTTGCGGAAGATTATGTTATGCTTACACCATCTTATGTTCAAAGACAAATGAGAGTTAGAACGGTTATTGATGTTCTTGTTCAACATAGTGCTACAAGTGTAAATCCTGTCGATTATGAACTTGTTGCAAGCCATCTTACTAAAATATTGCAAGTTAGTTATGGGTTAGCAAAATATTTGCTGGATGAATTAATAACACAAGGTATATTATCTGCTGTTAATACGGATAGAGGAAAGATGGTTTATCTTCGGGCTAATGATGATGAGTATAATAAGATTTTAACCAGATATTATGGGGTGAAGTAATGGTCGACTCTTTTGTAGAGGATGTTGAAATGGGTTTGAGGCGGCGAACTGCTTTAATACCAGTTGCTGATACGTTAGATGAAATGAAAAGAGAGATAGTTGAACGATTAGATGAAGATTTAAGGGCTGGCTTAATAACAGAAGCACAATATGAACATATCTTGAATAATCTTGAGAAGTATCATCTACCGGAAGCTGTGTGGTATGGGTCAAGATTGTATCATTTACAAAGGTTGGGATTAGAAGATATACCTGAAAGAGATTTGGACAGGTATCTCAAGTTGCCAATTAAAGAAACTCTTTCGGTAACAAAAAGTATTGATGAATGGTTAAGTGCGGGTTTTACGTTGGATGATATTGATAGGTTCGCCAGGCTGGGTCTTATTGAAGTTGTTGGTAGAATTGTTAGACCTACTCTTCTTACATTAGAAAAATTGTCTGGTATGCCAGAGATGATAGAATGAAAGTGGGAATAATTGAATATTTCGATGCGGCACATAGGTTGCCTGAGCATCCTAAGTGCGAAGTGTTACATGGGCACACTTATAAGGTTGAGTTGATTGTAGAAGGTGGCATTAATATGTTTGGAATGGTTATTGATTTTGGTTTTTTGAAAGATGTATTAAAGCGTGTTATTAAGAAGTTAGACCATCAGTATTTGAATATAATTATTGAAGTTCCTACTGCTGAAAATATTTGTAAATATATTTTGGATGAAGTTAAGAAGGAAGTATTTCATAAACAGATGGAATGTTCGGTTTATGATATTTGGAGTATTACTGTTAGAGTTTGGGAAGGAGAAGGGAAGTGGGCAGAAGAAACAATTGTAAAGGAGGAATGAAATGGGAGAGGTTTGGTCGAGAAAAAAGCAGTTGGAAAAAGTGCTTAAAGAAATAGATTTGATGAGAGAAGATGAACAAATCCATTATATTATGTATGGTGAAGATACCTTTAAGACTCGTCATATTACAATTGTTTTGAAAAAGGAGGGGGAAGAATGAAGCCTATGAAAAAAGAATTGATAGAAACCAGAAGTGAGACGACGAAATTGTTAGAAGAGATAAATGGTATATTGAAAAATCATTCTGGCGATTTGGATGCAGTCGCAAAAAAGAAATTAATGAAGATTAGGGATGAAGTTATTGGGTTGTTACGAGCGTTAGACAATATATTGTCGCTCTATCCTAATTCTGATGATAAAGAAGTTGAAAAGGCTTTACATTTAGCTTATAATATTAACAGAGAATTACACGAGGAATAAAAATGAAGACTGAACAGGAAATTCGCGAAAGATTAGAAACAATCACTAATCTTAAGCCAATCCACCATTATACCCATGATGAATATGGGAAAGTAGTAGATGAGTATTGGGTATGTCCTATCTGTGGTGAAATCGGTAGTGAAGAAAAAATGTATGGTCATACTATGTTATGTCCTAAAGTTGAGGAAGAAGTAAAAGTTCTAAAATGGGTGTTAGGAGAGGAGTAAACAGAAAAGAGATAAGTGTTTAGGAAAATGGGAAAAGATGAAATTTGTAAAACTTGGAGAACCCGGAAAGGTG
>Ga0123519_10012839_pt1 | contig 12123 bp, 5 predicted proteins | sample YelNatPaOPRAMG02_FD_87396 | JGI IMG/M metagenome (GOLD analysis project Ga0123519, IMG submission 87396) | Hot spring microbial communities from Yellowstone National Park - Yellowstone National Park OP-RAMG-02 (version 2) | ecosystem: Environmental > Aquatic > Thermal springs > Hot (42-90C) ... | reverse complement strand
GAGGGCAAGTGCGAGCCGGACCAGATTCTAATCAGCGAGAGTCTTTACCAGTCGGTGCGGCAGAGCGAGGACATCCTCTGCCGGTTCCAGGGCGAGGTTGAGGTCAAGGGCAAGGCCGAGCCGGTCCGGCTCTATCGGGTGATTTACAGCGAAGAACAGCTGATTGCCGAAGAAGAATTCAAGATGGCTGGAGTGCGGAGGGTGCGGGAAAAGCAGCCGGGAGCCGACATGCTGGTGGAGCTGAACCTGTCCAAGGAAGGAAACAAGCTCAAGGTCAGCGCCCTGGAGCGCAAGCTCGGCCAGGAAAAAACCGTCCAGCAATACCAGACCGTGAAGATTAACGAGGAAAGCGTGAACCAGCTCTGCGGCAAGGTGGTCTCGCTCCTGAACCAGGCCAACCGCAGAGGCAAGTTGAGCAAGGAAATCCTCAAACAGCTTTCCGAAGCCGGCCAGGGGCTTTACGACCAGCTGCTTCCGCGCGAGGCCAAGGAGAAGCTGGAAAAGAGCCAGGCGCAGAGCCTGGTGGTCAAGATGGACGACCAGCTGGTGCAGATTCCCTGGGAGCTTCTCTACAACGGAGCCGAGTTCCTCTGCATGAGATTCAACATGGGCAGGATGGTCAGCACCAGGCAGAAGGTGTCCGAGGCCCAGACCCGCAAAATCGCCCACCCCCTCAAGATGATGGTGCTGGCCGACCCGCGCGGAGACCTTCCGGAAAGCTCACGCGAGGGCGCGCTGCTTCGAGACGAGCTGGACCATTACCCGGACATGGTCAATGTCAATCTCAAGACCGGGAAGGTGGACAAGAACTACATCCTCTCCCGGGTGCGAGACTATGATGTGGTCCATTACGCCGGGCACGCGGACTATGATGCGCGCAACCCCTCGGAGTCAGGATGGCTGCTCTCGGACGGCAAGCTCCGCGCCGAGGAAGTGGCCAACCTCACCGGCAAAAAACCCATGCCGGTCCTGGTCTTCGCCAACGGCTGCCAGAGCGGACAGACCGAGGCCTGGAAAATCGCCGAGAACTACGAGGACCAGATTTTCGGCCTGGCCAACGCCTTCCTCGTCTCCGGGGTCCAGCATTATGTCGGAACCTTCTGGGAAATCCTGGACGAGCCGGGACGGGAGTTCGCCGTGGCCTTTTACAAGGAGCTTTTTGACGGCGCCTCGGTCGGCGAGGCGGTTCGCGCGGCCCGCAAACACCTGATTGACAAGTATGGCGAGGAGACCATTGTCTGGGCAAGCTACATGCTCTACGGAGACCCGAGCTTCAGCTATCTGGCCAAGGCCGAGCCCAGGGCCAGGGAGGAAGGGACCATCTCGGAAGCCAGGTTCCAGCCCGAAGACATGGCACTGCGCGGCGCAGCCGCAGCCCCGGCCATGGCTCAAAAAACAAGCTTGGGCAAATGGGTCGGGATTGCGGCGGTTGCGCTTTTGGCCGTCGCGGTAATCGGCTATCTTCTGAAGAGCGGGGTCTCGGTCAAGGTTCCTGAAGACCAGATTGCCTCGGCCTATGCCCAGCTGGAAAAAGGAGATTTCAAGTCCGCGGAGTCAGGCTTTGCCGGATTGTCGGAAAAGCGGGGCGAGGCCAAGGCCAGGGGCCTGGAGGGCTTGGCCGCAGTGGCCTTTGCGAAAAACGACCTGGCTTCAGCCAGGGATTACGCGAACCAGGCGCTGGAGGTGGACAGCCAGTCCATATATGCGCATGTGCTTCTGGGCAATGTGGCTTACAAGCAGGGAGGCCTGGCCTCGGCCGAGGCCGAATACCGGGCGGCCATTGCCGGTCTTAACGGCAAGCCCTGGATGAAGTCCGAGGCTTACAACCGGCTGGGAAGAATCTTCAGCGAGAAAGGTCAGAATAACCTTGCGGTGCAGAACTACCAGTCGGCGGTGCAGGAAGACCCGCAGAACGCGAACGCGGCCATCAACCTCGGACAGAAGTTCCTGTCCCTCGGCCAGGTGGCACAGGCACAGACCGTTTTCAAACAGGGGATGGAAGCCAATCCCAACAACCAGGCCTTGAGCATGCTCATGGCCGAATCCTTGAGAAGGTCCCAGGAGGCGGCTCTGGAAAAAGAGCGCGCCGACCAGCTCAACCAGCAGATAAACGAACTGGTGGAGAGGTATAAGCAGGGCAAACTGGCCGCGCCCGCGGTCAGCCCGGACGAGTGGACGAGCAGGCCCATGACCCTTGCCTTCATCGATTTTGAGAGCAAGGGCACTGCCGGATTGATGGAGGGGGAGGACGACTTTCTCCGCCTGGCCATCACCAACGCTCTCAAGGACAGCGGCCGGGTCAAGGTGGTGGAGCGGGAGATGATTGACAAGATAGTGCAGGAGCTGAACCTTTCATCCAGCCAGCTGGCCAGCGAGGAGACCAGACTGCAACTCGGCAAACTGTTCAGCGCCCGGCTGATTGCCACCGGCAGCATCATCCGCTACGGAGGCAAGACCCAGGTCAGCCTCCGGCTAATCGAGACCGAGACCAGCGAGGTCAAGGTCGCGGTCACCCCCGACCCCTTCGGGAAAACGCTTCTCCGTCGGAAATAGCCAACATCCTGGTCAAGGACCTGGTTCTCAAGCTGCTGAGCGCCTACCCCTTGAGAGGCGAGGTGGTCCAGGTCAACGGTAATGAAATCGTGCTGAACATCGGCCAAAGCGTGGGGCTTAAAACCGGAACCAAGCTGAAGCTTCTGGAGGAAAGAAAGGTCAAGGTCGGCAACAAGCTGTCCACCACCAGAATTGAGGCCGGAGCTGCCGAGGTCAGCCGGGTGGAAGCAGACCTGGGATACGCCAAACTGACGGAAAGCAAATCGCCGGTCCGGCCGGGGATGAAAGTGGAAGAGGTGGTGGGACAATAAAAGGTCAAGGGTTGGCTCTGGCCGCGGTCTGAACCGGAAACGAAAGGGCGGTTGCAATGAGGAAAATCTGGTGTTTGATGGTTCTCGGAGCTTTGCTCTCGGGTTTTTCAGCGCAAGCGGAAAAGGCGCCGGCCTGCGTGAAAAACGGCGTGAAATACGGAGTGACTTCCGGCGCTTTCCGCTCCGAGTGGTGGAACTACCAGGAAAGGGCCATGAGCTATATTGACGGAGGCTGCTATGAGCCGGCCCTGGCCGACATCGAAAAAGCCATCAAGCTCCGCACCGCCCTGGTCAAGAAGGATTGCGACCAGCGAAGGGCGAGAACCTACGGGATGTGGTTCGTGGACTATTTCGGGCACCGCGGCCGCGGCATCGCCCTTTATCATCTGGGGAGGATTGACGAGGCGCAAAAGGAACTGGAATTCAGCCTGTCCTGCGTGGAATCCAGCCAGGCACAATATTACCTGGACCTGGTGCGAAAACAAAAAATCGAATCCGGCCAGCTCGATAAAACACCTCCCATGATGGAAATCGCCTATCCCCCAAACCAGAGTTACACCAACCAGTCGCAGCTGACTTTCAAGGGCAAGGCCCTGGACGACACCCTGGTCAAGGAAATCTGGGTGGGGAGCGAAGCGGTGGTGATACCGGTTGCGGAAAAAGAGGTCAGCTTTGAACAAAAACTGGTGCTCTCCCCGGGCTGGAATAATTTCAAGCTCCGGGCCGTTGACATCACCGGCAAACAGTCGTCTCTCGACTGGTCGGTTTTTCTGGACCAGGAAGGCCCGGAAGTGAGCATCGCTGACATCAGGCCCCTGGCCGGAGCCGAAATGGAGGTCAGCGGCGAGGTCCTGGACCAGGCTCCCATCTCCAGACTGGTCTTTAACAACCGGGAGGTCGCGCTTCAGGCCGGCAGGGCCTTTACCGTGAGATTGAATGCGGCCCCGCAATGGAAGATATTTTTCAAAGCCAGCGATGTTGCCGGGAACTCGACCGAGGGTGTCATAAATCTCACCGGCGGGCCTAAAGGCGCCCGGCTTTTTCAGCCGGCGCGTGAGGCCGGCCTGGACAATGCTCCGGGCAACTGGCCCGGCCGTCCCTTGCCGGAATATCAGACGCCCTTCAGCCTGGAGATGAGCCGAAAGGGCGAGTCTGCTGCCGAGCTGGCCTTTACCGAGCTTTACTGGAACCTGAAGGAAAGATACGACACCTACACTGATAAGGACCCGCCGGTGATACAACTCCGCGGGTTCAGGGGCGAGACCACGGTCTATTTCCCGGAGCTTTATCTGGAGGGACTGGTCTCGGACGGGAGCCTGCTCAAGGAGGTATCCATTAACGACAAGCCGCTGCTCAAGTCGCAGCGCAAAAACATGTTCTTCAACTGCATCCTCCCGCTCAAGGAAGGCGCCAACCGCATCACCATCCGCGCCCTGGACGCAAACGGCAATCTGGCCGAAAAGGTGATTCGAGTCTTCCGGGTGGTGCCCCAGGTCCACCAGTTGAACGAGCGGCTGGTGGTCTCCATGCTCCCCTTCCGGCAGATGGGACAGGTCCAGGAAATCGGGGTCGTGGGATACGACAACCTGATTACCGCCATCGTCAATCAGCAGCGCTTCAACTTTGTGGACCGGTCCAAAATCGAGGCCATTGTCCGGGAGCTTAAGTTGAGCGCGGAACAGCTCGTAGACCCCAACTACACACTCAAAGTCGGAAAAATGACCAGCGCCGAGGGCATGATTATCGGTTATGTAAAGGAAGCGCCTTCCTCCATCGAAATCTACGCCCAGCTTGTGGATGTGGAAACCGGAACCATCCTCGCGGAAAAAGACGCCTATAACCAGGACAAAAGCCTGGAAGCTCTCAAGTTCCTCACCCGCGGACTCGCCATCAGACTGCGAGAAAATTTCCCCCTGCTCGAAGGCAAAGTGGTCAAACTGGACGGGAAAAAAGCCCTCCTCGACATCGGCGCCAGCCAGAAACTCCGGCCCGGGATGAAAGTGATTTTTTTCCAGGAGCAGGAAATCAAGGATGCGGATTCGGGATTGAGCCTGGGCAAGAGCACGGAGAAGCTCGGTTTGGGGAAAATAATCGAGGTTTATGATAAAATGAGCTTGGTGGAACCCGAGGCCAAGGCCGGGAACATCGCCCAGAACCAGGCGGTGATTACCAAATGAACATGGCCGAGGGTTGAGCTTCAGGATTTGTTTTTTATTAAAATGGGGAGGGGCAAAATGGCGGCTAAAATCAGGTTTGGAATCCTTTTCCTGCCAATGATTCTTCTGGCGCTGTCTTCTTCAGCGCAAATCGCACCCAACTTCTTCACCACCTCGCCACCCAACCCGGTAGGCTCCGGGGCCAGGGCCATGGGCGTAGGCGGCGCCTTCATTGCCGTGGGCGATGACGCGACCGCGGCCAGCTGGAACCCGGCCTGCCTTATCCAGCTGGAGAAACCGGAAGCCACCTTTGTCTTTTCCGAAGACTTCAGGGAGATTGACGGAAACAATGTGGACTTCTCCGGCGTGAACTACCTCGCGGAATCCTATCCCTTCACCATCGGCGGGGTGAACATGATTGCCTCCCTCAACTACCAGCGACCCTACGACCTTCACTGCAAATACCAATCCGACAAGATTTCCGACTCCCAGGCCGGATACAGCGACTTGGTCGCGCAATTTCTCGGATTCGGTACCGGCGACCCCGCAGACCTGATTGGACAATATAATGTCATATCCTTGAGCAGGGCTTACAACCAATACAGCCAGGACCTCATCAAAAGCTCACAGCTCGGCGAACTGGGCGCCATCTCCCCGGCCTTTGCAATTCAGATTGTCCCCCAGTTCAGCGTGGGCTTCACCTATAACTTCTGGAAGGACGGATGGGCCGGAAGAAATCTCCATCAGAAATACGACCAGAGAGCCAGCGGCTCCCACCAGGACGAGTTCGGCCTGGCTTGGGACATGAACGGAGACTGCACCTGCAACGGAGGCCATCAATGCTCCGATATAGCTCCCGAGGTGCAATGGGTCGATGACCCGGCCTGCGTCGAAGGATATGTGCCCCAGTCCGTGGTGGATGATGCTTACGGCGGGCCTGGTATGGGGCCTACCAACCCCGAGCTGTCCAACCTGGCGGATTACACCACCCGCACCATCATCGACCAGAAGACCTCGCTTTCCGGGCAGAATTTCAATGTCGGCTTTCTCTGGGACATCACCGGCAGATGGTCCGTGGCCGGGGTCTATCGCAGCCCCCTGAAACTGGATGCGGACCGCCGGGTGAAATGGTCCTATGAACAAAGCTCATCCAACCAGGCCTTCAATATACCCGAGACCTCCGGCATCGAAACCTACGACGACCGTGTCTATTTCCCGCCTTCCTACGGCCTGGGCGTGGGATTCCGCTACTCCGACGCCCTGACCTTCCCCTCGGATGTCACCCGCACCGACTGGGACCAGTACCTCTACAAGCCCGAGGACGGGGACAAGTTCAGCCTGGTCAACGGCCTGAAAAAATCCAAGGCCGATGTGGACCCCACCTATACCGCCAGGATTGGCGCGGAATATCTCCTCATCAAGCCCAAATATGTGGTGCCTTTCCGGGCCGGTTTCTTCTATGACCCGGAGCCGGCCAAAGACCATCCGGACAATGTCTTCGGCGTAACCATCGGCAGCGGCTTCGTCTATAAATGGCTTATCATGGACCTGACCTACTACTACCGCTGGGGAAACGACATCATCCTGGCCGCCACTTCGGATGTCGAGCATGAGGAACTTTTGGAAGTCAAGAAAGGAGACCTTTCCCAGCATCAGGTAATGTTCTCAACCATAATTCATTTCCAGTAAAGCAGGAACTGGGAATGATTTGGCAAAAATCCATACGCACCGCGATAGAATGCCTGGATGTCTGGGGCAGTCGTGGGAGAGAGCGGAACAGCCAGGCCCACTCGGTCCATCTCCAGACCTCCCTTACACCCACCATCAGCGTGGGACAGGGCACCACCATCACCGCGGATTTGCCTTCAGCCCCGAACCAAAGCGCCGGCCAGCGAGCCAGCTGTGAGGTCATTTCTTATATAATCGGCGGCGCCGCAAAGCACACCAAGCAGGTCAACCTGACAATTCCAGTCAGCACGACAGTAAATTGGAAAAAAAGTTGCACAGCTATAAGATAGATAAGGTCAGAAAGCGTCGGGAACGCCGGGAGGTTTGAAATGAAAAAGCTCAAGGGTCTGGGGCTTGCCGCTGGGCTGTTCTTTTTCTTGAGCGCCGGAAACGCGCAGGCGGCTTCGGCCACCATCGGCCTGGATGTGATGAACGGCTCAACCGCGCGCCTGGCTCCGGGCGTCGAGTTCTATGTCCTGCTTTATATCACCCCCGGCACAACCTCCACGGTGGGCGATTACTATGCCACCATTAGTTATGACCGCAACCTGCTCGAGGTCTTGCGCGCGGAAAAAATCGGCACCAACTCCCAGATTTACCGGCCTACCCTCTACATCGCCACCACTTCCGGATACATCAGCGTCACCGACACCAATATCTATCAGACCATTTCTTCCAGCTGCCAGAATGTAACGGGCCGGATGGACCTGACGCGCATCTGGTTCAAGGTCAAATCCACCGCCACCCTGGGCGTGAACACCAATCTGAATATAACCTATTCCACGGCCCACGAATGCGGGAGCGGTTCCCAAGGACGGGGCTTTTCCCCCATAAGCAATGTCAACGAGGTGGTGGGAACCGTCAATTATGTGGAAAACACTTACAACCTTCAGCAATACCTGGACCTGAATGCCGACTGGCTCCTGGGCGAGAGCGATGTGGATTTCCTCAAAGACCTCGTGACCAAGGCCAAGCTCAATGTCGCCGACCCCAACCAGGTCAAGCTGGGTGGCATCCAGATGGATTTCCGCGCCCACGCCCGGGTCAACATCTATGACTTGGGCATTTCCGACGCCGTGGCCCGTCCCACCCGCTTCATCCGCAGCGGCACCGACGGTATCTGCAACACCACCCGCGCCGGAGACGATGTCCAGGAGCTTACGGTCGGAAGGGGCCTGCCCTATGCCATCGCGATATCGCCCGGCCCGAACAATGTGATAAATTCGCCCCGCTCGGGGGACGACACCAGCTACGGCATGTTCATCACCACCGGCCCGGACGGCATCGCCCAGAGCACCGCGCTCGGAGACGATGTCCAGACCATCAGCGTGGGCCGGGGCGAGGCCAACTCGATATGCGTGTCCGCCGGCCCGAACGGTAAAATCGACACGACGGTAAGTGGCGATGACACCTCTTACGAGGCATCCAAAGCCACCAGTACCATCCTTCAAACCAAATATGTGCCTCCAGGCAGGCCGGCCAGGGTCAAGGTGTTATTCCCGCCTTACGGCCTGCTCTACACCCCGCACGAGGCAGATGTGCCTATCATCGTCCAGGTCCAGGACGAGTACGGCAATCCCAAGTCCGGTATCGCGCCCACTTTTAACATCACTTCCGGCAACGGCCGCTTCACTTACGGCGGAGGATATGTCTCCACCATCGCCGGCCAGCCCGGAGACAAATACCTGACCCTCGGCCAGTCCCCCGAGGGCGTCTCCGTGGCCAACCTCCATGTCTTCTCCGGCACCCACAACAGCACCATGGTCAATGTCAGCGTCGCGGCCGACCCGGATAAAGGCATCACCACCGCCTTTTCCAAAAATGTGGAGGTGATTGCCAATAACTATGTCAACACCTATCCCGCCAGCATCGACATCTGGACCGCGTCCGGCGCAACCGTGCAGGTAGGAGAGCAACTGAACACAACCTATTCCGTTTATGACCAGTATCATACCCCGGAGCCGGGATGGTGCTCCCGCACAAAACTCCTCACCGACCGGAACATGCCATACGGAAGGGTCGCGGACATCGAAGGCGAGAGAGGCGTCCCCATTTTCTTTGACAACTTCTCCGGAACCCTGGGCGGATGGACTGTGTACAGCAACCCCGCAGGCGGAGTGACCATTGACCACGCCAACAACGGATGGTTTGAGCCGTCCGCTGTCAGGTTCGGAGGAAGCCGGTGGTATTACACCTACATTTATAAAAAGGCTGTGCAGACCCAGAATTATGAGGGACAAATCCGGCTGGGCTTCCAGTGGAAATATGCCTCAAGCAATAATAACTACTTGGGCTCGATGAAGATCTATTTCTGGGACACGGGCCATAGCCAGTGGGTGCTGATGAAAGAATACAGCGGGTCGACCACCCTGGCTGCTGCCCGTGACCGCTGGCTGTGGTAAGAGTTCGACTTGTCAGGCAACCCCTCCTTACGCACCCCGTTCTATTTCTACATCACCTGCGAGACCTATGACAATGAGTATTTTTACATTGACAACATCGGCATGAACGGATTCCTCACGGTCTTCTACGAGGATTTTGAGGATGGCACTCCAGGCTCCACCCATTATGGCTGGACCAACCTTAACCAGGCCGGATACATCAACACCGGACGGGACGGGATAAGAAACAGCGCCACCAGAGGGGACGACGCCCAGACCATCCTGATTAACCAGGGCAAGGCTTACTCCTATTGCATCGCGCCCGGAGGCAACAAGACCCTCGACACCTCCCCCGCCGGGGATGACACCATCTACGGCGCCTACATCACCACCGGGCCTAACGGCATTTGCAACACCCACGCCGCCGGCGACGACTTCCACATCATACCCTACGGCAGGGGCGAGCCGTTCCAGGTCGCCATCAACCCCGGCCCCGACGATGTCCTGCAGTCAACCGCCAGCGGGGACGACGAACTGTTCAACCCCAACGGGCCGAACCCGAACCTGATTGTCAAGTCCGGTTCCGGCACCGATTGCGTGGATAATGTCTCCTATTGCCAGTACCTCCTGCTCGGACGCTCGGTGTCCTCGCCCGGGAACATCGCCAACTACATGGTGCAGAAAAGCTTTTTCATGGGTTCTTACAGGTATGCTTATCTCTCCTTCTATTCCAAGACCAATCTCCTGTCCGACCCGTCCCAGAACCCCAGGCAGGAATTCGTCTGCGAGGTCAGTGATGACGGCGGCCACACCTGGGTCCCGGTCTGGGACTTTGACGGCGTGGACCATGACTGGACCTACCACCGCATCAGGCTCCACGGCGACCCCCGTTTCAAGCTTAACAAAAACTTCATCGTCCGCTGGCGCGCGAGCATGGATTATACCGAAAGCTCGGATGCGGCATACATTGACGAGATAAAAATTTACGCCTCCAGCGGCGAGCCTGACTATCCGGCATTCCCCACTTACGACCTGGGCAACGGCCAGTATTCCAGCGGCTTGGTAACATTGGTGCCCGGCAATTTCAAGGTCGCGGTGGTCTATGTCCCCGAAGAGCTGGACCATGTGGCCGGAGACGCCCTGCTCATTTCCGACACCCCCTCGGTCTCCGCCCTGTCCGGAACCGTTGACCCCAGAACCGTCAAACTCTCCCCTGATAATTTCACCATCAACGCCTGCGAACGAGTCCGCTACCGGGTGATTGGCAAAAAGGTCGGCCAGAGCAAATACAGCGACCTCACTAAACTCTATATCCTGGACATCAACGGCCCGGCTCGTCAGACCCAGGACGGAGGAACATACTATATCCAGGCCGAATGCTCCACCGGCGGCAACCAGGATTCCTATTACATCAAGATGACCCCGCTCTCTCCCGGCCTGGAAGACCCCGAGGGAGGGGGAGCGGGACAGCAGACCGGGGTCTTAAGCGGCAAGGTGCTGACCCCGTCCTACACCAACGCCGCGGACGCGCCCGTAATCCTGGAAATGGGCGCCAACAGCAAAATCTACACCAAGACCGACGCCAGCGGCTTCTACATGCTCGCCTCCGTGCCTGTCGGCTCCAACTACACGGTCAAGGCCATGAAGAGCGGATACAAGCTCGCCTCCAAGACCGCGGTCAACATCTCTTCCGGTGCCAACACCTCCATCAATATCAAATTGAACAGTGGCGCCGACTGCAACGGGGACGGCGTGCTTGACACCGCGGACACCGACGACGACAGCGACGGCTCGGCAGATACCCAGGAAGACTCCCGGGGAACCAACAAGTGCAACCCCGATTCCGACGGCGACGGTGTGCCTGACAATATCGACGCCTTTCCGACCAATACCGGCGAAACCCAGGACACCGATGGCGACGGCACCGGCGATAATACCGACAGCGATGACGACGGCGATGGCTTGAGCGATTACGAGGAAAACAACCTGGGTGCGGACGGATACATCACCGACCCGCTCAACCCGGACACTGACGGCGGCGGCCTGAACGACTACCAGGAATATGTCCAGAGCCGCAACCCGCTTGATGCCGCGGACGATGTGCTCAAGGTCTCGGTTGAGACCGGAGCCACCACCTGGGGATTCCCGCTCTACACCTACTTTCACGATGCGCGCACCCAGGTGATTTATCTGGGCTCGGAAATCAACATGGGCGGCACCATCAATTCCATGTCCCTGAATGTCACCACCATCCCCGGCCAGACCATGAACAATTTCACCATCCGCATGAAGCACACCACCATGAGCGCCTATCCCGGCAGCCCGGCTTGGGAAAGTTCAGGCTGGACCACCGTCTATCAGGCTAACACCACCATAAGCTCAACCGGCTGGTACACCTTCACCTTCACCACCCCTTTTACCTACAACGGCTCGGACAATTTGCTGGTGGATTTCAGCTTCAACAACTCTTCCTGGACCTCGCCCGGAATCGTCAGGGCTTCCCAGCCCGGCGGCAACCGCTCCATCTATTATTATACCGACAGTGGTTACGGCGACCCGCTCACCTGGTCCGGAACCTCAAACCCCACGCCTTATGTCTCCACCAAGGTCCCGGACTTCCGCTTTGACATCAACCCCGGAGACAGCGACAATGACGGCCTGAACGACGCCCTCGAAAACCAACTCGGCACCAACCGCCTCCTTTCCGACAGCGACGGCGACGGCTTGAGCGACTACAACGAGGTCAATCTCTATCATTCAAACCCCACATCCAATGACTCTGACAGCGACCTGGTGCTGGATAATGTCGAGTATAGCCATGCCTGCGCAGACCCGCTGATTGAGCGCTGGCTCCATTCCGATGTCGACGGCGACGGCCTGACCGACGGTCAGGAAGATGCTGACCGCGACGGGGTGCTGGACTCTGGCGAGACCGACCCCTGCAACTGGGACACCGATGCCGACGGCATGTCCGACGGCTGGGAGGTCAGCAAG
>Ga0123519_10012837_pt1 | contig 12125 bp, 9 predicted proteins | sample YelNatPaOPRAMG02_FD_87396 | JGI IMG/M metagenome (GOLD analysis project Ga0123519, IMG submission 87396) | Hot spring microbial communities from Yellowstone National Park - Yellowstone National Park OP-RAMG-02 (version 2) | ecosystem: Environmental > Aquatic > Thermal springs > Hot (42-90C) ... | reverse complement strand
TTTAAAAGTGTATTCAGAAAATTTTTCTATGAAAGAGAATGATATAACAAAAGAACTGTATTCTGAATTAGAAAAATACGAAAAAGCAAAAATGCTCCTTGAACTTTTAGAGAATGATAAAGAGGTTAATGAGCTCCTTGAACTTTCAAATATTGTTACTATGCTTCGCTTGCACATGAACGATCATGGAAAAATGCATTCAAAAATAGTTGCCTTAAATTCCATAAAAATTTATAAAATTTTAAACCAAAACAAAATTCTTGGGAATATCCAAAAAGAAAAAATTGGAGGGGAAGAAGAGGAGATAATTGCTCTTCTCATTGGGAGTTATTTACATGATATTGGAAACTCAATTTCTAGGGAGAATCATGAACTTCTTGGAGTTATAATCGCAAAGCCAATTGTAGAAAGACTTTTAAGAGAAGTAAAAATTGAAAGCTTTAAATTAGAAGGCACAATTTTAGAGGAGATTCTTTGCCATATGGGTCATTATATTTCTTCTTCTCTTGAAGCGAAAATAATAGCTTGTGCTGATGGGAGTGACATGACGAAAGGAAGAGCAAGAATTCCTTATGAATCTGGAAAAGCAGATATTCACAGCTTCTCAGCTATGGCGATAGATGAAGTTAATATAAAAAATGGTGAAACAAAGCCAGTAAGAATTGAAATAAAGATGAGCGACACTGCAGGAATATTTCAAATAGAGGAGATATTAAACCAGAAAATTAAAAGGTTAGGATTCGAAGATTACGTTGAAGTTATCGCAAATGTAAAAAATGAAAAAGAAGTAAAATATTTCTATGGAAAAGATTAAGGCTTTTGTATTTGATTTGGATGGAACATTAATAGATTCGAAGAGGGTTTATTATACACTTTTTCAAGAGGTTTTGAAAGAGAATGGAATAAATTTTAAAAAAAGGCAAGTTTGGAAGGAATTAAATGGACAAAGGGCTAAAAAAGTTTTTTTAAAAATTTTAAAGAAAAATAAAAAGAAAAAAATTAGTGATTTACTTAAAGAGCTAAGAGAAAAAGAGTATAAAGAAGGTATAAAAATTGTGAAACCAATAAAAAATGCGAAAGAAGTTCTTGAATTCTTTAGAAAAAGGTTTAAAGTTTACCTTATTACAAATTCAGATAAAAAATTTACTTTTTTAATTCTAAAAAAGTTTGGATTCAAATTTGAAAAAGCATTTACAAATGAAGATTTCGAAGATAAAAGTGAAGTAATTAGAAGAATTGCTAAGATACTAAAAATTAAAACAAAGAATATTGTTTATGTTGGTGATACTGTATTAGATATTAAAGTTGCAAGAAAAGCAAAATGCAAAGTTGCAATAGTCCCAAATTGGAGTCCAAAATATCTAGTAAAAAAAGAAAAGCCAGATTATTTATTTGATTCATTAAAAGAACTAAAAGAGTTGGTACAATAAATTTTCATTTATCTAACTGGTTCATATTTACCTATGCCTTTACCAGTAAAAAGGTATACAAAATAACTTACCAAACTTTTCACGTTTTTTGCTTTGCTCCATTTTTCTATTCTTCTAGAAGATGTTAAAACAAATGTTGCATTTGTGATTCCTACTTTTCCAATTTTTGCTATTCTTTCTGAAAAATCAAAATCTTCCATTATATTCTTTTTTTCGTTAAATCCACCGATTCTAAAAAAGTTTTCTCTTTTTACGCCCATTATAATTCCAGGAACTTGTGGTTTTTTTGTTTTTAAACTGCTCAATAAAAATTGGTCATAGAACCAGAATAGAAAGTGATTTCTTATTTTATACTCTGATGGTAGTATTGGACATGTAGCTAGTACTACATCTTTTTTGTTAAGAAGTTTTAGAATTTCACTAATGGTGTTAGGCAAAAGAATAGTATCAGCATCAACAAAAATAAGAAATTTTCCTTTTGAATATTTTGCCCCCAAATTTCTTCCTACTGCTGGGCCTCTTTTTTTACAAATAACAATTTTATTTGCATATTTTTTTGCAATTTTTACTGTGTTATCTTTGCTAGCCCCATCGCTTACAATAATTTCGTATGGTGCTTTTATTGATTGGGCTTTAATTGAAAGAAGCGTTTTTTCAACATATTTCTCCTCATTTAAAGTAGGTACTATTATGGAAACTTTTGGTTTTTCTACATTTTTTATTAATATTACTTTTTCCTTCATAAATAATTTTAGATTTAAAAACTTAAATGTTTAAGCTCCAGGTGGGATTTGAACCCACGACCTACTGCTTACGAGGCAGTCGCTCTACCGCTGAGCTACTGGAGCGTAATATTGTATAGAAAACTAAAAATTTATACATTCTTTTTATTAATAAAAAAATAACTTTGCTGGTTAAAAAGTTAGGAAACTATTTAAATATTTTTTTCAATAATCTTATATGCTCCCAAATGAAGGACCTACAGAAGGAAATCAGCAACAACCGCCTACAGAAAATATTGGAGAAACTGGTGAAGTTATTGCTGAAGAAAAACCAAGTAAGAAAAAAATTTTATTTTTACTGGTATCGATTCTTACTGTTGGAATAGCAGTTTACTTCTTATTTTTTCAAACTCCAGTAACCCCAACAACCTCAAGTATAACTACAACTACTATTACCTCTCAACTAAGCTATATTTCCTCGTGTTCAAATATCTCAGTTTCTGGAATCTATTATCTTAAGAATGACATCGAATTTAATAAAGCTACACCATGTATAACTGTAAAAGCTAACAACGTAAAAATTTTTGGAAATGGCCATGTAATTAGGGGAAATGGGCCTTACTTAAACATTTCACCATTTTCTTATGGAATAATAGTAAACTCTTCTAATAATGTTGTTATATCAAACTTAACAATAAAAAATTGCTCTTATGGAATCTTTATTGCAAATTCATCAAATGTTAAAATAGATTCAAATTTAGACCATAATGTTCTTTCCTCTTTGGTTCTCCAAAATTCTAAAAGTATTAAATTTAATGGAAATATTTCATCATCTACAATTTTTGGAGTGGAACTTAAAAATTCATCAAATATTAGTATTAATGGGAATATTTTAAGAAGTGGAATTTATGATTTAAAGTGTGATTACATATCTGGTGTTTTATTATCAAGCTCTTCATTTATTGGTGGTTGCTTTAACAATTCTGGATGTGAATTTGCAAACTGTAGAAGAAATTATCCAATAAATCTTGAAAGTTTATCACAAAAAATAGAAGGCTGCGGGATGATAGACAAACCAGGAAAGTATTTTGTTTCAAAAGATATATACCTTTCAAATATCTCAAGATTTGGAATAAACTGTTTGGAAATTAAAGTTGGCAATGTCTCAATAGATTTAAACAATAAAAAAATTGTTGGTAATGGAGCCACAACAGCTATTAAGATATTTAATGTAAATAAAGTTGATATAAAAAATGGTGCTTTACAAACCAATAGTATTGCAGTAAGCATTTTTGGAAGTTCCAATATAAACTTAGAAAATGTTGAAATTAAAGGAAATGATAAAGGTGTTTTACTTAACAATTCAAATGCAAATAACTTTAAAAACTTAAAAGTCCTTAACAACAGAATCGGTATTGAAATTCAAAATTCCCTTCAAAATGTTTTCCATAATGTGTCTTCTTACAACAACACATTTGGATTTCAACTTGAAAAAAATTCTATTGGGAACTTCTTTGAGCAAGGAAATTCAAAAAACATAAAAATTGACTTTTCATGTGACAATTCAAGTGGAGGTATTTATCTTAACACCTTTTCATCTTCTTCTTGCTTAGTTGGAAACTGCTTATGGGCAAATTGTACAAAGATTTTAACACCTTCACTGAGCTCTACAAAAGTAAAGAGCTGCAGTGTGATCTCTTCATCTGGAAATTATACACTATCTAATAATTTAGTTTCAAGTTCTTCTTGCATTCAAATCCTTGCAAGCAATGTTAACCTTTCCTGTTCAGGATTTTCTATTCAAGGAAATGGAATTGGAAATGGAATTTTAGTAAAAGGTGATAATGTAACTTTAATAAACTGCAAAATTTCTAATTTTGAAAACAGCATTTATGCGAAAAATTCGAAATATCTAAAGATTATAGACACAGTAAATGTCGGCAAAATAGTTTTAGAAAATGTTGGGTACTCTTCTTTCATAAATGTTACTACAACTGATTTTATTGTAAACAAACTTTATGGTAGCCTTATCCATAATACAAGTATATCAAATTCATTTATACTTAATAACTCAAACTCAAACAAAATAATCTTTACAAATATAAAGAAAATTCTGTTCTTGAACCAAAGCCAAAACAATTCAATAGCAACTTCAAAACTCCAAAATGTAATTTGTGATCCTTCTACAAATTCAATAAACAAAAACAATGGAATTGCAACATGTGCTTCAAAGAATTGTGTGTGGTTTGTATGTACTTCACCATTATCAAGCCCTTGCCAACCATTAAGAGGTTACTTATCACTATTCTCTGACTATGTAATTTCTGCACCTACCTGCTTTACAGTTTATTCTAATGATTCTACCTTAGATTGCAATGGTCACACGCTTTTAGGAAATTCACAAAATACATTAGTTTTTGTAAATGCTTCTAGATTTACTATGAAAAACTGCAATGTAAAGAATTTCTCTACAGTTGCAAAAATATATGGAGCCAAGTTTAATTTCCAGAATATAAATATCTCTTCAAGTTTGTACTCAATAATTGGAACAGCTTCAAACTCTTTGTTTGGAAATATCACAATATTCTCTTCACCAAACATAACAATTACTGGTAGCAACAATATATTCAAAAACATTTTGATGAAATAATGAAAGCACAAATAAGTGAAGAAAAAATAAAGGAAAAACTAAAGGAATGTGTGGATCCAGAAACAAGTTTAAATGTTATAGATCTTGGTTTAATTTACAAAATTAACATAGAACAAAGCAATGTAATTATAGATATGACACTCACATCACCATTTTGCCCTTTTGCATTTTCGATAGTAAGTTGTGTCGAAGAAAAGGCAAAAGAAGTAGAAGGAGTAAAAAAAGTAAAAATAAATATTGTTTTTGACCCACCATGGAAACCAGAAATGATGAGTGAAGAAGCAAGAAAGAAGTTAGGACTTTAGTTGAAGTATTCTTATTTTTAACAAAAGCTGTTTCATTTCTTCATCAAGAAGATAAGAATACTTCCCAATTAGTGCTTCAATATCTTCTTTTGGTATAATTGAGTAAAGAGTTGAGTTCTCCTTAAAGTGCCTACCAAAAGTTGCATCATCAACAGATATAGCAACTTCTTGCCCTTTTGTGGCTTCATTTAAAGTTACCTTCTCACTTTGAATAGATTTTATTCTACCTATCCTTTTTCCATCTTCGTTCATAAGTAAATATCCTGGTTTTATTTTTCCAATTTCTACTCTTACCCCAAAAATTGCAGGGTTTGAAAATCTAAAACAAAACGGAAGAACTCTTATCTGTGCTGGAAGTACTAAATTTTCTTCTGCCTTCTTTTTTTCTTCGTTTTTTATTTCTTCCAAAGTTTTTTCAAGCTGATCTGAAACCTCATAAATAACCTTTGTAGTGATAAGTTTTATTCCCCTTTTCTCGCATTCTTCTCTTATACTTTTTTCAACATCCACATTAAAGCAAACAATTATTCCGTAGCTATTATTTTTTTCTTTAAAACTTGAAGCATATGAAATATCTTCTTTTGTCACTGTACCTAATCCAAAGTATGCAACCTTTGTTTTATTTTGAAGAAGATGCCTCAGTGCTTCTAAGCTTCCAATGGTATCTCCTTTCACAATTATCCCTTCACCATCACCTTCTAATGCTTTTTCTATTTCCGATTTAATCTCTTGGATTTTTTCATCTTCTGGACCTTTAACAACAAATATTGGTGAACCAGGAATTGCACCTTCTAAATCTGGTGCAATTATTTTTATCCCTGCCGCAGCACTTATCTCTTTAACACTTTCAAACTTACCTTTTTTTGCAGCTGATTTGGTCTCAACAAGTGGCTTTGGATGGAGTATACCTTTCACCTTTGTAATCTTCACTTCTTTCCCATCAGAAAAAGCAATTTCATCACCAACCTTTAATGTTCCATCGTAAAGTATAACATCTATTGTAACACCAAATCCTTTTTCTTCTTTTCGCTCTATTATACTTCCTTTGCCGCTTCCCTCAACTTCAATTTTTAATCTTTCTTCAAGAAATTTTTGTGAAAGTCCTGCGATAAAAGCAAGAAGTTCTGCAATGCCTTCTTTTGTTTTTGCGCTTGTTGGAATTATAACAACCTCTTTTGTCAAATCTTTAACTCTATCGAAACGTTCGCTATTAAAACCTTCTGTTGCAAGTTGAGCGATTATTGAGTAAATTTTTTCGTCCAACCTTTGTAATGTTTGAGAATTTTGAAGAGAGAGACTTTCTTGAATAGAAAGTGTTTTTGATGGGGTCCAACCTGTAATTAAATCAACCTTATTCGCAGCAACTAAAAATGGTGTTTTATAAGATTTAAGTATATTTATAACTTCAGATGTTTGCTGTTTGAAACCTTCATTAATATCAACAACAACTACAACAAGATCAGAAATACTCCCTCCTCTTTTTCTAAGATTAGTAAATGCTTCATGCCCTGGAGTATCTAGAAATAAGATACCTGGGATTCTAAGCTTTGCACCAATTTTGGAAAGTATTGGAGAACATATTTCTTCTATTACATCTTTTGGAACTTCACTTGCTCCAATATGCTGTGTAATTGCACCATGCTCTTTTTTTGCAATTGTTGTTTTTCTTATACAATCAAGTAAAGATGTTTTTCCATGATCAACATGACCCATAACTGTTACTATTGGTTGTCTTATCATACTTATTTTTAGTATTCGCTTCTTTTATTTTTACTTTGTTTTTTGAGTCCATTTTAGTTTTTTAGGTATTCTTCCTAGTTTGATAGCGTTTTTATAGCATTTGCTGCTACAGAAATACCTTATTCTACCATCAGATGTAACATAGATTATTCCTTCTCCAGCTTCAATTTCCTTGTTACAAAATGAGCATTTCATTTGCCCACTACTTAGATACTATTGCTTTAGCTTCTCTACTTGTTTCTAGAAGGACTATTAAATCTCCCTTTTTAAGTGGACCTTTTACATTTCTCTTTATTACTCTGCCTTTATCTGGTCCAGTAAGTATTTTGCACATTACTTGGTAAACGTCCCCAAAAACTCCTGTTTTTCCAATAACTTCTACTATTTCAGCTAAAAATCCTTCCATTTCTAACCCTTAGCTATTGCAGAAATTTTGCTTGCTATTTCCTCGACAAGCTTTGCAGCTTCTCCTGGGTTTTCAATCGAAACGCTTGCGCAGCTTACTTCCAAACCTGCTGCTTTTCCTAAATCCTTCTTTGATGGTACATATACATATGGTATTTTTTTCTCTTCGCAAAGCTGTGGAATGTGCAAAACTACTTCCTCAGGGTCAACATCCTCAGCTATAACAACAAGCTTTGCTAAGCCTCTTTCAATACTTTTTGTTGTTTCATTTGTTCCTTTCTTTACTGCTCCTGTCTTCTTTGCAGTAGCTACTGCTTCATAAGCCTTTTGGGCTAAATCTGCTGGTGTCGAAAATTTCACATATTTTTTCATCTCATCACCTCATCGATGATTTTAATATTATTCTCTTTTAGTCTTTTAAAACTTTTTTATTTTTTATTTTCTTCTTTTTAATTCTTTCTCTACTCCATATACAAGCTTCTTTGTTTTCGCTACAGTGTCTGGGTTTACAGAAATGCTATCTATCTTGTTTCTTACTAAGAATTCTGTAAACTCTGGATAAACGCTTGGAGCTTGTCCACAAATTGAAACAGTTACTTTGTTCTTATGAGCTTTTTTTATTAGTTCTTGTATGGCTCTTTTTACGGCTTCATTTCTTTCATCGAAGTATCCCATGTTTGCTAAAAGATCAGAATCTCTGTCAACCCCTAAAACTAGCTGTGTTAGGTCGTTGCTTCCTATTGAAAAGCCATCGCAAAGTTTTGAGAATTCTTCAGCCATGAATACTATGCTTGGGACTTCTGCCATCAACCAAACTTTAAAGTCTTCACTTCTCTTTAATCCCTCTTCTTCCATTATCTTCAAAGCTTTTTCAACCTCCCATGTTGTTCTTACAAAAGGAAGCATTACCCATACATTGTTTAATTTGTATTCTTCTCTAACTTTCTTTATTGCTCTGCATTCTAATCTGAATGCTTTTTCGAATTGTGGAGAAATGTATCTGCTAACACCACGCCATCCGATCATTGGGTTCTCTTCTACTGGTTCAAACTTTTCTCCACCTATTAAGTTTCGATATTCGTTTGTTTTGAAATCACTAAATCTTACAACAACAAATCTTGGGTATATTGCCTTTGCAACAATAGCTATTCCTTCAGCTAGCTTATCAACATACTTACTTTCTTCATGTTTCTCAAGAAGATAGTTGGGATGTTCTTTTACCCAGCTTGCGATTATGAATTCTATTCTCATTAATCCTATTCCTTCAAATGGAAGGTCTTTGTATTTCTCTATTTCATTTGGAACTCCAAGATTCATTAAAATTTTTGTTTTAGTTTTAAGCCCCTTAACTTCTTCCGGAGTAACTGTAAAGGCTTTTTCTCTCGAGGCAAGTTCTTCTATCTTTCCAGGATACACAAAACCTTCTCTTCCATCAACTGTCACAATTCCTTTAACAACTTTTGTTGCATTTCCGGTTCCAACGACGCAAGGGATTCCAAGTTCTCTACTCACAATTGCTGCATGAGAATTTGAGACAAGTACAGGAGTTAATGTATTTGTAAAAACTACAAAATTTTTGTCAAGCTCATCTATACTACCAACTTCAAAATTGTATACCTCATCAATTCCTAAATCTTTGATTTTTCTAATTCTAGCTTGTCTAAATGGAGAAGCTAATATCTTTTCCAGTTTACTTACTTCTATACCTTTTTCCTTTGCAATGTTAATAATATCTTTAATTACTTTTTCTCCTACAATGCGGTCCTTTTTTATATATACCTTTAATCTCCCTTTATAAGAAATTTTTGGTACCAAATCTTTAAGTATCTGTTTTGCTACAAAATATCTTGTGCTTTTATACTTTGTTCTCTTGTGAAGGATAGAATTTTGAAATCTAAGCGCAAAATTGGTTAATCTCTCTATGCTCTCTGTGATTTGTAGATTATAAATATCCCTATTGAAACATACTTGTGGATGGATTCCTAGTTCTAACAAACTTAGCATTATTGCTTCAAAATGTTTTCTTTTAGTAGGGTTAACGTAAATATGTAACCTCTTTTCATCAGAAGCAAAAGATCCGTCACCATCCAGCACTCCACCTAAAAAGTACTTTAAGTCATTTTCTGGAATATGTAAGACTGCTTGGTCTAAATTTTCAAGGAGGGAGGTAAGGGAAGTAACAAACTGTTTATCATGAAGAGTAAGATTAAAGTTATTTTGAGAGCTTATAACTTCCTTCCCTTTAATGGTAGCAACACAAGGTTTTTTGTAAAATTTTACATCCCTTCCTGTTAAAGATGTAAGATATTCTGCAAATCTTTTTCCTACTAATTCTCTTGTTCCATCTAGTTTTTGAGAAAGAACAAGGAGACCATGCCTGTTTGTAAGTTTTACATACCCATCTGTAATAGTTAAGCCAAGAATATAAGCAAGTTTATTTCCGATATCTCTCTTTTCAAGACCTCCAATTTTTTCTGGAATTAGTACTCCTAAATTTTCTTCAAGTAAACTCTCTAATGGTATTTTAGAGAGCTCTCCATTTGAAAAAGTAATAAACTTGTGGTCAGGTGAAATATCCAATACATCAAGATTTTCATTTTTTCTTTTACTAAAAATTTGTACTCTAATTATTTTTTTTCTATTTTTGCCAGCAGCAATAATTGGTTTAAATACAAAGCTATTTGTTTTAGTATCAAAAGACAAAATTTTGAAGTTTTCTTTATTCGAGATTTTTTCATATAACTCCTTCGCACGAATAAATCCCTTGTCAGTTAATAAAATAGTATTTCCACTAACACAAGTCATTCCCCCTTCATCAGTAACAATAGCACTTGCTTTTTTCATTAAAGGAACAAAATCAGGATTTGTCCTTTTTGTTACTAGTACATCTCCTTCTTTAAGCTTATCACTTTCTTTTGGAGAAAAAACAACTTTTGCTTCGCCAATCCCAACTCCAGGAGAAGCTGGAAGACCTTTTGTTAAAGGTTTTATATTTATTCTAAGCTTAGATTCCTTTTTCTCAAAGAAAGCTGTGACTGGTCTTGTTTGAAGCAAATAAACTTTTTCATTCTGAGAAGCCCATTCAAAGTCTTGTGGAAAATCATAATGCCTCTCAAGTAGCAAAGCTAATTTGTAAAGCTGTTTGAGCTCTTTTTGTGTGAGGCATTCTTTATTTCTTAGCTCTTTTGGAGTTTCGATTTCTTTTAGCCCAATATCAGCGGTTATTTTCATTTTTTCTTTTGAGCCTACTCTTTTTTCTATTAGCTTTCCTGTTTTTTTATCAAAAATATAAGTATCTGGAGTTACCTTTCCACTTACTACTTCTTCTCCTTGCCCATAAGATGCTTCAATAACTATTTTATCTTTTTCACCAGTAACTGGATGGATTGTAAAACCTATTCCAGCTTTATATTTTCCTTTTTTATATTCTTCTTCAGAAAGAACTCCGAGTTGGATTTGAACAGGAACTGCGATTAAAACTTTCTCATGAGAAAATCCTTTTTCTGCTCTATAGAAAGTTGCTCTTTCAGTAAAAAGTGAAGCCCAGCATTTTTTGATTGCTTTAATTACCTCTTTCTCGCCTTTTACATTGAGTAAAGTAATTTGTTCACCAGCGAAAGAAGCAGATGGGATGTCCTCGGCAGTTGCTGAACTTCTTACAGCTACTGCCGTTTCCTTTTTGCCAACAAGTTTTTTGTATGCCTTTTTAATCTCTAGCTCAACTTCGTTTGGAATTTTAATGTTTTCTATGATACTCCTAATCCTTTTTGTAACCTCAGATAATTGTTTTTGATTATTTACATCAAGGCCTTTAAGAAGCTGAATAATTTTTGAAGTTGCGTTGTTTTTTTCTAAAGAATATTTGTATACCTGAGCTGTTACAACAAAACCATCTGGAACAGGAAGTCCAGCTCTCTTCATTTCGCCAAGGTTTGCTCCTTTTCCACCAGCGATTGATATATCGTTTTTACCTAACTCATTAAAAAATTTTACAAATTTCATAAAGCAATAACACAAAGCAAAGTTTTATTTTTTTTCTTTTTTGCGGTGTTGTCTAATAATTAAAATTAACGAGAGAAATTTTTATACTCATTTTTAGCTCTCACTCAGAATTATTGGACAATGCCTTTTTTGCTAATAAGCAGAATTTGTTATGTAAAGAACACTTTTTGCTTCTTTGCCACAAATACATTTTTCTGAAAAAGGTTTTTCATCAGTTATTACTCTTAAGCTGAAATTTTTTGAAAGCTCTTCTTCGCATTCTTTGCTTCCACACCAAGAAATCTTACACATTCTTCCTTCTTTCAAATTTTTTTCAAGTTCTTTATAGCTTTTTACTTCTACTATTTTTTCTTTTAAGTAAGCTTTTGCTTTTTCAAACATTTCAGCTTGGATCTGCTCAAGAATTTTTGGAATTTTTTCAATCTCTTCAAATTTTATTCTACTCTTAGTCGAATCATTTCTTTTTACTACTGTAAGCTCTTTTTCATTTATTTCTTTTTCACCAATTTCAATTTTTATTGGAACACCAAGAAGGTCATAATGATTAAGCTTCCATCCAAAAGAGTGCAAAGAATCATCGTCAACCTTTACTCTTATATTTTTTTCTAACTTTTTTTCTACTTCTTTCGCAAAATTCAAAAGTTGTTTTTCATTTTTTGTTGGAATTATAATTACTTGCAATGGGGCTATTTTTGGTGGTAGAACAAGTCCTTTATCATCACCATGAACCGCAATTATGGCTCCAATCAATCTTGTTGTAATTCCCCATGAAGTTTGATAAACAAAATCAGAATTTCCTTCTTTTGTTTTAAATTTTATACCAAAAGCTTTTGAAAAGTTCTGGGATAGAAAATGTGAAGTTCCAAGCTGG
>Ga0123519_10012829_pt1 | contig 12131 bp, 10 predicted proteins | sample YelNatPaOPRAMG02_FD_87396 | JGI IMG/M metagenome (GOLD analysis project Ga0123519, IMG submission 87396) | Hot spring microbial communities from Yellowstone National Park - Yellowstone National Park OP-RAMG-02 (version 2) | ecosystem: Environmental > Aquatic > Thermal springs > Hot (42-90C) ... | reverse complement strand
CTTGGCCTACACTCTCTGTTGGTATGCTTCGTGGTTATCGATTCTTGACATCCTTGGGCTATTTCTTCAGTTCTTCCGCGATTTCGCGCTCGATGGCAAGGGGCTCGCGGATGAGCTGCGCCCGGTCTTCATCGGGGGCTTTCTCCGCGATTGACGGCTCCCCTTCACCTTCCCCGGGATGAAGGTCTGATAAAAGGGAGGTGAGAAACAGCGGCTCACATCTTCCCCATTCGAAAGGCTTGCTGTGGGGCTCAGCCTGCCTTCCACGCATGTCGGCTACGCGTCACCGTCACCGTCCCAGACGCTCGATTCTCAGAAGTTGGCCGCGCCGATCCCGCACGTACACGTCGTTGCCCCGTTGGGTTCTGGTTTCGAGCAGCGCGCCTTGGCGATCTCTGACTTCTGTGGTGGACCCGTGTTGGCGCCACGTTTCCACGAGGCGACCGTGGGAATCCCGCACCTCTTTATTTTGGGCAAGCGCAATAGGAATAGACACGAACATCAAGGATGCAATTATAACCAGTGTCTTCATAACGCGCCTCCAACCTTATTGTAGCCTTCATACGCCAAGAAGGGTCTCAAATGAGCCATCGCTGCTCTCCCCAAGAAAACGAGCAATCATTCGCTCTGCAGTGCTTGCTCGCCGCTCAGGTTATCCCTCAAACAAAAAAGCCACCGAGCAGGTGGCTAACTTATTGATTTTATGGTGCGCCCGGAGAGATTCGAACTCCCGACCTTCTGATCCGTAGTCAGACGCTCTATCCAACTGGGCTACGGGCGCACATGTCATTTCCGGCGATGCTCTTGAAATCGCATAACCATGTCCTGGGGCAACACCCGGGCATGAGAACGATTTCTTAAAGGAGTCTAGCGATCAACCAACCGTTTGTCAAAGGATTTTCGCCTCTGTGCAATGCACGAGACGCCAGCTCTGGCGATGACCAGCGTCCAGCGTTCATTCGGCCTACGCTTTCTTATGACGTACGAATTCTCCCTCCGTCAAGCCAGCAGATGGTATCCACATGGCATCGGATATCCGATTGGTGGTGGGTAGCCATCACCACAGTTTTGCCTCTTTTTTTATTCCAGTCCAAGACTATGTCATCCGTAATCCGTACGCTCTCGACGTCCATGTGGTTTGAAGGCTCGTCCAAGAGCAGCACATCAGGATCAAGGACCAAGGTTCGTGCGAGCGCCACCCGCTGCGCCTCTCCTCCCGAGAGATGTCTCGCGAATCGTTCCTCAAAGCCGGCCAGTCCTACGCGAGTAAGGGCATCTTTGGCCATGGGTGCAGCCCTGCTTTTCTGTACGCCGCGCAGCCTCAATCCACTCATGACATTTTCCAACACCGTCGTGTTAAACAAATAAGGATTTTGCAAAAGCAAGCCCACGCGCCTACGAAGGGCCAGCGCATTCTTTTTGGTCAAAATCTCTCCGTTGAAACGTATGAATCCCTGTTGAGGAATGTTGAGAAAGGCGAGGACATGAAGGAGGGTAGTCTTTCCTGAGCCGTTAGGCCCGAGAAGGGCCACGAATTCTCCTGAGCCGATCTGAAAATTGTCAATGGCCAGACAGGCGCGGCGCCCCATATCATAGGAAAAGCGAATTTGCGAGATTTCGTAGCATGCGGTCATCTCTTATACTCTTGAATGACGTAGAGAAGAACGTTGACGCCTAGGGAGACGACGATGAGTATGATCCCCAGAGCCATGCTCAGTTCTAATTCTCCCTTGCTCGTTTCAAGCGCTATGGCCGTCGTCATAGTTCGAGTAAAGCCTTTGATATTTCCACCCAGCATCATGGCGATGCCGACTTCGGAGACAACTCGGCCGAATCCGACGACAACCGCTCCCATTAGAGCAAAGCGGGCTTCTCTCAGTATCAGCCATCCCTGCTGGCGGTAATTCGCCCCCAGCAGCTTTGCCGTGAGAAAGAACCGGCTGTCCAGTGCTTGGACGGCAAGCACACTCATATTAACGATGAGCGGCAAGGATAGGGCATACAATCCGACGATCATCCCGGATGGCGTGAACAAGAGGCCAAGACTCCCCAATGGTCCGCTCCGACTGAAGAGTATATAAAAGAATAATCCTATCACCACCGTCGGGATCGCCATCGAGGTATTCAGGACAAGGAGGAGAAGCCGTTTTCCCTTGAAGCGGTTGACAGCCAGCGCCATACCCAGCGGTATCCCTGTAACAGCAGATGCAGCGGTGGCAGCCGCAGAAACTTTGAGAGAGGTGAGAACAATGAAGAAAACTTCTGGATCTCCGGAAATTATCATACTCAGAGCGCTGCAAAATGCTTCCCGGAGAAAATTCAATAAAACTCCTCTTCGTACCGTGGATTATTTGTGTGCATTTGGATAAAACAATTGATGGCCATTAATGCGATAAGAACTGATGATCCTTTGCCCCTCGTCGCCAGTCACGAATTCAATAAATCTCCTGGCCGCTTCGTAATTGACGTGGGGATGCTTAGCCGGATTCACCGCAATGACGCCGTATTGATTGAACAGGTCTTTGTCGCCTTCAAACACGACAACGAGGGGAAGTTTTTCTTGAAGCGCAATAAAGGTCCCTCTATCTGTCAGACAATATGCGCTCTTTTCCGCTGCCATCCGGAGCACAGCGCCCATACCCTGCCCCGCTTCAGTGTACCACTTGCCGCGAGGGATTATGCCGGCCTTCTCCCAAATTGCCTTTTCTTTCTTGTGAGTCCCTGAATCGTCGCCTCTAGAGACGAAAGCTTCCTCCTTGGCCGCTATTCGTCTAAACGCGTCCACGGCGGTCTTTGCATCTTTCACGCTTGCGGGGTCAGCTTTCGGCCCCACGAGAACAAAGTCATTGTACATGACATCCCTTCTGTCTATGCCGAAACCTTGATCCACGAATTTCTCTTCGGCGGATCGACTGTGGACAAGAACGACATCGACGTCGCCGTTTTCTCCTAGCTTAAGGGCTTTGCCGGTTCCCACCGCGATGACGTGAACATTCGCACGTTCCGCCTTTTCAAACGGGGGCAAGAGGACTTTTAGAAGGCCGGAATTTTCGGTACTTGTTGTTGTGCTCATTTTGAGAGTAGTTTGGGCTGGCGAGTAAGCGAGAGAGACCAAGGAGAACCCAAGCGCCAAAATGGTTGTGCGTGAGAGGCGGATGCTCATGTGTGGCTCCATTGGTGAAGGCAGGTCATATATATTCCAGCGGACATACGTCTGTCAAGACATAACCCAGCCGCTCCGAGTCAAGCTGCGCTATCTCGTGATAGCTTTTTGAGCATGACTACAGGTACTTTCAAAATGTTTGACCTATGAATCCAGGCCTCCCGATCGGACAATATTTTAGGGCGCTGGCGCCGCCTTCGACGGAATTTGCGAGAGAGGCCCGCGCCGATCATCCTCGCATCAAGAGATGACCATGAGATCGGATACGCCGCGGTGGAGAAAAGGAAGCCACACAGTGAAGACCGTCCCCTCTTCATCGCTCTTGACAGAAATGGAGCCATTGTGGTCTTCCACGATGCGTTTGGAAACGGTCAGGCCGATGCCTGCGCCATAGCTGTTGGTGGTATAGAAGGGGCTGAAGATTTTCTGAAGTTCATCCTTGGAGATCACTGTCCCGTGGTTGCGCACTTTGAGTTCGAAGTAGGTCTCGGAGTCAAGGCCGCCGGCCTCCTGCGCGCGTTCACTGGGGATGGAGATGCCTGTTTCGATAGTCAATGTTTCTCCCCGAGGGGATGCATCTATGGCATTGGAGATAAGATAGCTGACCATCTGTTCAAAGAGCGTGGGATCGAGGAGCATTTCACCAACTTCGCCGCCCAATTTTTTCTCTACCTGGAGAGATTTGTCTGCAATCCTTGCCGCATTAGCCTTGAGGACAGCTTCGATAATCTCGTTTGGATCAGCTTTTTCGAGGTGTATTGCGCGGTGTGTGGTGAAATCGATGAGACCGGCGAGTATTCTCTCCAATCGTTCAATTTCATTGATAATTATTCGGCAGGCGTCCAGCAACTCTTGGGAGGCGTTCAATTCCCCTGATCGAATGCGGCGAGCGATTCGCCTTGCGACGCCTCCTATGATAGCCAGAGGCTGCCTGAGTTCATGGGCGACTTCGGCGGTGTGGTCTGAGATGCACTTAGACATGCCAGACTGCACGATGTGTTCATACAGGTCGTCAATGATGCGTATTTTTTCGAGCAGCTCCTCACGCGACGTCTTGAGTTCCTGCTCGAGGTTTTTGCGCACCGTAATGTCTCGCATGACCCCTTCGTATCGCTTGTTGCCTGTGTGCTCCTCGATGGACGCTTTGCATCGAATCCTCGAATATTTGTGGGCGCCGTCGAGGGCAAGGATTCCGACCTCTTCGTCCCACACCGCATCAGCTTCTACTTCGAGAATCTTTCTGATCCGGGGCTTATCCTCGGGGACGACATAGTCCTCGAGGGGTGTGTCCAGGATATCGCGAACTTTACACGCCAGGAATTTCTCAACCTGTACATTGACGTAGGAAAAACATCCATTTTCGTCCAAGATAAAGATGACGTCAGGAATGTTGGCCAAAAGGGTTTGATAACGTCGTTCGGAATCCCGTAACCACCTTTCGATTCGCCGACGTTCTCGAAGTTCCTGTCTGAGGTGTGCGGTTTTCTCCTTGATCTCTCGGGCGAGTTCGTCTGTGTGAATGATTGTTTTGCCGGCCAGGGGGCGCACCAACAGGATCATACCGCCGGCGCCGAGCGCTATGAGCAGAAGAATGAGGGTTGTCGTCGCGTAGATTTGTCGCCGTACGGGCGAGAAGAGTTCATCGAGGCCTATTTTCAGTCCAATCCCCCAGTTGGACCCCCGTATGGGGCCGTACACGACGATCTCTCTGTGCTGCATCGATTTATCGGATATCATCAGCCCGCTTTTTCTCTCTTTGGCTGCCGCAGAAATGGCGGCGCCCACTGGCGTATCAAGGGGGACGTTGCGCCATGGCGTTCGTTTCGGGTAACGCAAGGGAAATAGGAGGTCAACCTTGTCCTCTTTGACAAAGCCGAGGAATGCCTCACCGGTTTTTCCGAGTCCCGTGTAATCTTCTATGATTCTGCGAAGATTGATTAATCTCACCACGAGAATGTCTGTGCCGACGAGCGCGCCTTCTTTATTGCGGATAGGGGAGCGGACGACGACCAAGGTATTGTCGCCGACGGTGAGAGGACCCTCGATGGTGGGGCCGGATTGGTTCGGGCCAGCGGAAACCCGGAGTTCTGAAGGGATTTCGAGTCCGACGCTTGCCACGGGTTGTCCTCGGGCATCCAACCGCGTGATTCCCCATATATCGGGAGCGTAGTCAAGGGCATCGAGCATAGTCCGCCGGAGCAACGGCTCGAGCTGCGCGATGTCCATGCGACCCGTATTGTGGGCTTCTAAGGCCTCCCGGGCTTGAGTCCTACTCGAAATCTGCATGGCCACGTCTTTTATCCTGGCCAAGTATTCTTCTACCGCGACGGTCTTGGTGTTGAGCACAAGGACGAGATTTCGTTTCTCTTCATCCTTTAGATATTCGTAAAGAGGTGTAATACCAGCGACCGCGATGATCACGCCCACGATGAAAATACCAACCGCCGAGGATACGACTATGGTTTTCTGCAGTCTCTTCGTGGGGGTTTCGTAGTCGATGGCCACCTGTTAACCTTCAGGATGATGTTGGTCTTGGGGACTTTGATTCATCAAGGGGAAGCGTCGAGATTGCAACGCCTTTCGAGAACATTATTTCATCACGCCTGGCCGCTTGGCCTTTCGGGCTCGCCTACCAGCCTCCCCTGGTCATGCAGGATAGCATACTTTTGCACCATTTTGGGGGTTTTCATACAGAGAAGTATTTTTTCTGGCATGATACTCCTGAAGCGACATGACCCGAAAGCAATCTCCTCGATGAATAGACCTGAGCCCTAGAGACAGGGCGTTCGCCCCTGCTATGGTAGTGAAATACGGCACGTTATGGTTCAAAGCAGCGAGCCGAATGTGGACAGAATCCAGCCTGGATTGTTTGTCGGCCGAGGTATTGATGAGGAGGGAAAGCTGGTTGCTTTTAATGAGCGGAATGACGTCTGATTGACCTTCCTGATGCACCTTGCCTACTACTTCGCATTCAAGCCCCGCTTGTCTCAGGACGCGGCCTGTTCCCTCTGTGCACACGAACGTGAATCCGCACTCCTTAAGTCTGCGAGCCACGATGACCGCGGATTGTTTGTCTTGATCTGCGACGCTCAGAAACACCTTGCCGGGTTTAGGTAGAGGAAAGTCAGTACTATATTGTGATTTGAGAAATGCGGGGCCGAATTCAAGGTCTATTCCCATGACTTCTCCGGTGGACTTCATCTCTGGTCCGAGGACTACATCGACGCCGGGAAACTTCGAGAATGGAAACACTGCCTCTTTGACGCTCACATGATGCGGGATCACTTCTTGGGTAAAGCCGATGTCCTTCAATTTCTTCCCTGCCATGACCCTCGCGCCGATCTTCGCAAGCGGGACCCCGATGGCTTTCGACACAAAAGGTATCGTACGGGATGCCCGTGGATTGACTTCCAAGACAAAAATCTCGCCGTCTTTCAGGGCCAACTGCAGATTCATGAGTCCCTGGACGTGAAGTTCATGGGCGAGGAGTCTCGTGATCCGCCGTATTTCATCGAGATGATAACGGCCTAGGCTATACGGCGGAAGCGAACACGAAGAATCGCCGGAATGGACCCCCGCTTCTTCGATGTGCTCCATGATTCCGCCTATCACCACGACTTCGCCGTCGGACACAGCATCCACATCGATCTCCACCGCGTTCGAGAGATAACCATCGACGAGGATTGGATGTTCCGGCGATGCCTGCACGACGTATTTGAGATAGTCTTTCAGGTCTGCGTCCGAGTGCACTATTTCCATGGCCCTTCCGCCGAGGACGTACGAGGGCCTCACCACCACGGGATACCCAATCCTTTGAGCCACTTCCATGACTTCTTCGTACGAATAGGCGATGTCGTTTGGCGGCTGCTTCAGACCAAGCAGTTGAAGCATCTCCTTAAATCGCTTTCTGTCTTCGGCGCGATCGATTGCATCCGGCGACGTCCCGATAATGGGTACCCCGTGGCGGGCGAGCGGCGCTGCGAGCTTCAGCGGCGTTTGGCCTCCAAACTGCACAATGACGCCATCGGGTTTTTCTCTGTCCACGATTCCAAGGACGTCCTCCAAGGTAAGCGGCTCAAAGTAGAGTCGATCGGAGGTATCGTAGTCGGTGCTCACCGTTTCGGGATTGCAGTTGACCATGATGGTCTCGTACCCATCCTCTTTCAACGCAAAGGCTCCGTGCACGCAGCAATAGTCGAACTCGATGCCCTGCCCTATTCTGTTGGGTCCCCCGCCCAGGATCATGATCTTTTTTCGATTTGTTACGCCTGCTTCGTCTTCGTCTTCAAACGTCGAGTAAAGGTACGGAGTGTAGGCCTCGAATTCGGCCGCGCACGTATCCACGCGTTTGAAGACGGAACGGACCCCGAGTCGGAGTCTAAGCGACCGGGCCTCCTCTTCACTCACGCCTCGGAGTTGGCCGATGCGGTAATCGGAAAACCCATAAGACTTGACTCGCTTCATATTGTCGCGGCCGCTTTCCCCCTCAAAAAACCTCGGTTCCGCAATCGCCTTCTCCATGTGAATAATCTGATGCATCTGATCGAGGAACCAGGGGTCCACGAAGCTTGCCTCATAAATTTCGTTGATGTCGATTCCCGCGCGGATTGCATCCGCCAAGTAAAACAGTCTATTTGGCGACGGCCTTTTGATCAGGGAGATAATCTCGTCTTTCGGAAGGCCGTTCCCGAGACGCGGCTCAAGGCCGTACACGTCGATTTCAAGGGACCTCAACGCCTTCTGGAGTGATTCCTTAAAATTTCGGCCAATAGCCATCACTTCGCCCACGGACTTCATCTGCGTGGTGAGGGTGTCGTCGGCAAAAGAAAACTTTTCGAAAGTGAACCGGGGAACCTTGGTGACGACGTAGTCGATGGTCGGTTCAAAAGAGGCCGGCGTCTTGAGGGTGATGTCGTTGGTAATCTCATTGAGATAATATCCAACGGCTAGTTTGGCGGCTATCTTTGCGATGGGGAAGCCTGTGGCCTTGGACGCCAGAGCGCTGGATCGACTCACCCTGGGATTCATCTCTATCACAATGACTCGCCCTGTTTGTGGGTGCACGGCAAACTGTATGTTTGATCCTCCCGTATCGACTCCTATCTCCCGAATAATCGCGCATGCTTGATCCCGCAGGATTTGATATTCCTTGTCGGTAAGCGTCTGAGCGGGCGCCACGGTAATCGAGTCCCCTGTATGAATTCCCATGGGATCGAAGTTTTCGATGGGACAGATAATGACGACGTTATCTTTCCCATCCCGCATGACTTCCAATTCATATTCTTTCCATCCGAGAACTGATTCCTCGATCAAGATTTTGTGGACAGGCGAGGTATCGAGTCCATGCCGCGCCAGATTTTCAAACGTTTTTTCATCAAACGCGATGCTTCCGCCCGAGCCGCCGAGGGTGAAAGAGGGCCTAATGACGTTCGGGAAGCCCAGGTCTCTCGCTATGTCCCATGCCTGGCTCAGCGACTCCGCGTACCCGCTCCTCGGCAGGTCCAAACCGATGCGCGCCATGGCGGCCTTGAAGAGCTCGCGGTCTTCAGCTTTGTGTATGGCCTCGATGCCGGCGCCTATGAGTTCTACTCCGAATTCGGCCAACACGCCTGCTTCATGAAGCTCAACCGCTCTATTAAGGGCAGTCTGCCCTCCGAGAGTGGGTAGGAGTGCGTCGGGTCGCTCCCTTTCAATTATGGCCGCCAAGATGTCTCGCTTCAAAGGCTCGATGTATGTTGCATCCGCGAATTCTGGATCAGTCATAATGGTGGCCGGGTTCGAGTTCACAAGAATAACACGGTAGCCCTCTTCTTTGAGAGCCTTGAGCGCTTGGGTTCCAGAATAGTCGAACTCGCATGCCTGACCGATGACAATCGGGCCTGAGCCAATCAACATAATAGATTTCAGGTCTTCTCTTTTGGGCATAATCCTTACTCTTATCCGCGGAACAGGTATGCGCGGCGTGGTATTTCAACCCGCAACTATAGAGTTACCTCTTGGAGAATTCAATAGCGTCTCGTACGACAATTTTTCAACGCGACTCGAAATGGTTCAACCAGGGTGATATGATCGAGCTTTCGAATCGAGTCCCCAGTTGAAACTGAAGCGCGTGACCAATTGATGACAAGCCGCTTTTTTGACGAAAACGTTTTGCGGTCGTTGCGTGAATCATGGGCGCTTGGATGGCCCATGATCCTTATCATGTTCTTTCAGTTCCTCATTGGCTTCACTGATGTGTTTGTCGCAGGCTATCTTGGGACAGATGTCCTGGCGGCCGTCGGCTACGTGGGCCAGCTTTACTGGACGCTGATGATATTGGCCAACGGCCTTAATGTGGGAACGGTATCCATGGTGTCCCAGGCCTATGGCGCCAAGTCGTGCGAGGGCGTGGGAACCATCGGGGCAAACTCCCTGTTGGTGGGGATATGCGTAGCCGGCGCCATCACCTTGTTCTCTCAGCTTTTCCCGGACGTGATCGTAAAGCTTGCGGGCATGCCTCCGGAGATCCAGACTATTGCAGAGAATTTTCTTCGAATATTCTCGTTGGTGCTCATCCCCACCTATGTCATGATACTCAGCAGCGGCGTCTTGCGGTCTTCCGGCCGCGTGCGGATCACCATGGTGAACAGTTTCGTGGCGTCGTCGGTGAACGTGGCGCTGGACCTCGTCCTTGCGTTCGGTTATGGCCCGATACCAGCCATGGGGTATATCGGGATCGCGTGGGCCACAGCTCTCAGTACAACCCTGGGCATGTGTTTGAATCTGTTGTTTGTGATGAGGGGGGCCTACGCCATATCGTTTGGCGCCATTTTTCGACCCTTGACGCCGTGCCTGAGGAATCTCCTCAAATTAGGGATCCCCACCGTGCTGCAACAGACGTCTTGGAATGTGGGAACCCTTGTCGTGTATCATCTGGTGGGGAACATCAGGAGCGGCGAAATAACCGCGCTCGCGGCCATGACAGCGGGCGTCCGAGTCGAGGCGGTCATTTTTCTTCCGATTTTTGCTCTTAACATGGCAGCCGCGGTGTTGACGGGGAATCGCATCGGCGCGGGCGACATTGTGGGCGCGCAGAGAGGGGCTCGGGTGGCTGCTTGGCTCTGCTTATTCATTATCCTGGTTCCGGCGGCGCTGATATTCGCGTTTGCGCCGGAGGTCGCTTCATGGCTTGCCCATGATCAGCCTGTCCTGGAGGAAATGGTTCGATATCTGCGCATCAACATGCTTGGGACGCCGTTTCTTGCCGTAGGGATCACGCTGGCAGGAGCCATACAGGGCGCGGGCGACACCTACGGGAGCATGAAGATCATTGTGACTGGCATGTGGCTTTTGCGCATTCCCTTTATTTTGGCGACCATATACGTGTTCGGAGTCGGACCGGCTGGCGTATGGTGGGCGATGACCTGTTCCATGGTTTTTATGTGCGGCCTCTTCATCAAACGATTTTCTCGAGGAGAATGGACCACGGCATCGAGGGATAAGACTCAAAATAAGCTGCTGTGGGAGGCGTGCCTGCCAGGCGAAGGGCTTGTCGAGACGCATAGCGGCAACAAGGAAGACAGAGAGCCGTAGGAAGATCAGCGCTGCGAGCTCATGGCCCGTCGGGGAAATAATGGCGAACTGGCGCGCCGATATCCTTACAAGCTTCGCCGCAGCTCGAAAATGGATGAGGATCACCGTGAAGCAAGCTCACGTGAGAGATATTTTGATCATCGCAAACCCGGTCGCGGGAAAAGGCAAGTCTGTGCAGAAAACTCGCGTCTTGACCGACCTACTCCGATCCAGGAATCACCGTGTAGAAGTGTTCATCACGGAGAAGCCAGGCGATGCGACGACTCGCGCCCGCAGCGTCGGTTCATCCTGCGACAGGATCGTCATAGCCGGCGGAGACGGCACGGTCAACGAGGTCCTCAACGGGCTCGAGGAACCCTTTTCGATACCAATAGTCCACTTTGCCGCTGGCACTGCAAACCAATTGGCGCATCACCTGAAGACCCCGAAAAAACCAGCGAAACTCATACCCCTGATCGAGGACGGCGCGATCCGAAGGATTGATATGGGGCTCGTAGGCGCGCACCGTTTTCTCCTCCAGACGAGCGCGGGATTTGACGCCCTGGTCACAAAGGTTATGGCCGAGCAAGCCAGGATTGGCTCAGGCTACCTGGCGTACGCCATGCCCATTATCAAAGCGATTTTTCACCATGGACTCACCGATATAGATGTCCAGATCAATGGCGGAGACGCAAAAAGGGCTCGGGGGGTCATTATCACCAAAGTCAGCCATTACGGGGGTATATTCGTGTTTTGCAAGAGCGCATCCATGGACACCGGCGCATTCGACATATGCCTCTTCCACGAGAGGAGCTTGCTGGTTCATCTGTGTTCTTTTTTGGCAGCGCTTTTGAGGCTCACCCCCTATGTGCCTTGGATATCTCACGAGAGGGGTACGCATGTGCGGATTCAGGCCTCTTCCCCAATTCCTGTACAGATCGATGGGACCTACATAGGGACAACTCCCATAGAAGTTCAGTTGATGCCTCAAGCTGTGCCGGTGCTCGTGGCAAGACAGCCTCCATAGCGTGAGCAGGCTTAACGACCACGACTTCTGCGCAGCTCTTCGCCGCCGTAAGGACAGCTTCGGGTCATTTCGAGCGTTTTATCGCACTTGTCGCAGCGAATCGCCAATTGGACAGAAGTCTCTCTGCTCGATGAGGCGCGCTGAGATTGGCCCGGCGCCTTCGGCTCCTCGGCAGTAACAAGAGACGCTCTCGTGCCATCGCGAACCAACCAAAGCAACTTGGCGATAACGTTTGAGACTGACCCTATACTGGTTCCCGAAAATAAACGCGAATTCCATAGTGGTTAGACTCATTGATTTCTACGAGCTGAGATTGCCACGTCGCCTTCGGCTCCTCGCAATGACAATGTTTTCTTGCGTGTCATTGCGAGCGAAGCGAAGCAATCTCGT
>Ga0123519_10012827_pt1 | contig 12132 bp, 5 predicted proteins | sample YelNatPaOPRAMG02_FD_87396 | JGI IMG/M metagenome (GOLD analysis project Ga0123519, IMG submission 87396) | Hot spring microbial communities from Yellowstone National Park - Yellowstone National Park OP-RAMG-02 (version 2) | ecosystem: Environmental > Aquatic > Thermal springs > Hot (42-90C) ... | reverse complement strand
GTGGTTGCATCGTGTAGGCTGGTGGGACGCCGGAGGCTCCCCCTCTCCCCAAGCTTGCGCCGTGGGAGAGGGGGCCGGGGGGTGAGGGGAAGCAAAAGGAGCGGTTGCCTTCACCCCTGCCCCGTCTCCCCGCGGCAAGCTTGGGGTAGCTGATGCAAGCCTGTTCGCTTACCCGCACCCACCATCATGGCACCGAGCGCCCATGACGCTGAAGTGGTGCACGGCTGGCGAAGCCGGGGTGAGTGGAGCGAAGCCCGGTACGGTGGGCCTATCCCAACGCCCATTGGGGGTAACCACCCGGCAACGGCCCGGCCGACATGCCTTGATGCCTGTAGGGGCAGCGCGGCACTCTTTGAGGAAGGCCGATGGATACACGCTCGCTGATACGGCGCATTGCGGAGCACGAGTCGTACGCCAGGCAGGTGGTGCACGTGGAAGAGCTGCCTGCGCGCCCCGCAGTTCACGGCCATGTGCCTGGAGGAGTTCACCCAGCTGTCCAGCGGGCCCTGGAGGCCCAGGGGATCGCCCAGCTCTACCGCCATCAGGCGGAGGCGATAGGGGCCATCCACAACGGCGATAACGTCGTCATCGTCACCGGCACGGCCAGCGGCAAGACGCTCTGCTACAACGTGCCGGTAGCTGAGGAGCTGGCCCGGAACCCCATCGCCACCGCGCTCTACGTGTTTCCCACAAAGGCTCTGACCCAAGATCAGCTCAGGAGCATCGGTCGCTTCCGGCTGCCCGAGTGCGGCCTGGAGTTCGTGGCGGGAACGTACGACGGCGATACGCCCACCAACGTGAGGCGGAAGCTTCGGGACGAGGGGAACGTCATCCTCACGAACCCAGACATGCTGCACCAGGGGATCCTTCCGCAGCACTCCCGCTGGAGCCGATTCTTCTCGCACCTGCGGTACGTGGTGATCGATGAGGTGCACGCTTACAGGGGCGTGTTTGGCTCCAACCTGGCGAACGTGATGCGAAGGCTGCATCGTGTGTGCCGCCACTACGGCTCCTCCCCGCAGTTCATCTGCTGTTCGGCCACCATAGGCAACCCGAAGGAGCACGCGGAGCGGATCACCGGCTCTCCGATGCGTCTCGTGACCGGGGATGGCTCTCCGCGAGGGGCGAAGCGGTTTGTGCTGTGGAACCCGCCGCCCATCGGGGGCGCGATGCTGGGCCAGAGGCGCAGTCCTTTGGAGGAGACCATCTGGCTGTTGTCCCAGCTCGTGAGCCATGGCGTGCAAACGATAGCCTTTGTGCGCACGCGGCTTTCGGCGGAGCTCATCTTCCGCGGCGTCCGCGAGCGCCTCCGCGAGAAGTCGCTGAGGCTGGCCGAGGCGGTCCACGCCTACCGCGGTGGGTACCTGCCGGAGGAGCGCCGGTCGATCGAGCAGCGGCTGGTGAGGAAGGAGATACTGGGCGTCGCCAGCACAAACGCATTGGAGCTAGGCATAGACATCGGCAGCTTGGACGCGTGCATTATCGTGGGCTACCCGGGCACCATCGCCAGCCTATGGCAGCAGGCTGGCCGCGCTGGGCGCGGATGCGAGGACGCCGTGGTCTTTCTCGTTGGCCAGAACTCGCCGATCGACCAGTACCTGATGAGTCACTGCGAGTACCTTTTTGAGCAGAGCCCGGAGCACGCCGTCGTGGACCCGAACAATCCACACATTGCGCTTGGCCACATCGGGTGCACCGTCCACGAGCTTCCCCTGCCCGACGCCGAGGTGGCCGCGTTCGGTCCGTACGCCGACACCATCCTCGAGCTGCTTGAGGAGCAGGGCTCCGTTTGCCACATAGATGGGGCCTGGTACTGGGCCTCTTCGGAGTACCCGGCGTCGGCGGTCAGCCTCCGCAACATCGCCGGGCCGGTGTACACCATTCAAGAAGACGCCGACGGCAGGGTGATCGGCACCATGGATGAGGCCAGCGCCTTGTCTCAGCTTCACACGCATGCGGTGTACATCCACGGCGCCGACACGTACCTGGTGCATCGGCTCGATCTGGAGCACAAGGTGGCGCACGTTGAGCGGCGCGACCTGGACTACTACACTCAGGCTGTGCAGGTGAGCCACATCCGCATTGAGGAGAAGCAGCGGGAGAGCCAATGGCGTGAGTGCCAACTCGGCTTTGGAGACGTAGCGGTCACCACCACCATCCCGATGTTCAAGAAGATCCGCTTCCACCGCAACGAAAGCCTCGGCTACGAACAGCTTGAGATGCCTCCGCAGACGCTGGAGACGGTTGGGCTGTGGTTCGCTCCTGGCGCGCCGCTGGTGAGCCAGCTTGCGGCAAGCGGCATGGTTGTGGGCGAGGCGCTCACCGGGGTGGCGAACGTGCTGGTGGAGGTGGCGCCGCTATTCGTGATGTGCGACCCGCAGGACATCGGCGCGGTGGTGGACGCAAGCTGCCTGGGCTGCGACGCGCTGTTCGTGTTCGACCGGTACCCGGGCGGCATGGGGTACGCGCAGCGCTGCTTGGAACGCATCTCGGAACTGATGGAGACGGTGCGCAATGTGCTGAGGGAGTGCCCCTGTAGGGACGGATGTCCTTCTTGCGTGGGGTCGGCGCTGCCGGCATTCGCGATGACGGACCTGGACAGCGCGGCGCGGGATCGCATTCCCAACAAGGATGCCGCGCGAACGCTGATGGAGCTGCTTATGTCCCAGCGCGGTTGATGGTGCAAGCGGCCCTGCAGGTAGTGGTGCTTCTGATTCTGTCTGGAGGCGTGGGGTATGGGGAGCATTGTGGCCGGTTCGATGGCGTTGCTGTGTGTGTTGGCGTCTGCGGCGGCTGGGAAGGGGCAGCCTTCCGCCGCTAGGTCCGTTCACCTCCATTACGAAGCTCCCGAGGCGGAGCTGTTCTACAACGAGGTGACGGTTGAGGAATCGCAGCAGGGCACCTACTTCTGCGCTTGCGGGTTCAGCATGGGATACTTCGGCATCCAAGAGCTAGGTCGTGGCAGGGGCAAGGTTGTGATCTTCTCCGTCTGGGAGCCAGGGGCGCAGAACGATCCATCATCGGTGGCGGAAGACAAACGCGTTCAGCTTCTGTCCAAAGGCGATGGCGTGAGGGCCGGTCGTTTCGGCGGGGAGGGGACCGGCGGCCAGAGCTTCCTGGATTACCAGTGGAAGGTGGGCGAGACGTGTCGGTTCCTGGTGAAGGCCAGTCGCCAAGGCGAGCGGACCGCCTACGCAGCCTACTTTTATCTGAACAACCAGCGACGCTGGCAACACATCGCCACGTTCAGCACACTAGCTGGCGGCGCGCTGCTGAAGGGCTACTACTCGTTCATAGAGGACTTCCGGCGAGATGGAGTGAGCGCCACGGAGCCAAGGCGCGCGCGGTTCGGCAACGGCTGGGTTCGCACCGCGGACGGCCAGTGGCACGCCCTGACCAGGGCGCGCTTCACGGGAGACAGCACGCCAACTCTGAACGTGGACGCAGGCATCAGCGACGGCGGGTTCTACCTGGCCACTGGCGGGGATGTGCGGAATACCGTTCCGCTGGGCTCCGTCATCGCGCGCCAGCCGATCGCCGTTGGCCTTCCGCTGGAGTGAGGCGCTTTCGGTTGCGCGGGTGGCTGTCAGCGCCAGCTGGCCACCACCTCGGCCTTGCCGATGTCGCCGGGTAGGATTACCCACTCGCCCTCGATCCGGCTCCAGGGCTCCCCGTTCACCGTCACGCGCTCCAGCGGGCGCCCGGACGGCTCGCGGAAGCGCAGGCGTATGGTGCGAGGCGGGTTGCGGCGGGGACCCTCCAAGCGTGCCGTGATGGTGTTGCGGCCCCCGGAGTATACCACGCTCATCGGCCCGAAGTAGGTGGACGCGCGCTCAACGCCGCAGGTCTTGCCGCCCGTAAGCCATGTGCGTGGGATCGCCTGGCCCACCAGCAAGTTATCCCCCTCTTCGCGGACGAACAGGTAACGGAGCCAGCCCGCCGCGTTGGCCTCGTCGGAGGTCTTGTAATGGTCGCCGCGCCAGTCGCCCATCTCCGGGAGGGCATGTTCGGTGAGCATGCGGGCGTCTGGGAAGTAGCCCACTGCGATGGCGTTGAAAATCGCGCGCAATGCCTGTTTCACGTCGTCTCTGTATAGATACGGCTCAGCATCCAGAAGCAGGCACGCTTGCATGGACATCCCACCTCGACCGAACCAGTACTTATCGAACTCGTCCAGCGTGTACCCGTACTGATTGGACAGGTAGAGGTTATCCTCGTAATCTTTGAGGATCCACACAGCTTCCTGCGACTTCGGGTCGAGCGCTCTGGTGATGAGGAGGTGGAGTGCTCCCTCCAACGTCTCGCATATCCAGCCGAACGAGCGCCCTCTGCGGTACGGATGAGAGGGGAAGTGCGGGACCCACGTGCCGTCCCTCAGCGCAACCACGGGCGAGCGCGCGGCGGCGGCGCGGAACGCCCTCAAGATAGCCTGGCGGTAGTCGTCGGCCTCCTTGCGGAGGCGCGTGGCCTGCGGATGGCCGATCTGGGCGAGCGCCCAAGCCGCGGCATCGAGCCCGCGCCAGGTGTAGCAGTTGGTGGAGAGCCAGGGCCACCAATCGCCGATGTCTTCCAAGCTGCCAGCCGGCAGTAAGCTGCGGCCCAAGTCCGTGCGTCCTGCGGTGCGGGCTCGCTGCTGAACTATCCAGTCGGCGGCTGCCAGGATGCCCGGCGAGGCGTGCCGCAGCCAATCCCGGTTTCGCGTGAACCGGTAATGCTCCACAAGGCACCAGAGGATCCAGCCATGGTGTTGGTTGTATCCACCGTCCTCATAGCCGTGCGCCCCGTACAGCACGCCATCCTTGGCGCTGAAGTCGCCCGGGAGGCCTACCGTGCCCTGGTACTTCAGCCACGATTCGAGGCACTCCTCGGCCTCCTTGTGGTAGCCCCTGCGATCCAGGTCCACCACCATCATGCACGACTCGTTGCCGTAGGCGGCGTAGTAGAAGGAGCCAACCCGCGCGAAGCGATTGGTGGCGCCCGGCTCCCGCTCGCAGTTGATGAGGAGGTGGCCGGCATGCGCGCGATGGAACTCGTTGAGCATGGGCTCTGGGGTTATCAGCCGCATCCCTTCGTCAAGGCGGTGGCGCCAGTAAGCCCTCACCGCTTCCGCCTCGCGCGAAAAGTCAAGCAGCCTCAATGCGCTGCGCTCTGATTCCTGGGTGAGCACCACGTATGGGATCTTCAGCACCATGGATGCTTGCTGCCCCGGGGCAAGCTGCCACACGATCTGCCCGTCGTCCCATTTGGGCGCGGTGCTTCCCTCCGCTTGGAGCATGCCACGAAGCCGATCTCCGGCCCACAGGAAACCGTCGGCATCAAGGTGGAGCGGGTGGGCGCCGTCGCCGTCTCTGTAGCTGATGGGGATGGTCACCCGCTTCGAGGCCTCGGCGGATGGGTTGGTCACGGTGAAGCGAGCCATCAGCACCGCGAACGCATCGCTAGGGGGAACCCCGCCATCCGGTTGTGCGCCCTCCAGCGGCGTCACGAAGGCCGTCTGGGCAATGCGGAGGCCGTCCCGCTCCCACGCGGTGTCCACCATTGGTATGCAACCGTCCGCGATGGTGCGGCTAGCTGGCCCGTCGGGAAGGCCGAAGTCGAACCGGACCTCCGGCTTCTCGAACGCCAGCCGTGAGGTTTCGCGGCCTGGGCATGCCACCAGCAGCCTATCGTTGGTGCGGAAGGTGAAGCCGCCGTTGGCATCCAGGCGAAACCGCTGGCGTCCCCCATCCGCACCAAGCGGGATGTGGATGAGCGACTTCTTGGGTGGCATTCCCTCCCAAGCGGCCGTCCACGTTTGCTCCGGCATTGCAGCCACGCGGTCGTAAAGGCTGGCGCCCTGGTGGCGTTGGGCGTCGGCCTGCACCTGCGCGTAGGACCGGGCGTCTTGATCAGCCAACACTGCCACGCCCAGGTGCGGAAGGTAGATGGGCCCTTTCGACAGGTCGGCTACGGAGAACGTGAAGGCGTCCCGTCCACGGCGCACGGTCACCAACGTGCGGTCGAAAGTGTTCGGGTCCCGGTTGCTGGCGGCCCAAAACACCAGTCGGCGGCTGGACGCGGAGGGCTTCTGCACAGCGGTCACATAGCCGTTGAACGCTTCGGCGGTGACGCTGGCTCTGGGCGCGTTCCTCCAGCATATTCGGACCGCCCTCTGCTCCCACGTGGAGTCGGTGTAGGCCTCCCAACCGTCGATCGGCGGCAGCGGCTCGTCGGAGGTGAGCCTCAGCTTGAGGGTATAGCGGTAGGTGGCCGGGAAGTCGGTAAGCCGGGGGAACTCGGTGCGGTTAGCCGGCCTGAAAGTGAAGGTTACGGATTGGCCGTCAGCCTCAGCCACAACGTCAGCACGCCGCCAACCACCGTTGTACCAGTTGCCCAGCTCCCACCAGCCCACGTCGCCGCCGCCGGGCTCGCGGTCCTTGGGCAGGCGCTGCTCGGGCCACCGGCTGCCCCAGTACTCCAAGTGCAGGCCATTGGGGGGCGGAACAGGGCCCGCGAACCGGACCACCACGCGATGGATCTCCCGCGGATCCTCCCAAACGAGGCCAGCGCCGTCCGGCAGGGGGATAGCGAACGGCGCCACGTTTACGGGCTCGCCGGAGCGTGGCGCAGGTCCAGAGCCCATGTTGTTCGCCAAGATGCACAAGAGAACCGAGGCTGCCGCCATCGTGCCACCCCTTCCAAACGTAGTGTGGTAACCGCTTACAGCGCCAGTGCTAGCGGTTCAGCATGCCCTGGGCCATCACCTGCATTGACGCAGGGGGCGCGCTAGCCGGGATTGGGCGCGCCAGCGCTGGCGGGCGGAGACACGTAGACGAGCGCCTGCCGGGGCCCTAATGCGAGGTGCAGTTGGCCTCCGCCGCCGACTGGCGCCGCGCCCAATGCGCCCGTTGCCGGGTCCATCCAGGTCCACGGCTCAGAGCCGCCCACCGTCAGCCGTCCCTCATAGGCCTTGCTGCTGGTGTTCACTACCAGCAGCACCCGGCGTCCCGCGCGGGTGAAGCGTCCGAGGGCGATGAGCTCAGAAGCAGGTGTGAGGCGATACGGCGGCTTTGCTGCGCTAACAAGCGCGGCCGGGCTGAGGTGCACACCGGCCTCCCCGTCGCGAAGCACGCGGCCGCCCTTTCGTCTGAACCGATCGACTACCTTGGCGGCTGGTGCTGGCAGCTCCACGTCTTCTGGCAACACAAGCGCTCTGAATCGATGGCCGCCTCTGACGAGAGTACCATCCGCCGCCACGGTCGCTGCGGCGAGCTGCTCGTGGTCGATCAGTGCAAACGGGATCTGGGTGCGTTGGAGGGTCTGGCCCAGCCGCATGAAGGAGCCAACGATGCGTTGGGCGCGCGGCGGCTGCGATTGCAGGCTAAGCGGCTCAGCCACCGGGCGGTACTCCGCCCAAAGGTCGCGCACTGGGTAGTACAAGAGCAGATCTGGATCAAGCTTGGCAGGCTTGAGCACCGCGTTCAGGCGACCCACGTACTGACAGTAGGCGCGGTAGTCATCGGCGGAGCGGTCATCTGGGGAGTAGTAGAGGGTAAAGTCGGTCACGCCCCAGGCGGCTTGCCAAGCCGCGGTGGCACACATGTCGGCCAGGGAGGCGGGACCGCGGCCGCCCATCTTTTCGGAGAAGTCGCTTACCTCGGTCATCACGCGGCGACGGCCGTTGAGCATGGCGGCGGAGCTGGGAAGCGCGGCAGTCATCCAGCTTCCGTTCGCCACAGCCTCGGGGTCGGACGAAAGCGTGTCCAGTCCGGGGATATCCATGCGGCCCAAGGCCTTGAGGCCGTTGCCCTCCAGAGCGGGATGGTGCATAAGCGCCTCCTCCCACAGGGTATGGCCGGATGACGCAATGCCCGCGTGGGCGCACCACTTCTGGATTGCGCCGAAGTAGCGCTCAGACACAAGGTCTGCGATGAGGCTCCAATACTGCTGGCGCACCTTCCGGTCCTCAGGGGTATCGCCGACGAACAGGCTCCGCCGATGGGGGACGAGGCTCTCCCCGAAGCGCTCACGGTAGCGATCGGCGATGTCATAGCTCCAGGGGACGGCTGGCAGCGGTTTCACGGACGGGTCAATGGGATCCACCACGGGCACGTTGCGGCGGGCGGGCTCTGGGATGGCGCCCAAGTTCACGGCGATGAGGGAGGGCTCATCTGTGAAGACGGCGTCCACCATCCGAGCGAAGTCGGCTCCAATGTGGCGACGGTATGCCTCATGGGTCAGGTGGATGAACGAGGCGACGGCGCGGTCATCGATCAGGTTGATGTAGCGGCGGGCGGCGTGATAGTTGTTGCTGGCGTGGGTGAACTCGTATGCTGGCCGCACCACGAACGGGTCTGAAAGCGAGGGGTCGTAGACCAGCTCAGTCGCCTCGCACTCGGGGTGCTGTTTGAGCACCAGTCCCCCCGCACTGCCGCTTGGGTATCCGTGCTCGTCGTAGATCCACACCCTCATGCCCGCTGCGCGGTAAGAGCGCACCGCCTGCACAAACGCCTTCCAGTAATCCGCCGACTGCAGGTACAGGTCGAAGGATACGTTGCAGACCACGCCGCCCAGACCCAAGTCGCGGTAGCGGTGGATGGCGGGCCCACTGTCGCCCAGCGAGATGCCGTGGATGATCTGCAGCGGGCGATTGAGGGCCGGTGGTTGCATCCAGGCGGGTACCCAAGCCTGTGGAACGCCGGTCTGCCCGCTTTGGGTTAGCCGCGCGGGCCTTGGTGTGGCGGAACGAGACGGCTTGCTCGACGCCGCGACGGCCCCTAGCGCGGCAATGAGACCCAAGTACATAGCGGTGCTCCTGTGGAAGCTCATCATGGACCCACGGTTGAATTCTTCCAACGTCGCTAAGCTCCCTCTGCCGGACAGCGCCGCGCACAATCACTTGGGCTGCGGCGGAAACGGCACTGCCCTCGCCGCGGGGATTCTGCTGCCGCGCGTGTCACCTTTCCCAGCCGAACTCCACCTCGTTCTCCCAATGCTCAACCCAATCCACGTGGAACGATGCTCCGCGCTTCGCGACGCTGCGCCCGCGAGACAACTCCATGCAGCCTACACCCGCGCTGTCGTTCACGCGGAAGGAGAACTTGATCGGCTGGCCGGCCAGCATGTGCTGCCTAACCTCGGGGATCTCGGTCCACGGAATGGCCGCCTCCTCGATGCGCGTTGATGGGCCTTGCACCACTGCCAACTTGCCGCCATCCACGGGCCCATCCGCCGGTGACTTCGGTTGGCGCGGATAGTAATGCTTGAGCGGCATCTGCGGGGTGTTCAGCCGCCATACCTCGGTGCCTCCTCCGTACCTCTGGGCCACTTTGTTCAGCGCGAACTCGTAGTCTGTGTCGGGAGCAATCGTGTAGTCCGGCATAGTGCCGGGCGGGTTGGGGTAGAAGCGCTTGCGGCTTGGCGGCAACACGTTGAACGCGATCTGAACGTTGTCGAAGTTGGGTGCATTGCCCGCAGGCAGGATAGGGTCCTTCCGGTACGAGTACCGACGAACCCCAGCGGGCCAGGTGAGGGGCTGCGGAGTGTCCGTGTCGGTGTCCCGCACAGGGGCTATCTGAGCGTTGGGTAGGCGCTTGACGTACGACACTTGGGGGTAGAAGAACTGGTCGTCGTCGCGGGTGGCGAAGCGGAGCGTGCCGCCGTCCGGCGTGGTGTCCGCCACCTTGACGGCGAAGTACAGGTATCGGTCATCGTAGGCGAGGTAGCCGGTGGCGACCCCTTGCCCCGTGGCAGGCCCAAACTGCTTGAACGGGAACCAGGCGGCCTCGGTCAGTGTTGGCGCGCTCCCCTCGGCTGTAATCGTCTGGGGCAGCACGCCGTTCCAGTCGTCCAGCTTGCCATCAACCGTGATGGCTCGCCTGGCGATGACGTTGACGTGCATCTCCTCGTGGTGGATGGCCATGCCGTCCCTTCCAGCGTCGAAGCGCACTGTCAATGGATACGTGTTGCTCGCGGTGGGATTGCCGCCAGCCACTTGCAGCGCTATCTCCTTCGTTTCATTGGGCCCGAACGAGATGATGCGGGTGGCATTACGCAGCCTAAGCCCACCAAGCGACACCGCGAGGGTTCCCCTGACCGGCCGATTGAGGAGGTTCGTTAGCTTGAGGCGAAGGGCGGGCTTCAGCGCTATCGGGGCCAGCATGTCACGTGCAACTATGGCTAGCGGCTCGATGCCCTCCACGCGAGACGCGCGAATGGCTGCGAGTAGTGCAGCAAACGACCCCGGGCGTCCGTCTCCCCTCAGGAAGAAGCCCCGGCCATCAAGCGGAATCACAATCTTGCCGCCCTTGGAAGGCACGGGGTTGCCGTAGAAATCGTACGCGCGAACCGCACCCGCTCTGTCCGAAAGGGTCATGGTGGCGCCGGACAGCGTCTCAGGCGTCTGCAGCGCTCTCAGCAGAGCCTCGCGCCGGGTAAGCGGTTTGCCACGGCCGTCCGCCCGCGGCGTGCCGGGCTCTGGCGCCGACGCTTGTGATGGGGTCAGAGCAGCCAGTTGTTTCCGCAGGGCTTCCTTATGCCTGACCTCCGCCAGCCCGCGCGCCGTGCGGAAGAGCAGGTTATCGGCTCCGAACTCCTCGCCCAGATCTCCGACCACCACCACGGTCCCGTCTTCGGCCTTGCCGTTACGGCCTCCAAACACCATAACCCATGGAAGGCCGTTCTGGAACAGCAGTCTCACAAACGGGCGGTCGCCGATGAAATGCTGCGCGGCGCCAACTGCCGCTGCCACCGACCAAGCGTTGCGCCCATCGTGCACGTTGCCGCCGTATATGCCCATGGCCCGGTCGTACCCCGCAGAGCGGTTGGCAGCGACCACGGCGGCCACGCGATCGTCCGTGTTTGCCACCCAGCTCTCGGTGTCCCAGATGCGCACCCGGCCCTTTGGCCCCTTACGATTCACCCACGGCTTGTAAGTGGCGAACGATGCCATCCCCTGGTAGTGAACGCTCAGAAAGTCGAAGACGGGAAGGAATCGGTCAGTGCCGTCCGGGAACAGCTTATCCAGCGCGTTGGAGGATGAGTCGCAGCCGCCTACCAGCACGTCCGCGCCAGCAACCCGTCGGGCCTGCAAAACGGCATCGGCCATCTTGGCGTACATCTCGCGGTAGCGGAGCATGTCCGCGCCCCAGCCGGAGATGGAGATACCCTCCCAGGGTTCGTTCCATAGGGAAAAGGCAGTGATGGGCCCCTTGGGCCAGCCGTACTCCGCGCAGAAGCGCAGCACGAACTTGCGGAAATCGTCGTCGTAAGAGGGCAGCCAAGCGAGATCGAACTTGGTATCAATCATGGTGTCGTTGTCGTCGAGCCAGGGGCGCGGCCGTCCCAGCGGCTGTGTGGGCCCGAAGAAGTCGCCGCCGCCAACCATGGCCAGGACCGTGATGCCTGCGTCGTTCAGTTCCCTGAGCTCCTGTCCCCGTTCCTGGTACCAACGCTCGAAATCCGGGTCGGTGGTGGGCTTGTAGCTTACGCCCCACCTGATGGCGTGCACCCCCAGGCGGGAGAGCACCTGCGGACCAAGATCGTCCAAGCTGAGAGCCGGATATTGGACTCTTCCGCCGTCTGGCTTGAACGTGCGCACGCAGGATGTCACAAAGCGGCGCCCAAGCAGTGGTCCCAGGTCCATCACGAGGGCGTACGCACCGAATCGCGCCGGAATATGGGGCGTGATGGTTAGCTCCGTGCTGGCACCGGGTGCCGCCTTGACAGCTATTGGAATCGACTGGACATCAGCGATGCGATAGACCGTTGGCACCCAAACGTCGCCGGGCTTACCCTTGGTTCCGTAGGCGATAACGTCTACCTTGCCCGTAACGTTAATGGGCGTGTTGGCGCGGCTGGACACCCTTACCACGAACGACGGCTGATCGCCGGGCCAGAGGATGTTGGTTGGCACGCTGCTACGGACAAGCTCAGCTGCATACAGGTCGGTTGGTGGGTTGCGATCCAGTCCAAAAACCTTGCCGAAGTCGGTCATATCCGCGCCGGTTACCATCTGCGCCGCCGCGTGCTGCCCCGCGACAAGAACGCAAGCTAGCAACCAGACCGTTGCAGTTCGGAGCACCGTGCTTCCAGTAAACATCCCCTGGTTGGTCCCTTTCGTAGCTTCCACAAGCAGGCGATCAATGGCAAACC
>Ga0123519_10012824_pt1 | contig 12134 bp, 11 predicted proteins | sample YelNatPaOPRAMG02_FD_87396 | JGI IMG/M metagenome (GOLD analysis project Ga0123519, IMG submission 87396) | Hot spring microbial communities from Yellowstone National Park - Yellowstone National Park OP-RAMG-02 (version 2) | ecosystem: Environmental > Aquatic > Thermal springs > Hot (42-90C) ... | reverse complement strand
TTTTTAAGTCTTATTGTTATAATGTTTGGTGAGGTTTTGGTGTTTATTAGTTCTATATAGTGTTTGAGATATTTTAATAGACTCAGTATCATAACTCTAACCATTTAATAAAGTTTTATTCTAAAAAAATTTTCTCACAAACAGAGCAAAAGGGGAATACCTACTGACTCCTTGTAGGTATTCCCCCTATTTTTAGATACCACGCAAAAGTTTATAGAGTCGGGGAGTTTTCCGACTCATCTCCCCCCACCAAATTTTATACAAAAAACTCCTTCCTTAGGGTATAATTAGATTTCTAAACTAATTTATCCTAAGAAAGGAGTTGATTAATTTGAAAAGATCAGTGAGAGACTACCTATTTCTCTAAGAGCAGTTCATTTATTTTCTTCTCTGCATCGTTGCACATATCCTTAGCTGATATCTTGTTTAAAAGTAGAAGTTCAAATAAAGGATTCAAGACCTTTTCTTGTATCTTATCCCATTGAGGAACTAAGAATTCATAAAGGCTACGGGTAATCTTTAGTTCCTGGCTCCAAATAGGTCTTTCCCTCCAAGATTTAGGAGCTTTCATACTAGCTGTATAAGCTATTAAATCTGTCGATAGAACCTTACTATCATAAGAAGTTCCTTTTCCAAGTTGATCTATTTGCCTTGCCCAAAATTCTTCTGGTCCAGCAAAATATTTCACTACTTCCCAAGATTCTCGAGGATACTTCGTTTTGGAAGAGATAGAGAATAAGGCAGCATACCCTACATCTGCATACTTTCGATAATGAGGTAATCTATGAGCACTCCATTCCATACCAGAAGCTTCAAGCCTTCCTAGGCTCCATGTCCCTGTCCAAAACATTCCAGCTACTCCATTTGCTAGTTTAGCTTCGGCATCAAATAAGCCTCCGCTTATTTGAGCTATACGATATTTATACACCAAATCTTGTATGAACTGAAAAGCTTCTATAGCTTCTGGAGAATTAATAAGAGTTTTAGTTCTTTCTCTATTCCACATTTCCCCCCCAGCTTGCCAGAAGTAAGGCCAAAATCTGCCTATCCATGTTTCTAATATTAGTCCATATCTATCTGGTATTCCATCACCATTTAGATCCTCTGTAAGCTTCTTGCAAGCTTCTAAGTACTGTTGCCATGTCCATGAGCCTTTAGGAAAGGAAAGTCCAACTTCTTTAAAGCGATTATCATTTGCAATAAGTGCTAGATTACCTGGCGTTCCAAACCATGTAAGTCCGTAAATTTTACCGTTTACATAGAGTGCTTGATAGTGTTTAGGAGCTATTCTAGCCTGATAATCTATAATTCTTGTATCACCCTTAGCTCGATCCTCTCTAATAAAAGGTGATAAATCTAGAATAGTTCCTCTACTGATCATATCTAAGTAATTTCCTTCATTCACTATAAAAACATCTGGAGGATTACCAGTTGCTATTTCCGTCAGTAGCTTCTGAGTATAATCAGTAGGGATGATTTCCCACCCTATCTCGACATTAGGAAACTTTTTACTCCAGTTGTACTTCTTCTCCATAGCGTATTTACGAGTCTCTATCTGCCATTCTGGAAAATCTACTGCTACTCTAAGTTTGATTTTTTCTGCAGAGAAGCCAATAATACTAAAAATAGAAACCCCTACCAAACACGCTATTATCAAGCTTACTACCTTTCTCAAACGCCTTAACATAACATTGATCACTCCTTTCATAAAATTTTAGAAATGCCTCCTTGTCAAAATTTCAGGCAAAATCGTACATCCTACCTATACAAATATCCCGACATCCCCCTTTTAGAAATCCCTACTCAACTATATTTTGTATCCAATGGGCTCACCTCCTTTCCCTCTTAGGAGATTTCTGGGAAACTCTGAGACTTCTTGTAACCTCACTTTCAACTATGACTATACTTCACGTTACCCCCCACAGCCCAACCTCTTGATTTTACCCCTTTATCTCTCTATTCCGAAATTACTCTATTTTACTCCAATATTCACTTTTCAAGGTGCGTACCCCTTCTTATAAGCTCTTACAACCCAGGGTTATCCAACTTTCACTCTAATTTTACTTATATTTTACCCCCACCCCACATTTGTCAAGGGGGTTCAAAAACTCCATTCTTACCTCTTTAAACCAGTCAGTACAATCCCTTGTATGAAGTATTTCTGAGCGACAAAGAAAAGAATGGTAAGAGGTAGTGTTACTAATAGAGCCGCAGCCATAAGCATGGTGAAGTTTATTGATGTCTCTCCTGTCCTATATAACTGCTCTTGGAAATTAAGTATTCCAAGACTTAGGGTCCATTTATTTGTGTCTCTTAGATAGATTAAAGGTCCCATAAAGTCATTCCATGTCCACATAAAGGAAAAAACAGCAACTGTTGCTAGTGCGGGTTTTACAAGAGGTATAGCTATTTTCCAGAAGATGCTATAATTACTACACCCATCTACTGTAGCAGCATCAAATAACTCTCTAGGAAGCGTAGCAAAAAACTGGCTAAATAAGAAAATAAAAAAGGGATTTCCGAAATAAGCTGGAATAATAAGAGGCTTAAAGCTATTAAGCCAGCCAATTTTAAAAAATAGAATATACAACGGAATCATTGTAACCTGTCCTGGAATCATCATAGTCCCTAGTAAAATTAAGAAGAGAATATCACTTCCTGGCCACCTTAGAATAGAGAAAGCATAACCTACTGAAGCTGAAGTAATAACCGTACCAAATACTACTGAAAATGCTATTATAAGAGAATTCTTTAAGTAGAGCGTCATAGGGACATATTTAAACCATGCTTTATAAAAGTTTTCTAGATGGATCTCTTTAGGAAGCCATTCTATCTTAACTAACATCATAACAGAGCCGGGAGGAGAGATAGCTGTAAGAATCGCCCAATAGAAGGGAATAACAAAAATTACAGCTATTATACTTAGGAGAAGATAACTTCCTATCTTTTTAAAAAACACTTGGCACTTTCTATTCATATTCATAATATACCCATCTCCTACTAATTTTTTGCTGAAGAAACGTTAAGGAGAAGATGATAGCAAACAATATCCAAGCCTGAGCAGAAGCATACCCCATTTCTAAGTGTTCAAATGCATTCTGGTATAAATAAAGGACATAAAACAGACTAGCAAAAGCAGGCCCTCCTCTGGTCATTACATAAGCCTGAGTAAAGATCTGAAAAGCTCCTATCACTCCCATTACTAGATTAAAAAATATTGCTGGACTTATTGAGGGAATTGTAATATACCAGTGTTTTTCCCACCAGTTGACTCCATCTAGGTCTGCTGCCTCATAAAGCTCTTGAGGTACTCCTTGGAGAGCAGCTAAAAAGATGAGCATTCCCGTCCCTGCCCCCCAGAGCCCCATTATAATGAAAGCTGGTTTAACCCAGAAAGTATCAAACAGCCAGTGAGGAGGATACTTCTCCCCTAGTCCCCTCAGTAATTTATTCAAGATGCCAAATTGAGGTTCAAAAATCCATTGCCAAAATAATGCTATAGCTACTACCGGAGTTATTGAAGGTAAAAAATATAATGTTCTATAGAAAGTTATACCTCTTAGTTTTTGATTTAGTAATACAGCTAAAAAGAGAGATAGCAATATTCCTAATGGAACTTGAATACCCGCATAGAAAGCAGTATTACTAAGACTTTTCCAAAAAATAGGATCATTGAAAAGCTTTTTATAATTTCTTATTCCTATAAACTTAGGCGAACTTAATATATCCCACTCACAAAAACCCAGTATAAGTGAGGTAAAAAGTGGTCCCATAGTAAATAGTACTAGTCCTAATAGCCATGGAGAGGCAAAAATAAAGAAGTCAATTTTATTTCTTTCTTTCAATGGCCTACTCTTACCTTTCCACATCTTCGTAATCTCCCTTTCCTCCAATATATAGCCCCCAAATTTTATCGAAAGCGTCCATACTAAGCTTAGCTGCTTCTACCGGATTTTCTTGTAAACAATTCTTATAATAGTTAAATGATTCAAATTCTACTGATAAAGCGCCTTTATATGATATTTCATCTAGAGCTTTCAATACAAGCATCCAATCTATAGCCCCTTCTCCTAAAAGAGGGAATATAAAATCGATTCCCCATCTTCCTGGATTCCCTACTGCGTCTTTTAGATGCACATGCTTAATCCTACTCCTCCACTGGTAGATGCTCCATGGAATATCATTCCTATAAATTAGATAATGAGAAGGATCAAAGGTAAGCCCTAAGTAGTCAGAAGTAAAATTCCTCGTCAATTCTCTAGTAGTGTAATAGTCATGGCATAAATGTCCTACTACTGCTTCTACTGCCAGATAAATTTTATTTTCTTCAGCTACTTTAAGAATCTTCTCAAAAGAATCTAAGAGAATAGGCCATGCTTCTCCCTCTGACATTCCTTCGGGAACTTCTGCTGTTACTAGATTTAACACATTTATCCCAGTTTCAGAGATCTCTCTTATACAATTAGTGATATCTTTTAAAGCCTTTTCTCTAGTATCTGAAGCAACTACATTTCTAAGTATGACGATATTACTTATATCAATACCAAATTGAGAGCCGATCTCTCTTGTCCTTTTGATTTGGTCTGATAACTTTTTTTCGGGATCAAACTGTATATCTTTTAGTTCCACTAATGAATAACCCAAATTGGCTAAAGTCTCTAAGCAATTCCTTATCTCTTCTTCAGATTTAAATCTTCCCCAAAGGTATGCATTAAAGCCAATTTCTTTTCTGTCTAACATAATATTTGATCCTCCTCCTTTAACAATGGAAAAGACGTCACTTTATTATTTTGAATAGATTTGTAAGCCTCAAGAATAATCTCAAGATCTTTCCTAGCTATTTCATAGGTAACTAATGGCTCTCTATTATTAACTATGCAATCTATAAAATGAGAGATCTCTTCTAATATAGAGTTATCCTCTCCTCTAGCTTGATATATTTTCTTTTTATCTTCTTTTTTTAAAATATAAACCTCATTTGAATCTTCCCATATAGTTCCTTCTGTCCCATATACAACAAAGAGAGGCTGCGTTAAAGGATTCTTAGCCCCCCATGTTACAATAAGGTTTCCTATAGTTCCATTTTCGAAATTCAATACAACTACTACTGTATCTTCTCCTTCCATCTCCAGGATACTCCTGTGATTAGCTAGAGCATATACACTCTTGACTTCTCCCCCTAAGTAATACAGCATATCTACTAAATGGATCCCTCGATCTATCAGTACTCCTCCCCCTGTAATAGCTATATTTCTCCTCCAGCCAGGAGGCACAAAGTACTGAATAGAATTCCCTTGGATCAAAATAGGTTCTCCTATCTCTTGTCTATCTAAAAACTCTTTAGCTATCCTAATTGATGGTATAAATCTCCAATTCTCAGCCACCATAAAATTTATCCCCGATGTCTTTATCACCTCATAAATTCTATTTGCCTCTTCAAGATTGGTAGCAAGAGGTTTTTCAAGTAATATATGCTTTCCTGCCTTCGCAGCTAATACAGTAGCATCTGCATGCTGATTATGTGGAAGGCATATGTCTACCACTTCTATCGAACTATTCAGAACATCTTCATAATTAGTGAAGAAACTTTTTGCTCCATATCTATCCGCAAAAAGCTTTGCCTTATCGGGATCAATATCGCATGTATAGAATTCTACCCTACCTTGGTCTTGTAATTGCTTGTAAGCCTTAGCATGTTCTTCTCCAATCCACCCACAACCGACAAGACATACTTTAATAAGATTAGAATTCATAGGATCCTCCTTCCTATTTTTTCTATAATTTTTACGAATCTATTTAAATAAGATGGCTCATCTGTAATATCTATTGACAAGCATACTAATTCTCTCAATTTCTCTACATTCTCTATACTTATCCTACATGCTTCTATTGGGTCCTCTCTTGTCGGGAATATATCTAAGGCTAGCCAGCCATTATAGTTAAGTCTCTCTAGCCAATACATTAACTCTAGAAGTTCCCAGAAGTGAACTGTCCCTGGCATCATATCCCAGTCCCAGTCTCCATAATTGTCATTAAGATGAATATAGAAGAGTTTACCCTCATTATGGAGTAATACTGCTGATTCACTTGGATTTTCATATGAAAGAAGAGCATGACCTATATCTAGGTTCACCCCAATGTTATCCTTATTTAGCTTCTGTGTAATCCATAAGGCTTTACCCACATCACTTATAATAAGATGAGTCCGAGGCTCTTTAAGTTTATATTCAAGGCATATCTGGACATTAGAATTATATTCTGCACACTCATCTAACCCTTCCATAAGCCACTGCCACATGTCTTTGTAGTTTGCCTGGAGAGGATAATCAAAACCATCTTGCCCCAACCAAAGGTTTATTCTATTTGCCCCTAACTCTTGAGAGATATCCATAGCCTGCTCTATCGTTTTAATAGCTTCTTGACGAATCTTAGGGTCAGTATTTGTAAGTGAGCCATACTCCCATTTTGATTCATTCCAAACAGTAGCCGAAACAAGAGAACATTCTAGTCCAAATTCCTCCAGCCACGACTTTACTACTTTTACCTCTGTATCTTTAAACATCATTGGGTAATGAAGCTCCACTCCACTCAGCTTTTCTACTTTAGCTGCCATTTCAATACGTTCTCTAAGAGATTTGGCCTCAGCATATCCAACAGAACAAAATCTATCTCCTCTAGGTCCAAAAGCTCCTAACCCTGTAGAGTATTTAACCTCCATTAATTACCTCCTTAAGATACTCAGGAACTGGTACATCCCACTCACCAATAGTGAGTCCTCCCGAGTAAGGATATATATTAGAAACTTTTATATCCACCACAGCAGGACCATCTATTGAAAGCGCTTCCTTTATTGTTTCAGTTATATCTCTCTCATCTTCTACTCTCCTTCCCCAGGCTCCGAATGATTCAGCAATCCTGGCAAAGTTCATTTGTAATTCTTCTCCATTCTTCTTTAGGAAGTGTGTATCAAATACTCTTTCTTTTCCATAGACACTTTCTTGGAGATCAGCAATAGACTGCCAACCACTATTATTTATTACTATAACAGTGACTGGAATTTCATACTGAACAGCAGTGGCTAGCTCTTGTATAGTCATAAGAAAATCACCATCCCCAACTATAGCCACTACTGGCCTATCAGGTTTCGCCAATTTCACCCCTAAACTTGCGGGGAAACCAAATCCCATAGTGGAAAAACCCCCTGGAGTAATATGAGTCCTAGATTCATAAAAGGGCATTTCTTGGAATATCTGAGCCTGAGTATTACCAGAAGATGTTACAACTATTGTTTCTTTCGGTAAGGTTTCTCTGAGTACTTTTAAACATCTGGAAATTGTTATGTAATCCTTACTAACACTATTATGCCAAGCTTCCAAACTCTGAGACCACATCTCTTTAGCCCTTTGAATATTCTCAAAATAGGAGGAATTCTTAAAGTCACGAGCTGGCCCTAATCGTTTTAGAGTCTCTAACAACTCTTCTAGAACGAACTTAGCGTCCCCTATGATACCTACCTCTACCGGATAATTTTTACCAATCTCGTTTGGGTCGATATCTACTTGGATAAGTTTTGTAGGAGGGATAGTAAAACTCACTCCGTGTCTATAAGAAGAACATGTCTCATCAGCAAATCTACATCCTACTGCTAAGATTACATCGGCACTCTTAGTAAGAGAATTCCCACTAATAGTACCTTTTGAACCTGTATGCCAAGCATACAAGGGATGATCTTCAGGGAATGCCCCTTTACCCATCATAGTAGTAACAACGGCTGCCCCAAGGAATTCTACTAACTCCCTCAATTCTTGCTCAGCAGAGGAAGCTATTACCCCACCCCCTACAAGAATTACTGGTTTTTTACTTTTATACAACAGATCAGCAGCTTTTTCTATAAGAGATAAGTCCCCCCTAATTCTATTGTTATTAGCTCTTCTCTTTTCAGCATTTATCATATCTAGCTCAATTGCAATTTCTTTACTCTGCATATCCATAGGAAGCTCTATCACTACCGGTCCAGGTCTACCTGTAAGCATTTGAGCAAAAGCTCTCTCTAAAACAAAGGGAAGAGTCTCGATATTTTCCACTCTAAAGTAAGCCTTGGTAATGGGCTCAAAGATTTGAATATTATCAGCCCATCTTTTTCGTTCGATCTCTTGAAGGACCCCCCTACCTTTCATATATGTATGAGTGCCCCCTGTAATTACTAACATGGCTGTAGAATCTACGTATGAAGTAGCTACCCCAACAGCTGTATTGATAGCTCCTGGCCCTATAGAGGTAAATACAGCTAAAGGTTTACCTGAAGCTCTATAATATCCATCAGCCAAATGTGCAGCTGATTGTTCATGTCTTACTTGAATAAGGGATAACTTATCTTCGTACCTTCTGAAAGCATCCACAAGCCCCAAACATCCATGCCCTGGTATACCTACTACATAAGGGATTCTTTCCCTTACTAGATATTCTACTACAATTTCTCCTCCTGTTAGTCTCATTTACTCTCTCCTTTCTGGAATGTCGCTTCTGGATAAAGTCTATACTTATCAATGGATGTAGGTGGAGAAAAACAGCATAAAGCTTCAAGATCTTCTTCTCCAGTATTTCTTAACATATGGATAGAACCTGGAGGGAAAAAGACGGTGTCACCAGTAACTAACTCTTGCACTTCTCCATCTATATACACCTCTGCCTGCCCTTTCAATATATAGACAGCTTCTTCCTCGCTGGGATGGGAATGGGCAGGTCTTACTGTCTCTCCTTTAGGTACACGAATCTTACAGATGGATAAGTTTTGAGCTCCTACTGTATCTTTTGTTATTATCTGTTTCATATACCTTCCAGGTAAGGTCATCTCTTTAATATCTTTTATATGTACTACTTTCACTTGCGTTCCCTCCTTACTAAGTAAAAACCTAAAGGGTCTACTCGGTCTCTTAAGATCTTAAGTTCTTCTTCTGTAGGGGCCTGAGTTTCACTAACCTTGTCGTAAATAAGTTCAAAGTCTGTTTGAGGCTCGACATCTTTCAGTGTAAACCCAGGATGGATACTCTCAATCTTCATACGATGGGTGATTTCATCAAAGGTTAACACTGCTAGATCGGTGATTACTTTTGCAGGACCTCTACCCAAAAGACCTTTTTTCTTACGAGCATCCTCACTCCCATCTAGATACCCTGGGCTTGTAATATAATCAACTTTACTAGGAAATCTTCTTTTTTCATGATTCATTATGATTAATACCCTATTAGCTGATGATGCAATGTCATTTGCTCCACCACTTCCAGGGAGCCTTGTTTTAGGATTTCTGTAATCACCTATTACTGTAGCATTTATATTTCCATACATATCTACCTGGGCTCCACCTAGAAAACCTACATCTACCTTTCCTGTTTGCAATAATCCCAGTACATCTATCATTGAACCTACCATTGCTAAGTTATACATTAGACGGATGTCTCCAACAAGACGAGGGAGATGTATGTTCTTACATCCAATGTAGCCACTCTCATACATAATGACCAGGTTTGGAGTATGAGTATAAAGAGCGAGCTGAGCTGCTAACATAGGAAGCCCTGTCCCAACAAATACTACCTCTCCATCTTTAAGTTCCCTTGAAGCAGAAACAACCATCATCTCTAAAGAAGAATACTGCTGACTCATTCGGCACCTCTTTCCAAGTGCTCATAATAAGTAGAGTATCCTAATGAGCTATTAGCTCTCAACCTTAATATCTTTTCTAACCCAATTCTTTCTAGATATTCCCAGTTATTTTTGACTGAGAATATATATTTTTCTACATATTCTTGAAACCCTTCAGGACTCTTAGCCATTTTTGCATACATTTCTATATGCTCCCAGTCATAATCATAATATTTATAGCAGGCATAAGGATGGGCTCCAAAAGGTACCTCTACCACATAGTCTACCAAGAAACTAGGTAGAATCGCACTCTCAGGATTTTCTCTTACCATCTCAGACCTTACTATCTCTTCACAGGTAACAATCAAAGTCTTAGCACTTTTAGCCTTTTCTATATTGTCATACTTAGGTCCATCTATACTTACATTCCCTTCAGTATCTACTCGCTGAGCATGTATAATCGCAAAATCTGGATGAATTGCTCTCACTCCTAACAATTTTTCTCCTGTGAAAGGACAGGTAATCTCTTTTATATGTTCAGGATTACCATACCTCAAAATATCACTTCCTAATCCAGAGTGCATAGGAATATATGGTATTCCCATATCACCGGCAAAAAATCTTGCCGTCATAATAAAGTTTGAATAGTCTTCCACCTCAAGGGTCTTTGACTCTACTGCTCTTCTAAAACAAGGAGCAATTCCAATATTTTCAAAACCTATATAGCCGATCTCTGCTTTAGAAACACATCCTGCTCCAATAAGCATATCAGCATCTACATTCATCCCTGAACCGTATAGATAGAGATCCTTTTTCCTCTGGCGAATAAGCTCTCTTATAAAAGCAAAGGCCACCTTCTCATATCCAAAGCTCGGGCAGACAATACTACTTCCATCTTTTACCAGACTCACCGCTTCTTCTAATGTCACAAATTTAGGGCTTTTCATATTACCTCCTAATCAGGTAATTCAAGTAATACTGCCATACCCTGACCACTTCCCACACACATAGTAGCTATTCCATACTTTACATTTCTAAAATGCATTTCATCTATCAGTTTTATCATCATTATTACTCCCGTTGCTCCTACAGGATGTCCTAAAGCTATAGCGCCTCCATTCACATTCACTATATCTGGATTAAGGTCTAGCTCTCTAATGACAGCTATTGTGGAAGAGGCAAAAGCCTCATTAAGTTCTATCAAGCCGATATCGCCTAAAGTTAGATTTACTTTCTTTAAAAGTTTCCTTACTGCTGGGATAGGACCAAGACCAAACAACTCAGGTTCTACCCCTGCTGAAGCCCACCCTCTCAAAATAGCCAGGGGAGTTTTATTAAGCGCTATAGCCTTACTTGCTGTAGCTAGTACTAATACCCCGGCCGCATTATTTATACCAGATGAATTACCAGCAGTAACTGTTCCATTAGCTGTGAATACCGGTTTAAGTTTAGCTAGTTTTTCCAGTGAAGTATCCCTCCTAGGATGCTCATCTGTATCAAAGACTTGTGTTCCATTTCTTGATGGGATCTCTATTGGAACAATACTCTCTTTAAACTTCCCTTCATCAATAGCTTTTATCGCTTTTATATGACTTTCATAAGCCCACTGGTCTTGTTCTTCCCGCTTAATATTAAATTTTGAAGCAACAAGCTCTGCCATAGGACCAGCATCACCTAAAATATAATCAACTAGAAAGTCTATAAGTGTATTGTTGCCAAGACGATAACCCCATCTAGCTCCTTCTAAAATATATGGAGCACGACTCATACTTTCTACTCCACCAGCTATACCTATATTGGCTTCTCCTAATAATAGATCTTCAGCCGCACATACTACGGCCCGCATACCTGAAGCACAATTCATATTTATAGAATAATCGTCTACCCTAATAGGTAATCCTGCTTTAAGAGCTATCTGCCGTGCAGGGTCTCCTCGAGGGGTAGTCTGTATATTCTCTCCTATCACTATTCGATCTATAGTCTCAGGCTCAATCCCTGCTCTATCAATAGCCTCCTTCACCACTGATGCTCCCAGATCAATAGGAGAAAAATCTTTTAATGCTCCTCCAAACTTCCCTATTGGGGTTCTTGCTTCTTCAATAATTACTATCTCCTCCATCAAGTTCCTCCATTTTTCATATAGTGAAAACCCGTTTTCTTATTTTACAAAAAATAATAAAAGACATCATCCCTCTTTATACCCCATAGCTGATGAAATCTTCTTGCTTATCTCTAAAACAACAGGGATATGCTTCTGTATATTCTCGAGAATCATAGTAACAATAGAACCAGATATACCTACTGATCCTATAACCTTTCCTTTAAAGTTCCGAACTGGTGCAGCAATACATCTTACCCCTATATCAAACTCTTCATCATCTACTGCATACCCATTTTCTCGGATTGATGCAAAATGTGCTTTTAACATACCTGGGGATACAATTGTTTTAGGGGTGTAAGAGGTAAGTCCTTTAATTTTTATAAGCTCTTCTATT
>Ga0123519_10012818_pt1 | contig 12138 bp, 9 predicted proteins | sample YelNatPaOPRAMG02_FD_87396 | JGI IMG/M metagenome (GOLD analysis project Ga0123519, IMG submission 87396) | Hot spring microbial communities from Yellowstone National Park - Yellowstone National Park OP-RAMG-02 (version 2) | ecosystem: Environmental > Aquatic > Thermal springs > Hot (42-90C) ... | reverse complement strand
TACTCGTCGATGAATTCCAGGACACTGATATTGCTCAGTATCAGATGATAAAATATTTAAGCGAAGTGCATGGCAACCTTTTTGTAGTCGGAGATGATGACCAATCAATTTACGGATGGAGGGGAGCAAGAGTTGAAAATATGCTCGATTTTATAGATGACTTCCCTGAGTGCATGGTTTTCAAACTCGAAAAAAATTATCGTTCAACAGCAAGAATCCTGAAAGTTGCTTCGTCAGTAATAAACGAAAACAAAAAAAGAACCTCCAAAAATCTCTGGACTGATGCTTCTGCAGGTGAACCAGTACAAATAATAGAATGCTGGAACGAAAAAGAAGAGGCAAAAGCGGTAGTTAAAAAAATAATAGAATTCTGCAAAAAAGGGGGGAAAAGAAGTGAATGCGTGGTTATTTACAGAATTCATGCCCAATCGAGAGCACTGGAAGAAGCATTTGTAGAGCAAAACATACCTTACAGGGTAATAGGGGGCATAAGGTTCTACGAAAGAATGGAAATAAAAGATATTCTGAGCTATATTAGAATCGTTTCAAACCCTGCTGACGATACCAGCTTTTTACGAATAGTAAATGTTCCTGCAAGGGGGATTGGAAAAAGTGCAATCGAAAAGATTGAGGAAATTGCTAAGAATCGAAGTGTTTCAATGCTCAGTGCTGCAAAAATTGCTATTGAAGAGAAATTATTACCCGAAAACAATATAAAAGCACTTTCCCAACTTGAAAAAATACTGGAAAGAGCTGGTTCCTTCCTCCTTAAGAAAAAGCCTTCAATACTTCTCGATGAAATTCTGAAATTAACATCATATCAGGATTACATAAAAGAAAAGTATGCAGATACTGCTGAAACCCGTCTTCAGAACATAGATGAATTACGGTCTTATTTCCAGCTTCTTGAAGAAGAAGAGCCGGATATTACGATTGCAATGGTACTCGACAGAATTGCAACTCAAACAAGTGTGGATATGATGAACGAGGAAGACAGGGTAACTCTTATGACAGCGCACAGTGCAAAAGGACTTGAATTTGATTTTGTCTGCATAACTGGAGTCGAATCCGGACTCTTTCCATACGAATCGTGGAATTCATACATGGAAAGCGAAGCAAAAAGAAAAAGGGAGATAGAAGAGGACCGCAGACTTCTTTATGTTGCAATGACAAGAGCAAAGAAAAATCTTGTCATTACATGGGCAAGAGCAAGACACTCAGGATTTTTAAGAGGTTTCGGCACTATTTCACCCTTTTTAGATTTCATTCCGAAGTCAGATGTTGTGGTAATGGAATATCACGACATTGAAAAAAGTGGCAAAAGTAAAAGCAAGGATATGGCTCATCATGCAAAAACAACATCTTCAGAACATTCGACAAAAAGTAAAAGAAATGGAATAAAAACAGGAGACATTGTTTTCCATCGCAAATTTGGAAAGGGGAAGGTGATTGCCATAGAACAGGGCACTGTAAATAAAGTAACGGTAAAATTTGAAACGGGGAAAACGAAACAAATAGTCGAAACATTTCTTGAAAGGAATTTAGAATGAAAAAAAATTATGTTCTTGACACAAATGTTCTTCTCCATGACCCTCAGAGCATATTTAAATTTGAGGATAACAATCTCATCATTCCAATTTATGTAATAGAGGAAATAGATAACTTCAAAAAGGAACAGACTGAAAGGGGGAGAAATGCAAGACAGGTTTCAAGGTTTCTCGATGACATTCGTGAAAAGTACGGGAGTCTTTCCGAAGGGGTGAATTTACCAAACGGTGGTTCTTTAAAAGTAGCAGTTTTAAAAGAAAAAAAGGGTGAGGCACTAAGGGATTCACACATGCAGGATACTGCCATACTTGAAATAGCCCTCGAAACATCGAAAAAAAACCCTTCGATTCCAACGATTTTCGTCTCGATGGATACAAATTTAAGGATTAGGGCTGATGCCCTTGGGCTGAAAGCAGAAAATTACGACGCAGGTAGAATAGAAACAAGCGTTCTTGAAACAAGTATTCTTGAATCAGAGGTTAATCCAGAAATAGTTGACAAACTATTTTCTGAACCTGTTAAAAAGGAACTTTTGCCCTCCGTTCCCTACGCAAATCAATGCGTAATGCTAATAGACAATACAAAGAAAAATCACACTGCACTTGGAATTTATGATTCAACAAAAGAGGCGTTGATTCCTCTCAGAGTTCCAAGAGAAGGGGTTTGGGGAATAAAACCAAGAAACAGGGAACAAACATTTGCACTTCACCTTCTCCTTGATGACAACATCAAGCTTGTCACACTGGTAGGTAAAGCAGGAACGGGAAAGACACTTCTTGCAGTAGCGGCAGGACTCCATAAAACCGTTGACGAATCAGTTTACACCAGAGTTCTTGTAGCAAGACCTGTGATGCCACTTGGAAGAGACATCGGGTTTTTACCCGGGGATATTGAAGAAAAACTAAAGCCATGGATGCAACCAATATTTGACAATGTCGAACTCATACTTTCACGAAAGGCAGAAAAACAACCCAAAAGAATTAAAGAAGATGATTTAAAGTTTCGTTCCCACCAAAATCCTTCAATGGAACTTGTAGAACAGGGCATAATGGAAATTGAGCCATTAGCATATATCAGAGGTCGTTCCCTTCCAAATCAGTTTTTAATTGTCGATGAGGCACAAAACCTGACACCACACGAAGTAAAAACCATTATTACGCGCTGTGGAGATAACACAAAAATTGTCCTCACTGGAGACCCCTACCAGATAGATAATCCCTATGTTGATAGTGAAAGTAACGGACTAATCTTTGTTGCTGACAGGTTCAAAGGAGAAAAACTGGCTGGGCATGTAGTGTTAATAAGAGGGGAACGATCCGAACTTGCCGAAATGGCCGCCAACCTCTTATAAAAATGCAAAGCAAAAAAATTTTTGGCATGGTTGTGCTTTATGACACCACCGACACCACCACCCGCACGATCACGCCAGCCTCAACCTCCTTTCGATTTGTGCTTTATGACACCACCGACACCACCACCCGCACGATCACGCCAGCCTCAACCTCCTTTCGGTTTGGGCTTGATAAATCAAGCCGAATTGAATAATTTAAAATCTTCCCGAAAGAGATTCATTGAATCAAATAAAAATCTTACTGAAAAAAAGGAGAAGGAATATAAAAATGCTTTACCGGAATAAGGAATCGGGAGATAATAAGAAATGATGCTAACCCTCCATCATTCTTTTTTTCAGCCGCCTCCTGTACATTTACCGAATAATGAAACAAAATATTGACAAGAAAGAAGATAAAACAAGCGTTCTCTTTCATGGCAATCTACCCCCTGCATGCAACTAAAAAAACAAAGTCGGGCAAATAGCTTAAATACAAGCACTTTTCAGTAATATAATCAAGTGTTTAACTTGCCACCCTTCAGTTTTTTAATTAATCACTGTTTCTATGCGAACGACCATTGCCTATTTTCATAAAACCCATCTACAATGGTCCCTCCATCAGTCATTCCCGTTCCCGTTCCCACGAGGATTAAATCCGACGGGAATCCAGAACGACATGGGATTCCTGCTTCTGCAATGGATTCCTGCTAAAGGAAATAGATTCTTGCTGTAGTTTACGCCTGCAAGAGCTTGGGAGGAATTAATTTATAAATAATGGCGAGAATTATGATACCTGATTTCTAAAAATATCGTGTTAAAATAAAAGTATGAAAATTAAAAGGAAAATTTTTAAGGAAATTCAGGAGCAACTTTATCAAAAAGAAATAACCTTCATTGTTGGACCCAGGATTTGGACTAACGCTGAAAAAAAATTTTTTAACATTGCATCTCGTTAAAGATAAGTTATAAAATTAATTAGAATTACTTAAGTTGCATTAATATAAAAAGGGAAAAAAATGAAAAAACAAACACCTTTATTTATCTTGTTTCCATTTATAATTTTTTTATTTTCAATAGAGGGATTCGGTCAGGTTGGAGCACCTGTTACTGAAAAAGAGGAGAAGCAACCAGAACAGTTGACACCAGAAATGGTTAAATCAGCTCTTCTTTCACCTATGTTAAAAGAATCATTCAATCAATGTATCGAGGGGAAAGAGCATCCGGAAGTTGTTAAAATTATTGTAATCATTGGTGAAGATGGAGCATTTACCATTCAGGGGACCATACCGGAGATGGATCAGGAAACTATGACTTGCTTTGCTCAAGTAGTATCAATGGCAAAGGTTCCTGCTCCGGGTAAAAAATACAAAATGATAACTGCAATCACTTTACAACCATCACAACCTGTAACCATCACACCCAAAGAACCAGAAAAAATCCCTCCTAAAATTCAACCTCAGGCTCCGGTATTAACCGATGAAGAGAAGGAATTTGCAAATAGTGAACGATCTTCCGGAACAGCATTTATGATTTCAGGAATAGTTTTGACATTAATGGGGGCAGGAACATTAATATACCCAACAACTTTTTTCATTGCTTGGTCATTGAGTTGCGATGAAGAAGACTCACCCTGTATAGGCTTTAACCCGGTCACCTTAGGAATAGCCCTCGCAGGAATTACAGGATTAACTGTGGGAGCTTTTCTCTATTACAATGGTGTTAAAAAACGAGCAGTGGCGTCATCAATTTTAAAAGGAAGAAAAAACAACACACAATATGCAATAGAGGAAGCAAAAAAAGGAACTATGACTCTAACAGGTGCCATTTTTACAGTTTTTGGCGGAATCATGACTCTCCCATCTATTATATACGGTTTCTATATGGCTAATGAATACCAGGAAGACAAAGATAACCTCTGGTTCAACTATGAGGTTCTTGCCTTATCCGTGGTTGGTCTTACAACCACAGGAATTGGAATTGGACTTATTGCAAGTGCGATAAAAAAGCGTACAACAAGCAATCAAATGGTCATAAATAGTCTTTCATCACTTCCTTCCTGCATGATAACTCCTGCAGTAAATGAAAAAGGGGGATTATTATCATTAGGGTGCAGATTCTAACCGCAAAATTTTTTACTATTTATTTGATGGAGGGTTCGTCCGGAAAACGACTGGTAATTGCTCTTATTGAATCAAGAACAAAAAAGAAAGAATTTACCATATCCGGGTCGAATTGTTTGCCTGCTGATTTTTCTATTGTATCTAAAACCCTCTTTTCATCCCATGCTTCCTTGTAACTTCGACGCATTGAAAGGGCATCAAATACATCGGCTATTGACACAACTCTCCCAAAGGGGTGAATTTCATCACCTTTTTTACCTGCCGCACAACCTGAAGCAATTTCATAACCTGCAATTGGCTTACCTGTTTCAATATCAACATGCCCCGGGTAACCTGTTCCATCCCACCTTTCATGATGCTCTAAAGCAACAGCTAAAGCAGCCCTGTCAAAGGTAGAAAACGAATTTGAAAATAGCCTTGCTCCCAAAATTGTATGTTGCTTTATTATTTCGAATTCCCTGTCATCAAGTCTGGCTGGTTTTTTTAAAATAGCATCAGGTATAGCCACCTTTCCTATATCGTGTAACATTGCAGCCATTCTTAAAACATCAATATTCTCAGCAATATCTTCACGAGGAATTTTTGCATAATTCGTAGCCCAGTGTTCATAGATCTCAACCGCATATTCCGCAACTCTATTGGCATGAGGACCTGTTTCCCTTGGGTCACGAAGTTCAGCCATCTGAATCATCCTCATGATTATTCCACGGGTTATCTGTGCTCTTTCAACCGCAAGGGCGGCATTCTGGGCAAGGTATTGAATGTAAGGTTCGTCGTACCTGCTAAAAGAAATTATTTTCCCATCATCCGATTTTGCATTTATGAGCTGAAGAACTCCTATGACCTCCCCTCCTGATTTTTTCATGGGAATAGTAAGAACCGACTTTGTCCTGTATCCAGAAAGTTCGTCATACTGGCTATTAAAACTATAAGGTGAATCTTCTGAAATCGTTCTTACATCTTCAATATTGACAATCTCCCCTGTCGAAGCAACATATCCAGCTATTGAATTGTAATCTATTGGGACTTTAAAATATGAAAAAGGGAGCTTTTGCCCCGGGGGAAGACTTTTCTGAATTGTATCGTTTTGGGTTTTGCTGAATTTTAAGTCTTTTCCTTCTGTAAGGTAAATTGAACCTGCATCTGCATTAGAAAACTTTCGAGCGACACTCAAAATCCTCTCGAGCAAAAGGTCAAGGTCCTTTGCCTTCCCGATTTCGAAACCAATATCAATCAGGATTTTAAATTTCTGATTTTCATCAAGCATCCATTAAAAAATACAATTTATTTTAAACAGGTGTCAAGGTAATAAGTTTCAATAAACGCTAAAAAAATAGTTTAAAGTATAAAATTTTATGTAAAATTATGCTTTAATTCAAAAACAACATACGAAGGAGGAGAAACACATGAAAAAGGTTATTTTTTTGTGGTTAATCACCGTATTATCTATTTTCTATAGCAATAAACCTGCAGAAGCAAAGATGAAAATATTTTCTGCAAGCGCTGGGGCTCTTGTGACAGGAGGAGGAGATATCTGGACCAAACCAGACCAACCTGCAGACTATGTTGTGACGGGAGCAGTCCCTTTCAATGACACTGCTGGAGGATATGGGGTTGGAGGAGGAGTATTTTTTGAAGCACGTTTCATTCGCTTTATAGGATTAGAATTTGATATTCTCTTTGAATATAATAAGCAGTGGTATAACATAGATTACAATAATGGGGTAGCAGAATTAAAATACTCTATAAACTATGTAAATTATCGTTTTCCACTTCTATTAAAAGCTGTTATTCCTGCAAATATAGTTCGTTTTTCAATAGAAATAGGACCTGAGTTCGTTCTTTCCCGACATACAGGTACCGACATCGAACAAACTTCAGGAATAACCATCTCTGAAAGTACATTGAAAGACATCAAAAGTCGTTTTAAGTCCAGTGAACAAAACGATGTTTATTTTAGTGCAGGTTTAGGCTTTGCTTTTAAAGTATGGAAGTTATCCATTCCCCTTAATATTAGGTTTGCTTATAATCTCACTCAACCTAAAGAATTTGAAAAGAGAATTTCTTCTGAAATAAATTGCACTTCTCAGGGATGTGAGATAAAATCCATTACTTGCACTGCTTCACAGACAATGGACATTCATTTAATGACAGGACTTGCTTACGATTTTTAATTTTTTACCATGAAAATAATAAAGAAACAATTATGGATTCCCGCCGGAGTTTATCCCTGTGAAAACAGGGACGGGAATGACAGAGGAAGGTCATTTAGATTTCTACTTCCATGAGGATAAGAAGTCATTCATGCGGAAGCAGGAATCTATAAACTATAATTTTCATTCTCGGGGGTGGGCAAAATTGCCCATGAATGTTTAGTGAAATATCAAATTTTCTAATTTCACACGAAATGTCAGGCAATTATCAAAAGGAGTAAATAATGAAGGCATGGGCAATAACAAAAACAATAAAGATAGAAAACAACTCTCCTCCACTTGAATTAATTGATATACCTGTTCCAGAACCTGAAGATGAAGAAATACAAATTCGGGTAAAGGCATGCGGAGTTTGCCACACTGAGATAGACGAAATTGAAGGACGAACTCCTCCAAATACCTTCCCTGTTATACCCGGTCATCAGGTTGCAGGGGTAGTGGAAAAAACTGGTAAAGGTGTGGTAAAATTCAAAAGGGGAGATAGAGTTGCAGTTGGATGGATATTCAGTTCCTGCGGTAAATGCAAATATTGCGTGAGCGATAGAGAAAATTTATGCGAAGATTTCAAGGCAACAGGAAGAGATGCAAATGGTGGCTATGGAGAATTCATGAAAATCAATGAAAATTTCGCTTTCCTTATTCCAGAAAACTTTTCAGAGATTGAAGCTGCTCCCCTCCTTTGCGCAGGAGCAATTGGATACAGGTCACTTCGTTTAACCGGGTTAAAAAATGGAGAGATTCTCGGACTTTTTGGTTTTGGAGCCTCTGCTCATCTTGTTTTGAAAACTGTAAAATACATGTTTCCATCATCACCTGTATTTGTTTTTGCAAGAAGCCCGGCGGAAAGGGAATTTGCAATAGAACTTGGAGCAGCATGGGGAGGAGACTTTTCTGAAAAACCACCTTCTAAAATAGATTGTGCAATAGACACCACACCAGTCTGGAAGCCTGTACTCGATTGCCTCTATGTTCTTAAACCGGGTGGCAGACTGATAATAAATGCCATAAGAAAAGAGGATGATGACAAAAACTTACTCGCTAAACTCAATTACCCAGACCATCTATGGCTCGAAAAAGAAATAAAAAGTGTAGCAAATGTAACGAGAAAAGACATAGAAGAATTTTTGAAATTAGCATCGCAAATACCGTTGAAACCTGAGGTAGAAGAATACCCATTTGAAGAAGCAAATAGAGCCATCATAGATTTGAAACAAAGAAAAATAAGAGGAGCAAAAGTACTAAAAATCTCCTGATGGTAAATCATGATAACAAGAGCAACCAATCCTGTATATGGTGGATACACAATAAGCAGAACAAAAGAGGGTGTCTTTTTTATTCAGGGTGCACTTCCCGATGAAATTGTTGAAGTAAAACCGGTATCAAAAAAATCTCACTACAGTTTTGCAACCGTTAAAAAAGTAATTGAACCGTCTCCCGACAGAATAAATCCAGAATGTCCAGAATTTAATCGTTGTGGAGGATGCCATTATCAGTTTATAACCTACAGCAGGCAAGTCTTGATTAAAGAGGAAATAATAAAAGATAGTCTCAAAAGAATAGCAAAAATAGAAACGGATATGTTACCTGCCATTACTGGCTCCGAGTGGCATTATAGAATGAGAGCAAGAATGAAAATAAACCATAACGGCAAGCTCTCTTTTTTCAGTACAGCTTCCCACACCCCTGTTACGATTAAGGTTTGCCCCGTCCTGTTCCCAAAAATCAACAACTTTATCTCAAAAGTTACTTTTGAATCTTTTCCAGACAAAATTTCACAAATGGAAATTCAGGTGGGAGAAAAAGGTCCCGAAGAAACTGTTATTCATATCCCCAAAATTCACTATTCCGACACAGAGATAAAGGAAATAATAAAAAAAACAGGTAATGTCCTTATCAGTACGGAAGAAGAAAAAAGAGAAAGTCGCCCCAAATTGTACTTTGAATTATGCGGGTTAGATTTTTCCGTTTCATCTGGTGTCTTTTTTCAATCGAACTGGCCTCTCAATAAAAAACTCGTTATGGAAGTTGTTGATTTTGTAAAAAAAACCTCCGCCAGTAAAATAATTGACCTCTATGCTGGTTCTGGAAATTTTTCGCTCCCCTTAGCCTTTGTATGTAAAAAAGTAATCGCAGTGGAGGAAAATAAAATTGCATGTATGGATGGGAAGGATAATGCCATAAAAAACCACTTTGGTAACATCGAATTTTTTAACTGCGATGTTGAATCATTTGACATTCCTGAAAATGCAGAACTAATCGTTGTAGACCCTCCGCGAGAAGGAATGAGTAAAAAAGTTGTTGAAAAAATACTGAACTCAAAAGCAAATTTCATCATATATGTTTCATGCAACCCTTCAACTTTTGCACGGGATATTAAAAGATTATGCCTTGTTTTTTCTCTCCTAAAGGTTCGTCTCGTAGATATGTTTCCACAGACTTTCCACATCGAACTATTGGGCATTTTAAGCAGAAAGATGTGATTTGTAGCGAACGATATATGAGATATTCAGATAATTTATTATAAAATGCCCTGCTATAGGACCTGCAAGATTTCCTGTAACTTCGTAAATAAACCCAAACCAGAAGCCGAGCAAGGTGGCTTCTATCGTCCATAACGCAAATATTCTATTTCGTGGAATATGCGCTATGCCAAATATCAGACTCGAAAGAACAATTCCTAATAAAGGCTGAAGAATTCCTCGAAAAAAAGATTCTTCACACAAAGATGATATGGCACATATCATCAAAATATCTCTCTTCTGAAAACCTTCAAATAATATTTTTACTTCCTCAACAATTTTTTCTAATCTTGAAACCCTTTTGCTTAAAAATATTAAGACCATTGAAACAAAAATTCCAGAAACAGCCCCTAAAGCAAGTGAACGCCAGAAACCATTTAAAGAAGGAAAAAATATGGATGGTTTTGGATAATGGAGGATATCGAGGTTGTCTCTGAGCAGAGCAAAGGCAAAAGTAAAAGCAAACATAAAACTGTAAACAATCACAGTATATCTAAGGAAAGATAGCCTTTGATTGTGATTTGTCCCGGAATCAAAATTACCAAGATATAAATTCATTGGTTCTGAGAAAATTTTTCAATGCGGTCATCAAGAATCCTCAAAAGGTCGTAAATTTGCTCCATTATTTCATTCAGTTGTTTATTGCAGTCTCGAACATATTCAAAAGTAAGAGGAGAAACACCTGAAAGGTTAATCCTCACTACACCCTTCTGAGTTTCCGCACAACACTTAAGGCAATTCAATGCGGCCCCGGCATCAGAAATCATGGATGCGGGACAATAGTTTAAAACTGTCTGGAAAATTCTTAAAGTTTCAAAAACTTTTCTAATCCCCTCCATTGGAACTTCTATGCACTTTATAAAAGCATTGTAATAATCCTTCTGCCGGGATAAATCATTCCCCTTGCCTTTTTTAGCCTTTTTTACCTCAACAACCTTTTTAAATGCTTCTTCATCTTCAATAACAAGTCGTGCGAACCTTTCTTTCAATTCCTGTGCCTGAATTGCTGCCAGTCCAAGTTCTCTTCTGACAGAACTATCTTTTTGCTTTTTATAAGATATGTTTGCTATCATCGCAACCAGACCTGCTCCCATAGCCCCTGCAAACGCTCCTGCGCTCCCCCCTGCAGGAACCGGAGAATCAGTTGAAAGCAAATCGAGAAAATTAGCGGATGTCAAATTCTTTAAAGGGGGTTCAAATAGTCTAAATTCGAGAATTTTTTTAGATGGTTCAAACTTTATAACATCATTTAACCCAAGTGACTTAATAGCGCAATCTATTATTTCCTCCTGAGAAAGACCTGGAGACCTTCCCTGCCTTTGGAGATAGAACCTTCCAGCATCGAGAATCGCTGAAAGAGGCACCAGACCCACCATTTCACTTCCTGTAACCCTCAAACCCTCCTGCTGTGCAATTCTGCTTACCTCCTCAAATGCTGCATGAATAGGAGTTACAGTATAATCTACAAGATTCATTGAAACCTGGGCACACCCATAGGACGGCATGTACCAGCCTATTGCCCTGCATGCTTTTAATCCACCCTCCTTACCTTCCCTTACCTGACTTGCAATCCTTTTTGCTTTCGAAACATCCTGTGTATTGAGATTCACATTGTATGCAATTAAAAACTGCCTTGCTCCAATTACAGTCGCTCCTGACCTTTCATTAAATTCTATAGGTCCAAAATCTGGGCGCCATTTTGGGTCTTTAATCTTTTCTTTCAAACCTTCATATTCACCTCGACGAATATCAGCAAGTTTCTTCCTGTAATCAAGGTTTGAACTTTCCTCATAAAGATAAACCGGTATTCCAAGTTCCTCTCCAACTCTTTTTGCAACTTCTTTTGATAATTTGACGCACTCCTCCATACTGATTCCTTTAACTGGAACAAAAGGACAAACGCAGGTGGAACCTAATCTCGGGTGAGCCCCTTTATGAAACCTCATATCTATCAAACGCTGAGCCATTGCAATTGCTTTAAATGCAGCCTCAGCCACCGGCTCAGGTTCCCCCGCAAAAGTGATTACAGTTCTGTTTGCATCATAGCCAGGGTCAACATCAAGAAGTATTGCACCGGATATTGACCGGATTTCTCTAACAATAGCGTCTATGATTTCTTTTGACCTTCCTTCAGAAAAATTTGGTATGCATTCAACTATTTTCATAATTCTTAAAAAAACCAATTTAGAAATAGTTGTCAAGAAAAACAGGTACAATTATAGAATGTGTTGACATTATTCTTTAAATTTTTTACTTTCAAACTAAAGTTTTAAAAAACATTTTAGGGCATGGTTCAAAAAATTGGGCTTGATAAATCAAGCCCCTACAATAAACGATGGAATTTTGCCCCCTTTTTTGACATTTTTGGGGATAATTAATTTCGTGCTTTTTAAATTTTGAACCATGCC
>Ga0123519_10012815_pt1 | contig 12140 bp, 9 predicted proteins | sample YelNatPaOPRAMG02_FD_87396 | JGI IMG/M metagenome (GOLD analysis project Ga0123519, IMG submission 87396) | Hot spring microbial communities from Yellowstone National Park - Yellowstone National Park OP-RAMG-02 (version 2) | ecosystem: Environmental > Aquatic > Thermal springs > Hot (42-90C) ... | reverse complement strand
GTTCCCCGATTTTACGTTCACGAGGCTTTATCATGAGTCCCATCCAGTCAATGGCTTCTACGGGCTCAATGCAGGCTCCCGATCATAGATTGTATGGAAAACTTTCCACTCATGATCGCAAGGGGGGTTCCAATTCTCTTGCTTCAATTTGTTATTCAATTAACATTTTTGTTTGCCCTATGCCCCAACTTCATTTTCCTGCCTAATTCTGCCAATATGTAGACCTCATAATGCCAGCAATGGATCAGCTAATTCGGTTCCAACCTCCCATTTACCGTACCCATACAGTTCTTGCACCACAATTCTGGTGTCATGGTTAAGAAAGGCTCAAATGCGCTGCTTAGTTGGATTGGTTTGGTTAGTTCTTTGCTGTATCGAGTTGAACTGCTGCCAAGTAGTACGCTTCGTCTCAATGATATGTCTCTAGCCAGAATTTTGTATTATTCAGAAAAACCGAACATAACTAATCAATTTACCTTCAGATCAAAAGGTCGGACATTTTCATATCAATCACTGCAGCCGCATATTGGTTACTGATTCAGTGGATAAAATATATTACTACAAATTCAACTTTTGGGTACATACAAGAAAGAGTACGATTAAAGTGCCGACATCTTAATAAGAGCAAAGCGCCGAAATCTTAACAAGACCGATTGGTTTAGGAGTGTAATTTATGAATAAGAAAATCGCTTATGTTGCAATTGCAGTTGTAGTCGTCTTAGCCATTGCTGGCGGGGCTTATTATGCTGTGGTGACTCAACCACCAAGTCCTGTGACTGTAAAGTTTGCACATGGAGCCGGCGTCTGGACTCCGCTGGCGGCGCTTATTCAGAATATAACATCAGCTAAAGCGCCTTACATAACGATGGTTCTATCTCCTGGTGGAGGACTAATAAATATTATAAATGTGAATAATGGCACGGCTGATCTTGGACTGGGTTATCTAACTGCGATAGATGCCATAAAGACGGGCGGGTCTATTTACGGGGTGCAGCTTGTACCTGCAGGTATGACAAATGTGAGGGCTCTGTGGCGGTGGGAAGGAGATCAAATAATGCACATCTTTGTCACAAAATCGGTGGCTGAGAAGTATAACATAACATCTTTTGACGATATAATTTCCAAAAAACTGCCGTTAAGGTGGACGTTTTTCTACACAGGATCGGCAGTGGAGGTGATGGGGCGGGTTTTCTTGGCAGCATATGGGGTCACATATGATGACTTGAAGAGCTGGGGTGGCACGGTCTCGACCCTCTCGACGGCGGAACTGACAAAGGCGTTCAAAGACGGTCAGGCAGACATCTTCATCGGAACTCTGGGCACGCCACAGAGCTGGATCCTGGACATCTCAACATCCGTGAGATTAAAGTTCCTAGGAATCAGCCCCTCCATGATGCAGAAGCTGCAGTCCGTGGGCTTCAAAACAGGGGTAATTAAGGCTGGGACTTATCCAGATGTCACCTCTGATCTAACCATGCCTGCAGACACAACGGTTGTAGTGGCACGGGCCGACCTCCCTGAAAGGGTTGTGTACGACATTGTTAAAGCAGTCTTCGAAAATAGGGATCAGATCGCGAACTGGAACCCGCTGTATACAATTAACCCCCAAAAAGCCGGAACTGATCTCGCCGGACTAGTTCATCCTGGGGCAGCTAAGTACTACGCAGAGAAGGGATATCCCGTATCCTAGAAATCCTTATTTATCATTTTTTTATCTCAATAATAAACCGTATGCATGTGATCGTAGAGTTGTATGGTGATTTAAAAAGGGTTCTTGGCACACAGTCCGTAGAACTCTCACTGGATGGGTCAGTGAGGGTCGAGGATATAATAAATTTCCTGCGAGAAAAAAATGCTTCTAAATTCGGTAGTGAGGCTTTTGAGATCCTCGTAAATGGCACCAATGTGCGAGGGTTGATGGGGGTCAAAACAGAACTCAAGGATGGCGATGTTGTTTCCCTAATACCCATTGTCGAAGGGGGGTAGCCGTCATAGAAGTAAATTTTGGCGCCATGAGTTGGTCGGCACTCCTGCAACTAGTTAAATCAGAGCGATGGTATACCATTCCAGCACCAAATCATCGTAATTGTAGTTAATCTGCAGTAATTACTTTACAGAGCCCATGCCCAATATTCGAGAAATAAAAGCATACAAACAAAAATGAAAACAATACAGTACCCCTGCATCGTGGAAAACGTTCTTATACAAGAATCTAGAAAAATTGCTGACGTCTAAAAATGCTGTCGGTGTGAGTCATGCGAGAATTTAAAGGTTGGTTTGGAAAGGCGGTCTCATTTGTAGCAATTATCACATCAATATACCACATTTACATAGCCGCTTTTGGCTTTCCAAACCTATACGTATACCGTTCATTACACTTACTTCTTCTGATATCGCTGGGTTTCCTCTTTTATCCTTTATCGAAAAGATCATCAAAAGAGAAACCATCAATTGTCGATTATTTGCTAGTGATCTCTACCGTTCTTAGTTTTGGGTATGTCGCCATCAACGCTGAGGCGATCTCTGCCCACCTCTTTTTTGTTTATGATCTTCCTCTTCCTGAGCTCATACTGGGTCTACTGGCTATTCTGGTGATTCTCGAGCTCACCAGACGTGTTGTTGGAAAGGCAATGTCCTTAATCTGCGTCGTCTTCCTGTTGTACTGCTATTTTGGCAAATACATTCCCGGAATGTTCAGATTGGCCCCGTGGACCCCATCTCAAATAGTTGAGTTCATTTACTACAGTACCGATGCGATCTATGGAATACCAATATACGTATCTGCAGCCTATATATTTCTCTTCGTTATTTTCGGTGCTTTACTCTATGAAATCGGGGCGGGCGACTTCTTCATCCAGCTCGCAAAAGCTGGCTTCGGGCGGTTTTCCGGAGGGTCTGGCAAAGTTGCGACTGTGGCATCTGCCCTGCTTGGGACTGTTCTGGGCGGGGCTTCTGCATGCGTCTACACGATAGGATCTTTTATGTGCCCACACATGAAGAAGGTTGGTTATGATAAAAATGACGCTGGGGGGATTATCGCTGCTGCCGCAACAGGAGCAGAGATGATGCCCCCTGTTATGGGCGCGGCTGCATTTATAATGGCGGAATTCATGAGGACCAGTTACTTCGCTGTCGCTGCATCGGCTGCCATACCTGCGATCTTGTACTACTTCGGGATATTCACAACAGTGCACTGGTATGCAAAGAAGAAAGGCGGCCTCGTGGAATCCGATGAAATTCCACCCTTGAAGGAGACCCTCAGAAAAGGTTGGCAGTACTTTGTCCCACTTCTAGTTATAATTTACTTTATGGCCACGGGCACGTCTATCACCAGTTCGGTCCTTTATGCGATCGCCGCAACGGTAATTGTTAGTTTTCTCCGCAAGGAGAGCAGGTTGACCCCAAGAAAACTCCTTAGAGCTCTAGAGAACTCTGCGAGGAACGCCATTATAATCTGTGTCGCGTGTGCTGCAGCAGGGATCGTAATCGGGAGCCTTACCCTCTCGGGTCTGGGGCTTAAACTCACTCAGGTCATACTGACATTGTCGATGGGAATTTTACCACTGGCTTTAATTTTTTTGATGTTTGTCACTATAATCTTGGGAATGGGAATGCCTCCCTCCGGAACTTTCGTTATGGCAGCCTCGTTGGGCGCGCCAACATTGATATCATTAGGGGTCCCTCCCATGGCTTCTTACATGTTCATCCTTTATTTTGCCACAATATCGCTGATAACGCCTCCAGTTGCTATAGCCTCGTACGTAGCGGCGACAGTTGCCGAAGCAGACATTATGAAGACAAGTTTTTCTGCAGTTAAATTTGCCCTCTCAGGATTTCTGGTCCCATTTATAATGGTTTACCGCACGCCTCTCCTCTTAATGGGTTCTCCCATTGAGATATTGTACTCTTTTTTGGTTTGCCTATTTGGGGTGACAGTTTTTTCAAGCGGGGTTGAAGGATTTCTGTTGAGAAAGATGAGCATTTTAGAGAGGGTCATGTTTCTTGCCTCTGGTGTGCTACTTATCTTTCCAGAATACTACACGGACATCATTGGGCTGGTCTTAGCTATCTCGGCCTTCTCTCTCCACTATTTGAGACAGAGACATGGAGAAGGAATAAAAATTAATGTTGAGCAGGGGAGACCTGGGACTATCTCAGCAGGGTGATGTAATCCCTCCCGTTTCCAAAATCGATGTTTTTGAGTTCTATTCCTGCCCGTTTGAGAGGCTCTATGATATCGCCCAGACCCAGTTTTTTGAGCCTACTTTCTGTGGGTATGCCGTTCTCATCCCAACCGTGAAGCTCATAATAAGCTGAGAGGAGCCTCTCGTATCTCTCCCTGTCGAGTCTGAACCCCTTCATCTTCCCAGTTGGGTATGGCTCACTGAACTCCCTTTCAGGGGGCACATCATCCTGCCTTCTAACACCCTCTCTTACTATAAAAGCCCTCTCAATGTTGTAGACCCTCTCACCAGCCTCGAGGAGGGCTTTACCATTAATTTCCACTCCAGTCGCATACTTGTAGAGCTCTGCCCATATCTCTGGGGTCAGACTCATCCCCTCGAGTATGGAACCCCATGTGGATAGAAACTTGCAGCACCCGAGGGAGTCTATAAATGCGGAGGTGTATTCGTTGAAGACAACCATACGCTCCTTCCCTTCGCTCACGTACCTGTCAGCTTGTGTTGGGTCTCCCAGCAACCTCATACACTGCTCTGGCGTGTTGGAGTGCTCAGGGTGGTGGCTGCTTCTAAGATGATCTGGACCCCTTGTGGAGGTCGAATGTGCGAGCGCGTGCCCGTAGCCGCTCTTGAGCGGTTCGTGAAGTTCGAGTCCCTTCATGGTTAGTGCGTACTTTTCCGCCCCCCTTCCTATAATCTTGGAGGCTAAAGCCTCGCCCTCTGCGAGGATGTTGCCTATCCCCCTTCTATACACTATCATCCTCAGTAGCTCGAGTACGCCCTCCCCATCCCCCCATCTTAGCGGAAAGGGTACTTCCTCGCTGGTGAGGATACCTTTCTCATAAAGCTCTATGGCATATGCGATAACTCTGCCTGCAGAGTCGCCGTCTAGACCCATCTTCTCAGCATACACACATGCCTCCAGAACACTTTTGAGGTCCGGGTTCCCAACCATGGAGCCAAATGAGTTGACAAGTTCGTATTCTGGTCCCTCCCCGTAGAGTCTTTCATTCACTTTAAACCTTGGCACGCATTGCACTGGACAGGAAAAGTCTCCAATGATCTTAATCCTGTAATTCCTGTGGTAATGTATTGGATCCAGTTTGGCCGCGTCTTCCCAAGAGCCATACCTATGGTGCATCACACCGAGCTTGCAGTTCTTGTCATGAAGCCACCAAAGGTACCCATATGTCCCCGCTACTGGGCTCTTGTAACCTCTCACCTCTATCAAATCATTGATCATTCCGTAGGCTCTTTCAACAGCCTCCATGAACTTTTCAGGATATGCAACGCTGACCGAGCCTGTTCCCCTCACAGCGATGGCTTTGAGCCTCTTTGATCCCATGACGGCTCCTGTGCCAGTCCTTCCAGCAGCGTGTTTTAGACCTGTCTTGATACAGGCAAACCTTACAAGGTTCTCTCCCGCAGGACCGATGCAAACACTCCTGAAATCCTCCCCATGCTCTTCGCATAGCAATTTTTGGGTCTCCCAAGTATCCAGTCCCCATAGGTCTCCGGCATCTCTTAATTCGACGTTTTCATCGTCGATGAGCAGATATACGGGTTTATCCGACCTTCCCAGTACAACGACATGGTTGTATCCCGCATATTTCAGAGTTGCCGCCCAATCTCCACCGCAGTTCGAATCTCCCAAGTATCCGAATGGCGACTTTGTGGTAACATTGAATCTGCATGAGGCGGGAGCAAGGGTTCCTACAAGCGGTCCGACACCAAATATAAGGGGATTCAATCCTGAAAATGGATCTACCCTTGGTGGGGTTAGGTCGAACAACAGCCTCATGTTCATACCTCTCCCACCTATATACTCGGATATGCGTTTTGGAACATCCTCTTTCGAGATCTTCCCTCGGGAGAGGTCCACATAGAGAATGTTTTTGACCCACCCGTTCATCCTCTCACCCCCTTCTTATAGGCTACAAGCTTCCTCTCGGCCTTCTGTTTTAATGCTGCTTTTTCTCCTTCCGGAAAGTCAAAAAGTATGGCTCCGCGGGGGCACCATCTAATGCAGGCTGGCTCACCCCCACACAGGTCACAGATAAGAACCCTCCCCGTCCTTGGATCCACGAAAATGGCACCATACGGGCAGGCACTTACACAATCCCCGCATTTAGACCCTCTACATTTCTCATAATCCAGTACTATTGCCCCAGTTTTCTCATCTCTGGAGAGAGCTCCAAAGGTGCAAGCCTCTATACATTTTGCAATTTTACAAAGTTGACACACAAGTATTGTTTCATCCATCGGGGATTCCCTAATGCGTATCCTTGATATGGTAGGGGAAAATACTCCCTCCTTTGTGAATGAACATATAAGCTCACAGATGTGACAGGCACCGCATTTTTCGTGGTCCACGATCAGTACTTTCCAATCTGTAAGCCCCAAAACAGTCACCAGAGAAACCTCATTTCAGCAAGATATATTCAGATAGCGGATTATATTAATATGATGGGGTGTAAAGAGGGGGTCTTCCACGGTTTGGCATTCGATTAACTACAAGTGACGCGAATTGAAAGTTTTCAATGCAGCCCTCTCCGCAACTGAGGGGCTGGGGTTCTTGGATGCGGCATTTTCGCAACCCGACATTTCGTGTCAGCCTCAATGGCAGTTAAGTCATCTTCGTGGGCTAATGGACTGCCCCTCCCCATCGGACGGGGACTGCCCGCCGACGAAAAACCGTAACCTCATTCTCTCCGTACCCTCGACCGTGGATTACCAGGCTAGCCACTGCCCCGACCGCCCCAATCGGTTTTGAGCTTTATTTGGATTTAGGGAACCCGCTCCCTTTAGGGGAGTCCAGCTAGCTACAAAAACTGCCGACACCGGGAGGGTTAAAGTGACGAGCTTGTGGATAAAATGGCTCCCCACTTCCAGATTTGCCGCACATGGGTGGGACCAATCATGTCAGGAATCGCTGGAAAACATAGAGGGGGACCAAAATGTGACAGTTCTCCGAAGTATTGAACCCTAGAAAGTGGGGATCCCGGTTCTACTCCGAAGAACTCAACGATTTTACCGTCTCTGGACTCTGATTGCAAATATCCATGGCCGCTAAGATGTAAACTTTAGTGACCTCGGCCAGGTTGTAAATGTTAACTACTTCGCCCCTCTGTCCATCATACATGCTATACTTCATGGGTTCTCTCGAGATCCCCCCAGCGCCATATGTCACAGAAGGTATACCTGCCTCATTGAATAATATGCTTCCATCGCTCGAGACGCTGTATCTGTAAGGGGAGGGTCTCTCCGGCTCTTTGCCTGAGATCGCTTTGTGTGCGCGGGAAACGGCTCGGGCGACGTACGCGTTCTCAGGGATTTCGTAGCCCTTGCGCATAAAATACAGCTCAACGCTCGCGTCTAGCTCTGGATCGTCTTTTCGGAGGTCTGCGATCAACTTCTCAAGATCTCTCTTTATCTCTAGAGGGTCTTGGTTTGGCACCATAGTGATGTGAAGGTAGCAGTTGCAGAAACCTGGACAGAAAGTAGGTTTATATGGAAAGCCCCCCTCTATAGCCCCTATGCTTATCCTTGGCATCATGAATGGGTGTTTTGCTTTCGCTTGGTATTCGGGCTCCCAGTCGTAAACAGCCTTCATGACCTTAACCATCTTTTGGATAGCGTCCACCCCATGCTCCTTGCTCCAAGTGTGTTGAAGCACACCCTTGACAGAGATCTTCGCGAATACATACCCTGTGTTGCCTATCTGGACCCGCATACCTGTCGGCTCCCCTATTATGGCAGCATCAGCTGTGATTCCATGTGTGACCGCGTAGAGTGTTCCCAGCCCTCCTCCTCTGTATTTTGGTCCTTGGTACTGATCAACCGGTGCCTTTTCTATCTCCCCAACAACGGCTGCAATGATCAAGTCCCCCTTAATGCGGGCTCCCCCTTTTATGAGGGCCTCGGCAGCCACAGCATAGGCCGCTAGCGCGTTCTTCATATTTGATGCGCCTAACCCGTAGAGCCAGTCGCCATCAACTTCTGCTTTTGGCCTCTGCCCTGGGACTGAGACCGTAATTTCTTTGTCTTTCCCAGTAATACTGGTGTCCATGTGTCCGTTGAACATCAGAGTTGCTCCTCCCCCATCGCCCCTCAGGTAGGCTATCACATTCGGTCTGTCCTTCTCGACCTCCTGCAGGGTGACCTCTAAGCCTATTCTATCAAGCTCAGCAGCATAAAATTCTGCGATCTCCTTCTCTTCACCTGTTGGACTAGGAATGTTTACCAAGTCAGATGTCAGCCTGAGCAATTTTTCTCTGTCTACATGTTTGAGGATCTCATTTATACTCACGCTGAACACCCTTTCCAAGATAATGGCGGAGTGAATTTGCCGTGGCCTGGCTTGCCAACAACCTCGCCGCTCTCCGCTACGATCTCCCCTCTTACGAAAGTCATCACAGGAACCCCCTTTACTCTTCTGCCCTCATAAGGTGTCCACTGAACTTTGGTGTAAAGGCGATCTGATTTTATAATGTCCTCCTTCTTCAGATCGATAACAACAAGGTCTGCGTCCGACCCTGGGGCGATCACTCCCTTCTTTGGATATAGCCCTACTAACTTGGAGGGGTTTGTGGAACAGATCTTGGAAAGATGTTCCAGCGTCAAAGTCCCTCTGTTAACTTCTGTTAGTAGGATCGATAGGTAATGTTCCAGCTGGGGATTACCCCATGGTGCCTTGAATGCGTCAACTCTAGCCTTCTCCATCTCCTCTTTGGTGTGCGGGGCATGATCTGTGCCTATCACGTCAATGGTGCCTTCGTTTATCCCCTTCCATATGGCGTCTATCCGGTACTGGGGTATCGTACCTCCAGGTATTACCAATGGACCCAGCCTCTCCAGCTCCTCCTTGGTTATCAGAAAGTATTTTGGATCGACTTGGCAAGTTACGTTCTGCCCCCTCATCTTCGCCTCTCTTATTAACCTGATCTCTTCCACTCCATGTGTGTGGAATATATGCAGCTTCACGTTGGTTCTCTGTTGCAGGTATATGAGGTTAGCCACAGGTCCGCTGTAAAGGAGCTCGTCCATGTAGGCCTCTGAGAGCGCCAAGTAATCTGATCTGCCCCTTTCCCTGAGCCTTCTCTCCAACTGTGTGAATATTGCCATATCGCAGGGGTGCACCATTACCGGGAGGTTCGTGCTCTCTATCGCTTGAAACCTCTCCAAAAGTAAGCCAGTATCATCTAAACTTACGCGGGGGTCGTGTGGATACTCCCCTCTAACCATAAATATTTTGTATCCTATTCCACCAGCCTCTGCCACTTTACGAACTTCTTCGTTGGAGGATGGAAAGACCAAGTGGTTGAAATCCACTATGCATTTTCTCTTTGCGATCTCTTTCTTCTCTAGGAATGTTTTGAGATCCTTGGTAGGTGGCTCACAATTTGGCTGATCAATTACCATTGTCACACCTCCGACCGCTGCGGCTTGGGTACCCGTTGTGAAGTCCTCTTTGTACGTATACCCTGGCTCCCTCAGATGCGTGTGTGTGTCAACTAAACCTGGTATTACGATCTTTCCTTGCAGGTCTATCACTCTCTCACCAGGTGGAAGAGCAGACTCGCTACCGACTCCGAGGATTTTCTCACCTTCCACTGCGACACATGTTTCAAGCAAGGCATCATCAATTAGGACTCTTCCGTTTTTAAGAAGGAGGTCTACTTTTGCCATAAAATCACAACCAATTTCTTTTATTAATACAAATGTTTATTCTCTATATAGATTTTTTCTTATTTTTACGAGCCAAGACAACATAAAAACTTTTAACGATCTACATCTCGTAATGAAAAATGGTCGGTCTGAATGTCGCATGATACCGAATATATTGATACTGACATACTCATCGTGGGCAGCGAATGTGCAGGGGCAAGGGCTGCCATAGAGGCTAGAGAACATGGACTCAACGTGGCAGTCGTCACAAAGGGCAAAATCAGTAAAAGTGGCGCAACACTGACGGCAGCAGCAGATATTGATGTAGATAGCAGATCCGCCCTCTTGCTATTCAATCAGAGGGGGGACGAGAGAGACAGCCCAGAGATCTTCTTTGAGGACGTTGTCAAAGAAGGGAAGTATCTGAATAACCAAGAGCTCGTTGAGATCATGGTGAGAGAGGCCCCCCTCCGGGTGAAGGAGATGGTGGAGTGGGGGATGCGCATTTCCAACCTCATAAAGGCTCCTGGGCACCGATACCCCCGAGGACTTTGGACGAGCGGTGTAGAGATCATGCATGTACTCAAGTCCAAGCTTAAAAAAAGCGGTGCCGAACTTTACGAATACACCATGATCACCGATTTGATAAGAGAGGGGGGCAGGGTCTGCGGTGCTGTCGGAGTGAACAGGGTTGATGGAACATTTCGCGTATTCAGGGCTAAAGCCGTGGTGCTTGCTACAGGGGGTGCGATGCGAATCTGGCCATTGACGACAGCACCAGAGGAGCTCACAGGTGACGGTTATGCGATGGCATATAGGGCTGGGGCCGAACTTGTGGATATGGAATTCCCCATGTTTATGCCAGCCTGCGTACTTTACCCTCCACTCGCAAAGGGAAGCCAGTTTCCATACATAATGGCAGCATATTTTGGCGGGTGGATGCTCAACAGGAGCGGGGAGCGGTTTATTTCTAAGTGGGATCCGGAACGCATGGAAAGGAGCACTAGAGATATAATAGCAGTCGCGGTCATGACGGAGATCTTAGAAGGGCGAGGGAGCCCGCGTGGCGGGGTATACGTTTCGTTCAAACACCTTCCAGAGAACTTGCTTGAAGATGCCACTCTCTGGCACCCCGTTATAAAGAACTGGAAATTTGATGGGTTCAATATAAAAGAAATATTTGATCCCACAAGGGAGGCAATAGAGGCAGCACCTGCGACCCACTACTGGAACGGAGGTATTAGAATCAATACAAAATGCGAGACCTCTGTTACTGGTCTCTACGCTGCCGGTGAATGTGCAGGGGGGTTTATGGGTGCCAACAGGTTATCCGGGGCTGCACTCACGCAGGCATTGGTTACTGGGGCAAGGGCAGGGAAGTATGCCTCTCAATTTGCAATGGGCACCTCCTTGCCTACAATAAACGAAACCACAATCAAAGAGTTGCGGGAAAAAGTCTATAAACCGATCGAGGCGAAAGAGGGCATATCCCCTATCCACTTAAGAAAAGAGTTGCAAAAAATAGCAGCCACATACGTTGGTCCTGTCCGAGATGAAACTGGATTAAAATCTGCCCTAAGAGAACTGGGTGAGATCAAGTCTATGCTACCTAGGGTTTCAACTAAATGTAAAGACACGGAGTTCAACATGGAGTGGTGTGAGGCTTTACAACTTGAAAATATGGCAGAGGTTCTTGAGATGGTGGTCCAGGGCAGTTTGGCGAGAGAAGAGAGCAGGGGTGCAATGTATAGGAGAGACTTCCCAAATACGGACAATGATCTCTGGTTGAAAAATATAATAGTTTTCCAAGATCAGGGTCAGATGCAGATAAAGAAAGTCCCTGTGGTCATTACTAGAATATCCCCACCAAGGGGTGTTAAAAAATATCCAGGTGAGGGTTGATGGCTATCAAAACCATAAAGGTCAAAGTTTTCAGATTCAATCCGAGAAGGGACTCGTCACCACATTATGACGTATTTGAAGTACCTTACACTGAGGGCATGAGTGTTCTCAATGCCTTAGTTTACATTTACGAAAATATAGACCCAAGCTTAGCCATACCATATTCCTGCAGAATCGGACGGTGCGGTTGGTGTACATTACTAGTCAACGGAAAGGCTACACAGACCTGCACCACACTCCTCAAGGGCGACGTTACCGTGGAACCCCTCCCACTCTTTGAAGTAATAAAGGATCTCATTTACGATGTTGACCGCCCAAAGAGGCTGAACCATTCAATTGCCAAAGCCCCACCTCCTCAGTAGCTAACTCGGAAGCGCGGCTCTAAGCTTT
>Ga0123519_10012814_pt1 | contig 12143 bp, 9 predicted proteins | sample YelNatPaOPRAMG02_FD_87396 | JGI IMG/M metagenome (GOLD analysis project Ga0123519, IMG submission 87396) | Hot spring microbial communities from Yellowstone National Park - Yellowstone National Park OP-RAMG-02 (version 2) | ecosystem: Environmental > Aquatic > Thermal springs > Hot (42-90C) ... | reverse complement strand
GTTTGGATGTATCGCAAGCTAGGAAGAGCGCAAGCAGCTCAAAACTCCATGATAACGTAATACGGTTCTAGAGACCTGCTCTGGGGCCGCGCTCCCATCCGCAGAGGCAGCGCACGAAAGCAACAGCACTAGCCAAAAAAATGAGCTCGAACGGGTTCACATATCGGCATACATTGCATTACCGATTTCGCATGGCGTGGAACTGGGGAGAGAGCATCCCAATATGGAAACGTACTCAGCCGGGCACGCGTCTGCATCCGCAGCATATGCGCAGGTCCCGTGAAAGGACCACCTGTGGCGCCGTGCGGCCCGCGCTGCACCAGGCCAGCTTCTCTGACAGCCTAAACAGCGCCAATGCTCCCGTGACCTGGACTACGCTCAAGGTCTAGCTCCGCAGCAAACGACCTACCTGCTGTCGCTCGCCGCCCTGAACTAAACGCACGCACGCGTGCGCGTCCTCGAGTTGGGCGCTTCACGAAAGCGACCCGAGCAGCCGCAGGCTGCAAAACATGCTCCCTTGTTGCCTAGCGCTTTCTTACGAGAATAACCTAGAACCGGTACGCCTTCGAAGCAAAGAAAAGCGCCTGCGAGCTCGACCTCGTATGCAGCCTATAAACGAGGCTCCTGGGGTGCTCGTTATCGAGCTTCAGTGCACGCATCGATACAGCCCCCGCCACGTTTCCCACCGAACAAAGCACCGTGATCTCTGTTGCATCGTCATGCACCAGTCACGTATCAACCTCTGCGGAAAGCAAGCTCGATGCATACAACCAACAACAACCGTACGCATCAGCAAGCAAGCATCGAAGCAGATGGCAACAAACAGTGCCCTTGGCGCGTGCTGCTGCCTCCTTCGGGAGATTGTTTTCGGACAACGCAGCAGCGATCGCGCGCGCGCGCGCCTCGAAGGCCATCAGCTGCAATTCGACGCTGCCTCGAAAGTGTGCGTTCGATCCGCACTACGGCGGCGCGAGCTGTCACGACTCCGGTGACCCCCAGCGAACAGTTCGCATCGAGATAGAAGTCGAAGTTTGCAACGTGGCAGTGCCAGCTTGCGCTATAGCATGGCCCCGGAGGAGGCGCCAGTCCAATGCGTGCAAAGCAATTTGTGTTTGGACTTGTTCTAGCTCGAACAACATCTGTAATCCGATTGTATCTCATTGAAAGCCATGAACATGATGCTGCTCTATCTGGCCGGTATTGTAGTGGTCCTGGCGGCGACGCTGCTGCAAAGTGCGGCCGCCATGGACTACTATCAGAAGGATATGAAACAGAAGAAGCAGTGCTACACAGTCGAGAAGTGTGTGAAGCAGGAGCGCAAATGTATCCAATATGAGAAGGTTTGCACGCAGCCGCAGAAGAAGTGCATCCAGCACGAACTTATCTGTGTGCAGCAAGAGAACCAGTGCAAGCAGTACGAGCCCGAATACCAGAATGTTAAAGTCTGTGTTGCGTACGAGAAAGAATGCGTGCAATGGAACTATAAGGATGAGTGCCAGCAGGAGTACGTCCAACAGAACAATTACTTCTGGGGCATGAGATGGTCCAATGAGAAGAAGAAGGAGCCTGTCAAGAAACAGTGCAAGAAAGTTCAGAACGGCTGCGCACAGTGGCAGGAGAACAAGAACAAGTGCGCACAGTATGGCGAACAACAACAGAAGATCGGACAAAAGTGCTCCGACTATGTCCAGGTGTGCACGAAGACGAAACCCGGGAAATGCATCCAGTATCAGGAGACCTGCAACAACTATCAGCAGCAGTGTGCACAATGGGCTAACGTGTGCCAGCAGTACAAGAAGGAGATCGTCTGTCCTGAACCCAAGAAGGAGCCGCAGAAGAAAGTTAAGCAAGAGCAGTACGTGAAGAAGGACAACTACGTGTGGCGAATGTACGATCAAAAGAAAAAGTATGATCAGAAAAACGTAGAGCAGCAACAGAAGAATGAATGGTTCCAGCAGCAGAATGAGAAGAAGCAGTACTATTGGCAGCCACAGAAGACCCAGTACTACAAGAAGAATGATTACAAGCAGAATGTTTACAACGACCAGAAACAGTACTACTGGGAGCCGCAGAAGACCCAGTACTACAAGAAGAATGACTACAAGAAGAATGTTTACAACGACCAGAAACAGTACTACTGGGAGCCGCAGAAGACCCAGTACTACAAGAAGAATTACAATCTATACGGAAAGAAAGAAAATCCATACGTTCCGCAGTATTACTACTGGGAGTGAAAATCAGCAGGGAGCCACCGAACATCTGGGAGCGTCTGAAACGGTGGGGGCACGGGAAAGTTTACGGATTGGCGATTGCGCCGCTACGTACAGGTTAGACTCTTGCCAGTAAACCGATAGAGTACACCAGAATGCAGTTTGCGCTTATGGCGGGTACCTCGAGCGTGTCAGGTGAGTTGCAAGGCATAGGCGCCGTGGTCTATATCGACACAGCATGCATGCTGTGTCTCTGCGAAGATCACCGGATCCGGCGGACGTTGCGGGCACCATAACTTAAACCACGACGGCAACATGTTACCGATATGAACTGTCATCGGTGCCAGCCCGTGACCCCCCAATAGCAGCCGCATTCAAAACAGTTCCTCATTGCAGCGACCGTGCCGCACGCATTACAAGCACCGTCAGTGATCGTATATGCCTGCTCACGAACCCGTCGATGACTAGATTTTTTTTCTACTTTCCATATACCTAACGAAACTCCTGCTCACTAGTGTGAGGCATACCTCATCGGCCCACGCGTGCGACGCCGCGAACGCTCCCCGTGTGCTACAAACATCGCGGGGTTTTGCGCCTGCCCTGCACACACGCCTGGTACGGTCGGAATGGTGCACAGCAGAGGGCAGTAGCGTCGCGGCCAGCGCCGGCGCGTAACGCGGGAGATCATTCGACGTGAGCTCCGCAAACCCCCGATACCTGATCCCCTGCCGCACGCTGCAATGCACATCGGCTCGTCAGCGCGCGGCAGGGCACGCTTGCGTCAACGCGGCGTCGGACACGTGTCCTTCATCGATCGGCGGCGGTCTGCGACGTGTACGCACCGCGGTCGATACGCGCGCAAACAGATTTGGCAGGCATGGGACACGACGCCGACGCCGTCGTCGAAGGGAAACGCGTTCCTGACCATTCGTCGACTTTGCCGGGAAACATGCGATGCCGCATTCGGAGCATGCACTGCTGCCGGTGACGTGTCCCATGCACGCCGACGGCATGGCACGGCGACATCAAGGATGCAACCTCTCCGTGCGTGCAACATTGGCGTTGAAAGCATAGCATTCGAGTAGCGAGCGGTATTCATTCACGCGCAGAGCAATACAACTGCAACCTTAGGAAAAAATGATCAAGAAAACTGTTTTGTGTTTTGCAGTAGCGCTGGTGCTTTGCATCGTAGCACCGATGAAGGGTGCGCAGGCCTGGTACAACACTGTTGCACAGCAGGAGCAGTGCTATCAGAAGCAGGTGTGCACTCAGTATGACAACCAGTGCACAGGATATAGCAACGTATGTTTGCAGTGGGGCGAGCAGTGCAAGCAATACGAGCAGGTGTGCACAAGCTGGGAAACCAAGTGCCTTGCCTATGAGGATGTTTACAAGACCACTCAGGTCTGCGCCCAGTACGCCCAGACGTGCGCACAGTGGAACTACAAGGAGGACTGCCAACAGGTCAAGCAGGAGCAGAAGCAATACTATACTGCCGTGGAGACGCCAGTTGCAAAACAGGACTACAAGAAGAAGCAAGACTATGTCAAGAAGCAGGAGGATCAGCAGAAGAAGGACCAGTACATCTGGGGCCAAAACGGCTGGCGCTGGTACAACCAGGAGCAGCAGCAGAAGCAGCAGGTTCAGGTGAAGAAGGTCATCGAGACTCCGATCGCCACCCAGACCTGCAAGAAGGTGCAAGCTGGATGTGCTCGCTGGCAGCAGGACACCTCCAAGTGCGAGCAGTGGACTACAAACAAACAGAAGATCGGCGTTCGGTGCGCAAACAGCGCTCAGGTATGCTCCAACTACACACAGGGCAAGTGCGCTCAGAGCGAGCAGGTCTGCCTGAGTTATGGCCAGAAATGCACGGGCTACCAGCAAGTGTGCAAGTCGTACGGCTGGCAATGGGTCTGCCAGCAGGTTCAGGCCACTGAACAGTACCAGCAGAAGCAGGTTTACGGCCAGAAGGAAGTATACGGCCAGCAACAGAAGCAAAAGTACCAGAAGGACCAAAAGCAGTACCAGGATCAGCAGAACTACTGGCAGAAGCAGTACATGTGGTGAAAAACGCTGCTCTAGAAGCTGCTGGCGGTTTTCATTGCTCGAAATGAAGTGAACAAGGAATGTAGGTCAAGGTTTGGCGAATCCGAACCAGGGAAGAGGGCGGTGCTCTGCGAAGCGGAACAGCAATAGAAATGGAGCGACGGCGTGAGAGAGACAAGCCATTGAGTCATATGCTCAACCGGGTATAGACACATTCATTAAGTAAAGGAACGTTGGGATTCTGCACCCTGCATTCGCACACGACGCCAAAGGAGTAGCGCTCACGGACGCCTGCGCCCGCAGATGAACATGCACTGGGATACTTGATGTGACGTGCCGGCTGTCGGGCAAGAAACTCTACGCCAATGTACCGCCACAGAATCGGGTGCGCGTTTACGTCAGACTTTATCATTGGTGTAGGTTAGAGATTTTAATGAGTTGTATCCGCGCGACCAGGATTCAGTGCGAAAAAATCACTCAAACACTAGCCTCCGCCTTCGTTCGAAGAACGTCAGCCTTTCGGCGAATGCTGCCCTGTGTTCTCTGGGAAAGCTACACGTGCACCGTAATGGGTTCCGTGTCCCAGACACATCAATGGCAGCATACTATGAAACAGGTCCATTGAGCTAACACGCACGTACACGCCAAAGGTCTGCTTCGTACCCATTGTCATCAACATCGGCCTATGCGGGCTTGTACTGCGAACGTTTCGATTTCCCCGCCCGTATCTCCCGCTTTCAAAACGCCTGTCTCCGCTGTCCATCTAGAATCGTTGTCAGCAGCCGAACGACTTCTGCGGCAGCGTTAAAGTCCCGAATCAGCCACTTGCAGCGATTGTCAACACGTTTCATGCAGAGGCGGAAGTTGCGATATACGCTTCGCTTGTAATTGTAGCCGTATTTGAGCGCAGCCTCGGTGCGCCATTCGCAGTGGCGATACGTGACTGTCGTCATATGTTGTCGCATGTACACGAAATCTACTCGTCACTCGAGCGCCGCCCAGTGACGCGTGAGCGCTTGCGTCACCGCTTGGTGCATGAACTTGATGGGCACAGAAGGATGCATTCGATGCCTGCCTCGGTTTCCGCGCCCGGGAGCGTACCCTAGGATGACGGGCCTGTTCTAGGTGATCCCCCGACGAGAGCTCTGTGCGCTGCATGCGTTCATGCGAGATGTCTCGTTCGATCACGGATTTGTGGAGCGCGATGTTGTCCATGACGAAACAAGTACCCGAGGAAATATCTCGGCATGAGAGCGAGTCGAGAACTTTCGACTGGATCACGCTCGTGTCATGCGAAGAACACCGCATGCTCCACTGGAAATGATATCTATGATGATGCAATCCTGAGTTAAAGGCGCTTTTTTGCATGCAAACAAAAGAGACGCGAGCCTCCGGGTGCTTATCACGTGACAGGTATCGTGTTGTTGTCGAATGCCCTTTCGTCAATGACCGCACATATCGGACGATTCCTCTTTCGAACGAAATCCTTTATTTTACAGGACACCTGCATTGATATATCGGCATGAGGTTGTGCACAGGTCGTCAAGCAACGACATCGAGCTTTATTTACTCGCCAATCCGGTGGCACGAATCGCATCGCCTGCGAGTCGTCACGAAAAAATCCGAATATTTCAAGAAAGCGTGATTTGGGCATCCTCCACGAAAAGAACGGACAACAACCGAGTCCTATACCTATGAACTGGATGAAGTAATCGGCGATTTTACGAGCGCTTGTTCGAAGGCTTCGCTAATCATCCTAAGTCCAGTCACGTAAAGTACGCCAGCGGCAAAGCGTCCAAGCAGCCTATCCAAATCCACGACCGAGTATCCTAAAACTACGCCCTGTTCCATAAACCTCGATTGCTGCTCTCTGAATATCGAGCATATCCAGCTACACCAAGTCTGAAACAAAATATAAAAGCAGGTATCATGCAAGCAGTCCGGGGTTCCATTTTCATTTGACGCGCGCGTCACGCCTCTGCCCACGTCTGATACTGCCATTTCGGACACGCTGACCCGCACCCGCCGCTAGTCCGTCGACATGAACCACGATCCTCTACATCTCGCGTACGGTATCCTGCTTGGTGACGCTCGACAGACCCATACCCCAATGTCTGTTTCTCCGACGCGGATAGCTCTTTGCGATCACGCGTGCGCGCGCTCTGCCTTCGAAATGCCGCTCGCGCTGGACAGCACAGCACCTGCCAGCACGTACGCCAGACGCATGTGTATGCGTGCCGCCACAAGATCGCCAGCACGCAAACGCAGCAGTGACACGCATCGACACGAGATCGGCATCCGAGCTGCGGATCCGTGCGCAACACGTGTCCGCGCGAATGTCGCCAGCGCCTGGATGCAACGATCGCCGCAATGCGCCGCTCGACACGGAAGCACGCCCCAGCGCTTCTTTACCGAAGAGCGAAGCCTTGTTCGATGTCCGTGGCGTCAAACAGGTGCGGAGGACAGCAGCAATGCGCACGCAACGCCGTGCTCTTGTCTAGTCGAGCGCAACCTTTGCCAAGGACGCACGTGTCTGCGTCTTGGCTCGGGACCCGATCAGGACGCGCCTCAAAGCGTCTCGATGCGAACTCAGTACCGCCCAAATCCAGAGCATCGACATGAGAAGCGTCCAGAGGCTCAACGAACCCGAAGGGATCCATGTCCTGGCACCGACCAGCGTCCGAGATACCAGGAGATGGGCGGTGCTCGCCCATATGGTCGTAGCGAGCAGCACCTTGCCACTGGGCCATGGCGCACACGATGCTCGTGTCGTATCCCGGCCATCGGCGTGATGCAGGGCGATTCGGACCATAGCGGTGGCGAGTGCAGCTCGCACTAGTAAGGTGATAGCATTGTTTGCAATCAAAAGCAGCGGATCTGCAGTGTGGATGGCAGCCCAGCGCACGCCGGCGACAAAGCCGATGGAAACCACGGCATTGCACACGGTATGCGTTAGGAGCATACCCGATGAGAGTAGCGGTAAAACTGCTGTAGTGAGCAATGCGTCTGTCGTTCCAAACAGTGCTGCGGCAACGAGTGAGCGTAGATGCCAGGCCAGGAGCCTCGCGACCGGCGCTCCATGAATCGCTGCTGTTCGCAGCCATCGCTTTCCGTAGACAATCTCCAAAAACAGCGGAACGTAGACAGGGCCGACCACCGAAAGTAGAATCGCCAGGAGAATCGCACAAAGCCGTGCGTCTTGCGCGAAACGATATGCCTCGACGAGCTGAGCTGGATCATTCTCGCTGGCGGTGCGGGCTGCCAGGACGCAGACGCTCTCCTCCAGCGGAAAAAAGAAGAGCCGCAGCACCATCGACGCCAAATTTCCAGTTATCTTATAAGCTCCAATCTGCTCTGCTGTGAGGCGCGTGGAGAAAGCCAAAAACACGTTCTCTGCATCGGACGCCAAAAACTTGAGCGCAGCATGGAACGACGCATGTAGCCATAGCCGTCGGCTGTCCGTATCCCGCCTCTGATCCGCTTGGCGTCGTCTCTTTCGCGACCCGAGACGCCTCTGAAAACTTAGCCAGGAATGCGCCAGCACAACTACCCGGACGAAACTCTGTGCAAACCACCCCAATGCAGCGCCCAGTGCATCATCGCCAGTCACATAGGCAATCGATACCGCAGATAGATGCTGCGCAAGCGCCGCAAGGCCGTCCGCTCGTGCACGCCCTGCGAGTGCCCCAGCGTCGCCGTGCAACAAACACTGTACATGGAGCCATTCGCCTATGGATGCCTCTAACAGGGCTCCGGCTCCGACGAATGCGTACGCCATGTCCACGGGTCCGGAGCTGATTTTCGCTGAAGCTCTCTTCCGAAACGCAGCATCAATGCCAACAAAGACGATGACACACCAGAAGATATTCATCCAAAACCAGAAGCGTCGTTGAGCGAACTCGGGGCGCTGCAAAACGACGCGCCGTACTACCTCCCGGGCAGGCCAGAGTGCAACTGCGACCGACAAGCCCAGGTACACGTCCGAGAACGCTATCGCAGCTGGCCCAAACCGGCGCGCTAAAAGCGTACGCAGTGCAAAGCTGATCACTTTGCTCAACAGGGACCAGAGGATCGTGGACCTCACGTTCGCGCTAGCCGTCTCTATGGCGACCTGGGAACCGCTCATCCGGTCAGCGCTCGCGTGCCGTCTCGAGCGCTGCAACGGCTTCGGCTCTCCAGTCGTTCCCGCTTTTTCCATGGAGTACTCGCGGAAGCGGTCCTAGCGGCGACGGAAACAACGCGCGAACGATAATTCTTTCGTCTTGTCGCACTTGACGCAACAAGCTCGCTACGGCCCCGCTCACGCAGTGCAAGAGACCGCTGCAGCCCGCTGCGGAACGACTCGAGAGGCTGCCAAGCCGGTGCAAAACGTCCGACCTCCAAAGCGTTCCGCCAGTGCGGAGCATCCGTTACGTTGGGTGCCTCTTCTACAGCGCAACCGGCAGAGAGACGGCTACGATGGAGGCTCCAGTGCACGTACCGCGCAACGAGGAGTGTTCCACTTTACAACGGCAGCAAGCTGCAGGATACAACACGAGAATCACAGACTGTTGCTTATGGAGCTTCAAGCGTACCGATTGTACTGGACGCTGGCCTGAATCCGCGGAGGTATTCGTGTGGGATCCGGATGCGCAACGTCGTGAATCGTTTTTCTGTGCAGACGTCCTTGCTGAGGAACAACTGGACGTATCTACTTTCATACGTAGTGTGTCTGTATAGTCGGTACACCTCGCTCGCTGGCGTCGAAACGGTATGCAGCAGTGCGAACTTGACCACGTTGCACTGAACGCCACAGACGTTGATCGACTCTTAAAGTTTTACGCTGGGCTTTTCGGCTGGTGCACTGAACGAGTGGACGAGTGGCGCGAGGGCAAGGTGCCTTTCCCGTCGCTGCGCGTGAACGCCCGCACGATCATTGACCTGTTCCCGTCTTCAGAATCAATGACGCTGAAACAGAGCTCCGACACGCATCTGAACCACTTTTGCATAGCTGTAGATCTTTCGACTTTCCGTGCTGTACAAAGCAAAGCGCAAGAACTGGGTGCTGAGGCGGCCGGCGGGCCGCGGCAACTCTGGGGAGCCCGTGGTATGGCAGTTTCCCAGTATTACAAGGATCCCGAAGGCAACTTGTTCGAAGTTCGTTGCTATGAAGCATAAGCTTTGGAAAGCGGGTTATGAAAGGTCCCTCGCGCCGCGGCATACCGTTTCCGGGCGAGCGAAGCGCACGTCGGCAGCGCGCGACAGCCTAGCACGCTGCACAGCGCCGAGCCCGTGCCTGGAAGAGCGTCCACTGCGCTCGGGCGTCGCTACCCAGCAATAACGTCGTAGAGGAGGCCAGCACGTGCTGCATAGTGACCGGAGCCCGTTTCCAGCAATACTTTGCGCAAATCGCAGCCCATGATTCATCGACTGGAGGTAGGTTTGTGTCAGCGCTGTTCCCGTTCGCAGGCGAAACTGCACTGAGCTGCTCGTTCACCTCGAACGGTCGCGTTTGGCAAGCACTGTACGATGCAGAATATTGAGGGGGACCGGTACCGCATCCGTAAAGTGCTCACATCGATCAGCGTGCGGAACGATATTTACATCCAATTTCACGCGATACATATCGACCACCATCATGGTTTGGCTTCTGATGCCTCCAGACCAAATCCCGTGTTCAGAGGATCGCGCTTCTTTCGACGCATGCTGGTGCACTCGCCCGAGGACAGCGGGAACAGCAAACGCATGTCGCCGCAGTGCATATACACTGGATGGACGACCACTCGCTTTCGAGCAGTCGACGAAATCCGAGCATTCAGCGAACGTCTTCATCATGGCGATGTCGCAATTCCGAGGAATACGCTGTGACATAGCGGCCGGTGTCGCGTTCGTGGCATCCCGCTCACTTCTTGTCACTCGTGCGTCTGCATGTGCACCGATGGACGCACCAGTGGGCGTCAACGCATTCGGGGTACCAACTGCGTAGCGACGTCACCGAAAACTCGCGAGTAGCCGAACCTTTGCTTGACGCATAGCCTAATATCGCTCAAAACGAGCACCAAGTAGACCAGCACCTGCCCATAGAGTCGGTACGACAACAATATCGTGCGTGGTAATCGAGCAGTCAGCTTCTGAAGTGCGCAAACCCCTCACAATCGAAAACACCACAGGTTGAGCGCGATGCTCGGACACCGTCACCGCAAGCGTCTCCCAGTCAGTACAGGAGGCGACGCGTACAACTAGGTCGCCTTCTTGGAGGCCTCCCTGGGCCGCTGGTGACCCAGCCTCTACCTGCACCACCTTTGCGAACGGTCTCAGGTTCGACTGACCCAGACTCGTCCCAGTCCATTCTGAGCGTTGTGCTGGCTGGTTGTCTCCGGGGCGGTGTTCCCGGCTCGAGGCAGTCCGCACTGCTGGTGCGCTCTCAACAACTCGTGACACAGACGCGGTAGACCGTGCGGTTTGCGCGTGTGTTGGCCCGCTCGTCAGCACCTCCGGAAGCAGCCTTTCAATTTCTCTCATTATCAGACGATAATCGGTTTGCAGGCACACGAGACGTTGACGATACTGGCGGATCTGGTACACATCGCAGTCCGAACGGGGGAAGCCGTCCTCGTCAACGAGTGGACCTCGCACCCCGGCAGGCGTGACTTCTAGACAGGATACCAAGCGTTCAATCTCACGCTCGATTTCTTCTTTCTGTAAAGCTAGCGCTCGTAGGCGCTGTACGCTGTCGGAGGTCATTTTTTCGACGTCTCAGACAGGCGAACGACGGCGCGTAGCTCCAGGCGTTGCCCGGGAACCTTTACGGACGAGGTCGTTTACGACGCTCAAAAGGTCCAAAGATCACAATCCGAAAAAAACATCGGAACTTGGTCTGAAAGAAATCTGAATAGAGCGCTGACGCTCTATCCGACTTTTGATTAACAATAGCAACAACAACCGACCTCACGACATTGTCAAAGTCGAAACTGTCGAGCAACGGAACGCACGAAAACCGCACAACTCATCACAGTACCTCATTCCGGCGTCTGTGCAGCATTCATAACAAGCATAGGGGATCAACGTATATTCGTACTCGATACACTACTATGCCTAGTTTGTTTACCATCAGTAAACCTAACGAAACTCCTACTGAGTAGAGAGATGCATACCTCACCCGCACAAGCGTAACACCCTACGATGGCTACGCTTTCGATAGAAGCATCGCGAGGTATCTTGCCAGGCCCCAACATCCCCATGTATGTCAGGGCGGTACTGCGATAGGCTGTAGTCTCGGCACCAGGGAAATATCCTATCGCAGGGGATTATTCCGTGTGAGTTTCCGATTTACGATACCTGATTTCCGCTGCAGAGCGATGCGTGCTGGTGAGAACACGCATGCGCCAATGCGGCATCGGACACGTGTCTCCTTTATGGATCGGTGTGAGCACTGCGGTCGGGCAGCGCTTCACGGGACCTGGGAGGCATGAAATACGACGCGCATGCCGCCGCCGTTGAAGAGAAACTTGATCTTGATCTCCAGCGTATAGCCGAAATGTAAGAGTTTTATTTTCGTTAAGTTCATAGCCAAGCACAGTTTTTCAGTTCATTTGTTATTCACACCTCAACTAAAAAATTCGATTGATTTTTCGCAGTATATAACGGAGGCGTTCGAAGAGCGTGCTTTTTCGAAAAAGACGCTAAAACAGGAAAGTTATGGGAAAGCGAGTCGACGAGCCTTGAGGCCCAGTGTCGCCGGCTGCCTGAAAAAACAAAAAACAGTGCCGAGTCAAGAAGAAAAGGAAAAGAAAAAGAAGCAAAATGGAGAGGCCCTACGTCGAAGGCTGCAATAAAGACGACAGTGCGACGAAATCGTAGTAAAACCCTGTCTTCGTAGACATATCAAGGGTCCGCACAAGGAAAAGT
>Ga0123519_10012812_pt1 | contig 12143 bp, 9 predicted proteins | sample YelNatPaOPRAMG02_FD_87396 | JGI IMG/M metagenome (GOLD analysis project Ga0123519, IMG submission 87396) | Hot spring microbial communities from Yellowstone National Park - Yellowstone National Park OP-RAMG-02 (version 2) | ecosystem: Environmental > Aquatic > Thermal springs > Hot (42-90C) ... | reverse complement strand
ATAGTCCACCCTCCTGAAATTTTGTTTTTTATTAGCAAAATAATTTTGCAATTGCAATTATTTTGCTTTTCTTTTAGCAATAAAAATAATTCGGTGCAGGTAAAAGGGGGAGGTCTGATGGAAATTGTAAACACAGATATACTTGTGGTAGGAGGTGGCGCGGCCGGGTGTTACGCTGCGTTAAGGGCACGGGATTTTTTTACCGATGTCACGATTGTAAGTAAGGGTTTTATAGGTCCTGGTACGACGAGCGCCACCCTGGGAGGTGGAGCAAATATCTGTTTCCCCGAGGATGATAAAGACTTGTGGATGAGAGAGATCGTGGAAAGGGGAGAGTACCTAAACGACCAGGAATGGGTGAAAATCCAGTTAGAGGAAGTTTATCCTTTAGCGAAACAGCTTGATCAGTGGGCCTCGGAATATGGATTTTCTATTTTTAAAAAGGATGAAAAAGGTAACTTCGTTAGACGAAAGGCCCGCGGGAATATCCACACGTTAACAGCCGTCATCGACGGGTTCCCGATGATGGAAACCATGAGGAGAAAGGTGATTGCTCGCGGCGTGAAGATATGGGAAAACGTTATGGCCACGGATCTCTTCATGGAAGGAAAGCGTGTAGGAGGATGCTTAGGTTTTCATTATCGGCGGGGGGAATTTATCCTTTTCCGAGCGAGGGCCATTATTCTAGCAGCAGGCGGGTGTAGTTTTAAGGTGAGCCTCTCCTCACCGGCTGCGGCCTGTACCGGTGAGGCACAATGTATGGCCTATGATGTAGGTGCCATCCTCAGGAACCTCGATCAGGCCATGTCCCAGTCCAATCCAGAGTCGATAGAGATGCACGGAATGACCCTTTTTGCCTCTGTCGGTGGAAAATTCGTAAATAGACTGGGAGAGGAGTTTATGTGGCGATATGACCCTCAGGTAGGAAGCAGGGCGCGGCTTACCAGGTTGGTTGTCGGTATGGCCAAGGAAGTGGATGCTGGGCGAGGTCCCATTTACATGGACTTAACGGGGACTTCGCCGGAAGATCGGGAAATGTTAAAAACGTATCTTAGAGAACCCATGCAGGCCTTTGCCAGCGTCGGATTGGATCCCTTTCGTCAGTTAATTCCCTGGAGGCCCCTGTTTTTTGGCACTCAGATTCACGGTGGTGGGGTGCATATTGATGAGAAATGTGCCACTAATATACCGGGTCTTTACGTAGCCGGTGATACTTCCTGTACCCCAGAACATGGAACATGGTCGATCACGGGGTTAAACATTGCCTTTGCCTGGCTTTCCGGTTACAGAGCTGGCCAGTATGCCTCCGAGTATGGAAAAAACATCATACCGGAAAGCAAAACCGATGAAATGAAAAGGGAAGCTAAAGAATGCATTAATAAAATAGTTTTGCCCATTAAAAGAGCAAAGGGTGTTTATCCCGATGAGATAACTAAGAAAATTTGGCATATTATGATGCCCTATAAAGTTTGTTATTTAAGAAACGAGGAGAGGCTTCTTTCTGCTCTTTCTCAATTGGAGCGGTTGCGGGATGAATTTCTGCCGCAGATGAAGGCAAGGGATTACCATGATCTTATGAAAGCCGTGGAAGTTAGGAGTATGTTTACTATTGCTGAGATGATTTTAAGAAGCGTCCTGATGAGGAAAGAAAGCCGTGGTTTTGTCTTCCGTGAAGACTATCCTTATACCGATAATATAAATTGGCTCAAATGGATAATGGTAAAAAAGGAAAAGGAAGAAATGAAGGTGTGGGCAGAGGAATTTCCCACACCCTATATAGAACCGCCCCGGGAGGTTTATCCACCACGATAGAAGGAGGAAAGATGCCGATTGAAGGAATAGATTACGGAAAGTGTATTAGCTGCCATAAGTGCTATCAAATTTGTCCTATGGATGTTTTCCGATTAATTGAAGGAGAGGTCTACATTGCCTACAGGGAGGATTGTGCCCGTTGTTTTTTATGTGAGAGGGTTTGTCCCACCCAGGCCATAAAAGTAAATGCCCTGCCCGTTTTGCCCGTACCCAATCCCTTTGAGGAAGCCAGATTAAATGAGAAATAAAATAAATAAATTAAATATTTATCTCAGAATGATTAAGTTTGAGCATTCCCTATTTGCCTTTCCCTTTGCTTTAGCTGCTCTGATTTTGGCAGGTTGGGAAAAGCCTGTAACGTTTTCCATGGTTTTTTGGATAATTATGGCCGTCGTATGGGCCCGGTCGGCCGCCATGGGATTCAATCGCTTGGTGGATGCTAAATGGGATGCCAAGAATCCCCGTACGGCCCTGAGGGAAATACCCAAGGGTACCATTTCTCTTCAGGAAACCGGTCTATTTGTCATGGTTTCCGGTGCGTTGTTCATCCTATCTGCTGCCATGCTTTCTTTCTTATGTTTCCTTCTTTCCTTTCCCGTTCTTTTTTTGCTTTTTTTTTATTCCTATACGAAGAGGTTTACCCCTCTTTCTCATTTGGTCTTGGGTTTGGTTCAGTCTCTGGGTCCCCTGGGGGTATGGGTTGCCGTGACAGGCAGTCTTTCCTGGAAAATTGTTCCCCTAGCCCTGGCTGTAGGCACTTACATAGCCGGTTTTGACCTACTCTATGCACTTCAGGATGTATCCTTCGATCGGCAAGAGGGGCTCCACTCTATACCGGCCGACTTCGGTATCACTCCAGCTCTTGCGCTTTCGGCCGTTCTCCATGGGATTACCTTCATCTCTTTACTTGTCCTCCCTTACCTTTTTCCCCTGAGCAACTTTTACAGATTCCTTGTTTTCATTATAGGTATACTCCTTTTAATAGAGCACCTAATAGTTAAACCCCAGGACCTATCGAAAATAGAAATCGCTTTTTTTTACGTAAATAGTATCGTCTCCGTTCTTCTCTTCACGGCGATGGCAATAGAGGAGATGATAAGATGAAGAAAAGAGGGATATTTGCTTAATGATATGTGAAAATTTGCAGGAATTTGTGGCACTTCTCGAAAGAAATAATGAGCTTATTCGGGTTAAAGTTTCTGTGAATCCCTACTTGGAAATAACAGAGATTACCGAGCGCATGGCCAAATCACCCGGAGGTGGAAAGGCTTTGCTCTTCGAAAAAGTACAGGGCAGCGATTTTTCTGTTTTAACCAACGCCTTTGGAAGTAAAAAGCGCCTTTTTCTGGCTTTCGGTGGACAAACGCCGGACGAAATAGGAAAGAGGCTGGCACAACTTCTTCGTCGACGACCTCCGGAAACTTTACTGGAAAAATGGCAAATGCTAAAGGCGGCAAGGGGCGTAAACCAGTTTATACCCCGTAAAAAAACCAAAAGGGTTCCCTGCCAGGAAATAGTTTTGAAGGAAAATGAAGTAGACCTTTACAGATTACCCATTTTACATTGCTGGCCCAAGGATGCTGGACCCTTTATTACCCTGCCCTTGGTTTTTACCAAAAGCCTATCTTCCCCCTGGACAAACGTGGGTATGTATCGACTCCAGGTATTCGATAAAAATACCTTAGGCATGCATTGGCATATCCACAAAGACGGGGCTCATATTTTCAGTGAATATGAAAAAGCAGGAAAGCTCATGGAGGTAGCTGTAGCTATCGGTTGTGACCCAGTTCTAACCTATGCAGCCACCTCACCCCTTATGCCCGGCATGGATGAATTTTTCCTCGCTGGCTTCATAAGGAGAAAACCTGTTAAAATTGTGCCTGCCACAGGGGTTAATCTTTTTGTTCCGGCAGAGGCAGAGTTTATTCTCGAAGGGTATATCGATCCCAAAGAGAGTCGATTGGAAGGCCCCTTTGGCGACCATACAGGTTACTATACACCAGCTGATTATTATCCGGTGTTTCACGTAAAGACCATCACCCATCGACGGAAGGCCATCTATGCCACGACCGTTGTGGGACGCCCTCCCATGGAGGATTGCTACCTTGGTTACGCCACGGAAAGGATTTTTTTACCCCTTATTCAGCTTCTCCTACCCGAGATCAAAGATTATCGCTTCCCCTGGGAAGGGGTCTTTCATAACCTTGTAATCGTAGCTATAAATAAAACCTATCCAGGTCAGGCCGCGAAGGTTATGCACGGACTGTGGGGTTTGGGTCAACTGAGCCATACAAAGATAATATGTGTTGTTGACGGGGAAACCGATTTAAACGATAGTGTTTCTCTTATGAAGAGAATTTTATCTTCGATTGATTTAGAAGAAGACCTTTATTTTACGAAGGGTAATTTAGATGCCCTTGATCATGCTGCCAACTGGCCTTGTTTCGGTGGTAAATTAGGGATAGATGCTACAGAAAGGTTGACCACCGAACCGCCAAGGAAGAATAAGAACGTAAAAGTTGAATCATGTCTCGATAAACTAAGTCTCATGGATAATTGCTTCAGGGAAGTCAAAGTACTTTTTTCTGACTTACCCCTGGCGGTATATCTCTTTCGCGTTAAAAAGGGAGAGGGAAAGGAGTTGCATAAAATGCGTGAAGTTTTTTGGGAAAAGGGTATCATTAAAAAAGGAATAGTAGTTTTTCTCGATGAAGAGGTAAATCTTGCCGATGCGTCTTATTTGTTATGGAAAATATTGGGCAATATCGATCCAATACGGGATATATCTTTAAAGGGAAATGTTTTATTTGTTGATGCGACGAAAAAAACCTCCTTTAATGGTTATTTGAGATCATGGCCCGAGGAAGTTCAAGGTGACCCCGTAGTGAGTAGAAGAGTCGAGGCGAAATTGGCCGAGATGAGTATTCCTTATTTAAGCGGTATAGGGGTAAAATGATTTTTCGAAATTGGCAAGATTTTGTATCCCAGGTGGAAGAAAAACTTTTTCGTGTTCCCGTTAATTTTGTTCAGAGTTATCGGCAAATTAGGGAAAGCACTATTCTGCAGGGAGCGGGGGTAATTTTACCTCTCTATTTTCATCAAAATGAGGGGGCTACGATAAGGCTTATTAAGCGTTCCCGTTTTGTGACCCAGGCGGGAGATTTGGCTTGTCCTGGAGGGATGCTCCATCCCCGAAAGGATATTCCTCTCATGTATTTGATTAGATGGGGTTTAATCCCCCTTCTAAGAAATAATGCAGGAAATCTTCTATTACAGCAGGGTAGGGAGATTTATGAAACGGTAACGCTCTTTCTGGCCACGGCCGTGCGTGAAAGTTGGGAGGAAGTTAAAATGAATCCCTATTACCTCCGTTTTCTCGGAGCTCTCAATACCTATGCCTTGACCCTCTATCCCCGGGTGATTTTCCCCCTCGTCTGTTTTGTAAAGTTGCCACGCCGTGTGCAGTTAAACCGTGAGGTAGAAAAGATAGTAGACATCCCCCTTGACGCTTTCTTTAAAGAAGAACAGTATGGCACCTTAATTACGGAAAGGGAAGGAAAGGAACAAAGAGAGGAACATCCCTGTTTCATTTTTTTCGATTCCCACGGGAAAGAAAACATCCTGTGGGGGGCTACTTTCTTCATCATCATGGAGTTTCTCCGCCTCGTTTTTTCTTTTACCTTACCCTGTAAAGGTAAAGGCAGAGTATTTACGAAAGTATTGGGTAGGGAATACCTAAATGGTGTGAAATAAAAAATACGTGCTGACAGGGAGGAGCTATGAAAAACATTCTCGTGGCCATCGATGGGTCCGATTACAGTAAGGTTGCCATCGAGTATGGCCTATACTTAAGCAAGATTCTCCATACCCAACTCATAGGCCTGCATGTAATCGATATCCACCTTCTGGAACCTCCCATGATTTCTGATATATCCGGCACCATGAGTCTTCCTATTTTAAGTGAACTTACCCCTGAGGTAGAAAAGGATTTGGAGGAAAAGGCGGATAAGCTTTTGCGAGCCTTTCGTGAACAATGTGAGAGGGAAGGCGTCACCTGCGAAACAAAGAAGTATACGGGGTTAGTAGAGGAATTGATCATTGAAGAGGCAAAATCCGTCGATTTGGTAATTATGGGTCGTAGAGGAGAACATTACCGCTTGGGAGAGGTCTCCGTATTGGGTTCGATAACCGAGTCGGTATTGCAGAGAGCCGGTGTGCCGGTAATGGTTTCGCCGGAGGGTTTTACCCCCATTAGTGCCATGGCAGTGGCGTTTGATGCCAGTCCACCGGCAACGAAAGCAATAAACTTTGCTGCCCGACTAAGCGAAACTACGGGATGGCCGATACAAGTTCTCTTTGTTACAGAGGACCGTGAATCGGAAAAGCCCATAATCGATGCAATAGCTAAAAGTCTTGCTCCCTTTGAAGTTAACTATTCCCTCGTCATAAGACAGGGAAAGGAAGAAAAGACGATTGTCCATTTTGCCCAAAGCGGTGCTGTACAATTGTTGGTGATGGGAGCCTTTGGACAGAATAAGTTGCGTCGCCTTCTTTTGGGAAGTACCACAGCTTACGTTACCAAAAAGAGCCCGATACCGGTGTTGCTCCTCCGGTAGATAGGGGTAAAGAAAGAAACTTTTGAGGTAGAATTTAAGCGGATGAAATACTCCTCTTTTGATCTCTTTGGTGAGCCGGAAGAAAAAGCAGGTCAGGATGAAAAAAGACCATTGGCCGAGCGCATGCGTCCTCGGTCATTAAAGGAGTTTGTCGGTCAGTCCCATCTCTTGGGTGAAGGATGCCTGCTCAGAATGGCCATTGAAGAGGATAAGCTTTCCTCTATTATCCTCTGGGGGCCTCCGGGTTCGGGGAAGACAACCTTGGCTTCCATTATTGCCCGAGAAACCAACTCCCATTTCATCAGTTTTTCGGCAGTTCTTTCTGGGATTAAAGAGATAAAACACGTAATTGAAGAAGCAAAACACATGCGAAGCCGCGCAGGCAAACGTACCATTCTCTTTGTGGACGAGATTCACCGGTTTAATAAGGCGCAACAGGATGCCTTCCTTCCCCATGTGGAAAGCGGTCTTATTACCTTGATCGGAGCAACAACAGAAAACCCATCCTTTGAAATTATCGCACCCTTACTCTCCCGTTGTCAGGTATTTGTGCTCAAATCTCTTTCTGAGGAAGAATTAAGGCTCATTGTAGAGAGGGCATTGAAAGATGAGGAACGGGGCTTGGGGAAACTGAAGTTAACGATCGAAGAAGGGGCACTTAATCATCTAATCCGGTCTGCTGATGGCGATGCCCGCATGCTCTTAAATGGTCTGGAGGCAGCTTGTATGCTTATTTCTTCTCCCATGAAGGAAGGGAGCCTAATTACCCTTCCGCTCGTGGAAGAAGCTTTACAAAAAAAGGGACTTCTCTATGATAAGGCAGGGGAAGAACACTTCAATATCATTTCAGCTTTCCATAAAAGCTTAAGAGGCTCTGATCCTGATGCGGCTTTGTATTGGATGGGAAGGATGTTGCTGGCAGGAGAAGACCCTTTATATATTGCCCGACGGATGGTACGGTTTGCCTCGGAAGATGTGGGTAACGCCGATCCCCATGCCTTGACGGTAGCACTTTCGGCGATGGAGGCATACCATTTTTTAGGTTCACCGGAGGGGGAACTTGCCTTAGCTCAGGCGGCCGTTTACTTAGCTACGGCACCGAAGAGCAATGCTCTCTATATTGCTTATGGTAAGGTACAGAGTTTAATCAGGGAAACGGGAAGCCTCTCCGTTCCCCTTCATCTACGAAATGCACCAACGCGCCTTATGAAAAATCTTGGTTACGGGAAAGATTACAAGTATCCCCACGACTATAAAGATGCCTTTGTTTTTGAGGAGTATTTACCACCTGAAATTAGCGGAAAGATATTTTATGAGCCAACCGATAGAGGTTATGAGAAAACAATAAAACGACGCTTAAGTCTCCTCCGGGGTTCAAAAAAGGAGGGGCCGGAGGGCCTCTGCGACCCTCCGGCCTTATGAAGATTATCTTGGGGTCCGCTCGCGGTCAACCATGCCCGAATAGTTTAACCGTTTACGCTGTATTTTATGCATACATCGTGCCATTAAAAAAATAAAAGGGAAATAGGAGTAAATTTGGTTCTTTCCACCATGGAGGAGAGAGATGATACCGATAAGTGGCGGCAAGGATTGTCACGAAAAGGAAGTACTATTTGATAAATAGTTAATGATTACGGTGTGATGTTTTATTTGACCCTTTGTTTTGGTTTCGACATAAATGTCGAAATGGGAGATTATGGTGAAGTTAAAGAGGATAGTTTTTAAGTTTCCCCAAAAACATGAAGGAAGCCGCACTTTTTTACAGCCCCTGGCTATAGGAAGTGCCTGTGGAGTATTTATCGCCCTGGTTCTCACGATGGGGATAATGGATTTGCGTCGCAGTGAGAGGAGTTTAATTGGTCTCATAGAAAAGCAGGGGCTCGCCATTTCTGAGGTCTTGCAAAAGCTCACGCAGGAGAACTTGGATATTATTGTCCGTTATACTCAGGAAAAAGAAGAGAAATATATACCGCAAATGGATGATGTGCTTCATCCTCAGAAGTGGTTGACCACCGAGATAGCTGAAATAGCCAAGATGATAGATGAAAGATGGTTAAAGAATAACCTAAGCGATGAATATTTAAGAAAGATTGCGGCAGATAATGCTCTATGGTTGGTAGCCACACTCAACAGGGAAGGAAAGGCCGTTTTTAAAAGTCGTTCCTTACCTAAAGAGTTACTTAATGGGGGAACATCGGAAATAACTATAGCCGCTCTGGCTGACCTATATCAGAAAAAAAAGATTGGCGGTTTCATCGGTCTTCAGCGGAAGGATGGTTCGGGTATGGTCGTTATTGCCATGGATAAGGAAGGTCTTCTCTTTTGGGGACTTAAGGCGGCGGTAAAAAAGGCCTTGGAAAAATTAGGGGAGGGCCAAAAACAGGGCTTAATTTATGTAATGGTCATGAACAAAAAGGGTATGCGTTTGGGGAGTATGGGGGTGATACCGGAAAAATGGCATCCCCAAGAAATGCCCATTTATGAATTGGTAGCCGGTATGAAAAAATGGGCCAGTAGAAAGGTTATCTATCTCGAAAAACCCGTTCTCGATATGGCCGTTCCACTATATACAGGAGGGAAGGTAGCGGGCATCATTCGTCTCGGTTTGGACAGAGAAGGTGCCGATGCCATTCTGAAAGAGAATGCTTATAATCTTATTATATTCATGATATTTGTGGTTTTTATAACGCTTTTTTCTATGTGGCTCCTCTACCACAACCAGAATAAACATATGGCTGGAATCGTTGAGATGGAAAGACAACTGGAAAAAGCAGAAAGGCTTTCATCACTGGGTAAACTTGCGGCCGGTGTTGCACACGAAATCAGGAATCCTTTGAATGCCATAAGTATGGCAAGTCAAAGATTGAAGCGGGAATTTGTTCCTTTGGATGATGCAAAGAAAGAAGAATTCCTTATGCTTTCCGGGGTAATAAAGGATGAAATCAGGCGCTTGAATGGTATCATTGAAGAATTTCTTTCTTTCTCCCGGACGCGGAAGTTAGAGCTCCGCCCCTATCCCTTAGGGGATGTGCTCCAGAAAATCGTTAACTTGCTCGGTGAAGAGGCAAAGGCAAAAGGGATTACTATAAAAACAAACTACGATGGTTCTTCCTTTGTCATACCTATGGATGTGGACAAGCTTATGCAGGCCTTTCTCAATTTAATAAAAAATGCCATGGAATCGATCAATAGCGGTGGGAAGATTTCGATTTCGGTAGAAAGAAGGGAGAGGGATAGGGTAGCGGTGGTCATTTCCGATACGGGTTGTGGTATGTCTTATGAGGAATTGGGACGCATTTTCAGCCCAGAGTATACGACAAAAGAAAAGGGCTTAGGATTAGGGTTGCCTTTGGCTTACGAAATCATCCGTGGTCATGGTGGTGAGATCAGTGTGACCAGTGAAAAGGAGAAAGGTTCCACTTTTGAGATAATTCTTCCTTTGGAAAGAAGACATACCTAAATCTTTCGTGAGGTTGGAGCATGAGAAAACTGAGCATTTTGGTCATGGAAGATGGCCAATCCCAAAGGGAAATGCTGAGGGATTTCTTGATAAAAGAGGGGCATGAGGTAGCCGAGGCTAAGAACGGTGAGGAAGGTCTAAAGATTATAGCCGAAGGAAATTTTGACCTTCTACTGTTGGATTATAAAATGCCAGGTATGGACGGTATGGAGGTTTTGAAGGCTGTAAAAAGGCTGAATCCCGAAATAGATGTAGTGATTATTACCGCCTACGGGACCATTGAGACGGCGGTTGAGGCCATGAAGGCCGGGGCAATCGATTATATTACCAAGCCTATTGAGTTTGATGAATTGCTCCTCTTGGTTCAGCGGGTGGCAGAGAGAAAAACCCTTCTTCGGGAAAATGAACTTCTCCGACAAGAATTGGAAAAGAGGAATATAGATACAAGAGAAATCATTTATCGAAGTGCGAAAATGGCCGAACTAATTAATCTTATCGGGCGTATTGCCCCGAGACGTGCTACCGTCCTCATCACGGGGGAGAGTGGTACGGGGAAAGAATTGATGGCCCGTTTGATCCACCAACTGAGTCCCCGTGCCCATAAACCACTTATTACCGTGAACTGCAGCGCCCTGCCAGAGGGTCTCTTAGAGAGCGAGCTCTTTGGCCATGAAAAAGGAGCCTTCACCGGCGCAGTGATGCGGCGAATCGGTAGATTTGAGGAGGCCGATGAAGGAACGCTTTTTCTCGATGAGATTGGCGAAATTTCACCTTCCCTTCAGGTAAAACTTTTAAGATTCCTCCAGGAAAGGGAATTTCAGAGGGTAGGCGGTAATCAAACTTTGCGCACCGATGTGAGAATTATAAGCGCCACCAATCGCGACTTAAAACTCAAAGTGGCGCAAGGCAGTTTTCGTGAGGACCTTTACTATCGTCTTAATGTGGTAACGATAGGGATGCCGCCGTTGAGGGAACGCAAGGAAGACATTCCCTTACTTGTGGATCATTTCATAAAAAAGTATTCCCGACAAAACGGTAAGACTATCCGTGGTCTAACCCGGGAAGCGTTAAACAGTCTTATGATGTACAATTATCCCGGCAATGTGAGGGAACTGGAAAACATTGTCGAAAGGGCAGTTGTAATAGCCAGGGAGGAGTACATAACGAGCGATGATTTGCCTTTTAAAGAGGAAAGGGAAGAGGGAATCTTAGGGAAAGGGAAAGTGGGTCCCTTGAGACGGTCTATAGAGGAACTCGAGCGAAACATGATTATAGCTGCAATGGAAAGGCACGATTATCACCAGACAAAGGCAGCAGAGGCGTTGGGGATAAGCGAAAGGATGCTCCGCTACAAGTTAAAAAAATACGGCCTGAAAGACTCACATAGCACTCTTTAGGTTTCTTATATAGTCTGCCACGACGGTATGTAAGCGGATACTGTGGGCATGCTCTTCTATGAGTCTTACGAGGGCACTTCCCACGACAAGGCCGTCAGCGAAGGGTGACAGTTCCTTAACCTGTTCGGCACTTGTGATGCCAAAACCGATAACTACCGGTAAATCAGTTAGTTTCCTGATCCTTTCCATATCCCTTTTTATTTCCTCCACGACGGGCCTTTTTGTTCCCGTGACTCCCGTGACGGAAATATAGTAAAGGAAGCCGGAGGCCTTAGATATAATAAATCTTATTCGTTCATCCGTCGTAGTGGGGGCAATAAGGGAAATGAAGGCAATATTCCTTTTGTCGGTATATCGTCTCAGTTCTCCCGCTTCTTCGGGAGGAAGATCAACTACGAGCAACCCATCCACGCCCACTTTTTTTGCCAAGCGAGCAAAGTTTTCTTTACCATAGCGAAAAATGGGATTGTAGTATCCAAAGAGCACAAAAGGACCGTAATCTTTTTTTTCTCTCAATAAGTGCAGCACCTTTTCCAAGGTGGTGCCGTCCTTTAAGGCCCGCTGGGCAGCACGTTGGATGATGGGACCGTCGGCTGTGGGGTCAGAAAAGGGGATGCCGATTTCGAGGATATCCACCCCTGCGGAAAAGAGAGTAGATATGAGTTCTCCTGTTACCTTTAGGGAAGGGTCACCGGCTGTGATGTAGGCGATTAGGGCCTTTTTGTTTTGTCTCTTCAACTCAAAAAATTTCTCTTCAATCCTGTTCATCGCTCTTTTTTTGACCTTTGGAGTATGATTTCTGCATCCTTATCTCCCCGTCCGGAGAGGTTTATGACCACAATTTTTTCTTTCTGTAGT
>Ga0123519_10012811_pt1 | contig 12144 bp, 8 predicted proteins | sample YelNatPaOPRAMG02_FD_87396 | JGI IMG/M metagenome (GOLD analysis project Ga0123519, IMG submission 87396) | Hot spring microbial communities from Yellowstone National Park - Yellowstone National Park OP-RAMG-02 (version 2) | ecosystem: Environmental > Aquatic > Thermal springs > Hot (42-90C) ... | reverse complement strand
TGTCCAAAAACAGAGTTTGATCAGCCTGATCAAGGAAGCTAAACAGCGCAACAAAATAGTCGTGGTGGGCGGTCCTTATGTTTCTTCCGTCCCAGAAGAGGTCCAAGCAGCGGGCTGCGACTTTCTCGTGAGAGGAGAAGTCGAGCGCCTCATGGACAAGGTGGTGATGGCTTTAGAGAACCGTGAGCAAGGCGGCGTATTTGAAGCGCATACCCATCCGCCTCTCACCGAATCACCTCTTCCTCGATTCGATCTTGTACGCATGGACGACTATTTAACCATGTCCATCCAAACATCACGCGGCTGCCCGTTTGACTGCGAATTTTGCGACATAGTGAACCTTTACGGTCGAACACCGCGCTGTAAATCGCCCGAGCAGGTCATTCGAGAACTTGATTATCTCTATCAACTAGGGTGGCGGCGAGAAGTCTTCATCTCCGACGATAATTTTATCGGCAACAGAGCCCATGCCATGGCGGTACTCGATCTCCTTATCCCATGGATGAAGAGCCATGGAGAACCTTTCAATTTCATTGTGCAAGCCTCCGTGAATCTGGGGAAGGATCTCGAGTTGATCGATCGATTGACAGAGGCCAACATCTCTCACGTGTTCGTGGGCGTGGAATCCCCGGACGAAGAAATCCTCAAAGCCGCGCACAAGTATCAAAACGTGAAGACTCCCTTGATTGATTCCCTCAACAACATGAACAAAAACGGCCTTTCGGTCATGGCCAGCTTCATCATTGGGTTCGACGGCGAAAAAAAAGGCGCGGGTGAGAGAATATGCGCCTTTGTCCAAGAAACCAATATTCCCGTTGTCATGCTCAATACGCTCCACATCCTCCCCAACACCAAGTTGTGGGATCGCTTGAAGAACGACGGCAGACTCCTGGAGGACAGCACCTCCGGCCAATCAACCGGCGGCGTGTTGAATTACATCCCGGACCGACCCGAGGAAGAGATACTCGAAGAATACGTTCAGGCGTGGAACTATCTTTATGAGCCTTCGAGATTTCTCGAGCGTACCTATCGGTACTACCTCTCCATGCGGCCTACACGGGCCGCAGGCGGAGTCGTCGCGGACCCAGCGGCAACTGTCAACGGCCGCGGCTTCAAAGATGCGGCAGGAGACATCCAGCGATTCGCACGGCTGTCCTGGCGGCAAGGTCTTGTGTCACGCGCGAGGAGGCAGTATTGGCGGCAGATTTTCGGGATGATGAAGCATAATCCCAGCCGTTTCGTGCCGTATATCGTGCGGTGTATCATGGGCGAGGACATGTTCCGGATCAGAAAATCCCTGCTCAAGGATTCCCGGGCTTTTCAGTAACAGGCGCGCTTGCCCGCAACAGGACGCGCCGGCTGAAATCTTTTTTTGCGATTGCAGGCAATGTTGATGCGGTTTATAACGGTTCTGGGCCGCCGGATCGGTTGACAGGCCACGGCTCGTGATTTACCTGTTTGGTAAATTATGGGTCAACCAGGGACATCCACAACGCGCCTCGCTTCTCAACACGTTAGATACGCTCTATCGCCCCGACAAATTGCGGTGAAACGGCGCCCGTTGCGCGTCCCCGAAGAACCAATGTGCGTGGGAGGAATAAGAAATGCGCGCTGACAAATTTACGCTGAAATCTCAGGAAGCCCTTGAAGAGGCTCAAAATATAGCCTCCGGTAGAGGCAATCCACAAATAGAAACGGAACACCTTCTCCTGGCCTTGTTGTCTGATGACGGCGGCCTCTGCGTGGAAATCCTCAAAAAGCTCGGCGTTGACGTCGATCGAATCCGCAGCGAGACGCTGCAGGCCATCGAAAAACTCCCGAGGCAGACCGGCGCAGCCGCGGAGAGATATTTCTCGAACCAATTGCGGCAAACGCTGGAAAACGCGTTTCGCGAAATGGAACAGCTCAAGGATGAATACGTCTCGGTAGAGCACCTGCTCATCGCCCTTGCCGAGGCGTCCGGCTCGGCGTCTGCGAAAATCCTCTCGTCAAAAGGGGTGACCAAAGACCGCATCTACACGGCGCTGACCGACATCAGAGGAACGCAAAGGGTTACGGACCAATCGCCTGAGGAGAAATATCAGGCCTTGAAGCGTTTCACCCGCGACCTGACCGAACTCGCTCGCAAGGGAAAACTCGATCCAGTGATCGGCCGAGACGACGAAATTCGACGGATCATTCAGGTCCTCTCGCGGCGGACCAAAAACAACCCGGTGCTCATCGGCGATCCAGGAGTAGGGAAGACCGCCATCGTCGAAGGCCTTGCCAGCCGGATCGTGTCAGGGGATGTCCCGGAGACGCTCAAGGGGAAAAGGGTGCTGGCGCTGGATATTGGGCAACTCATCGCGGGGGCCAAATATCGGGGCGAATTTGAAGATCGCCTCAAGGCCGTCCTCAAGGAAATCTCCGCCGCATCGGGTGAAATCATCCTTTTTATCGACGAGATGCACACCCTGGTGGGCGCAGGGTCTGCAGAAGGGGCAGTTGATGCATCGAACATGCTCAAACCGCCTCTGGCGCGCGGTGAACTCCGGGCAGTCGGCGCCACTACCGTCAACGAATACCGAAAGTATATCGAAAAAGACGCGGCCTTGGAGCGCAGATTCCAGCCAATCTACGTGGCTGAACCGTCCGTCGAGGATTCCATTGCCATATTGCGGGGACTCAAAGAGCGCTATGAGCTCCACCACGGCGTCCGCATTCAGGACGCGGCAATCATCGCAGCCGTTACGTTATCGCATCGATACATCACGGATCGCTTTCTGCCGGACAAGGCCATAGACCTCATCGATGAAGCGTCGTCGCGTCTGCGCATCGAAATAGACTCCATGCCCACCGAGATAGACGAGATCGAACGGCGCATCATTCAGCTTCAGATCGAAGAACAGGCGTTGACAAAGGAATCAGACGAAGCCAGTCAGGCAAGACTGGAAAAGGTTCGAGCCGAAATAGCCCGCCTCCAGGCAGATTCAGAAGCGCTCAAGGCAAAGTGGCGGCAGGAAAAAGAGATCATCACGGCGATCAGAGAGCTCAAGGAACGCTACGAAAGGGCCAAGATCGACGCAGTGAAAGCAGAGCGTGAAGGAGACCTCAGCAGGGCTGCGGAACTCAAATACGGCCTTCTCATCGCCCTGGAAAAGGACATCCGCGAGAAGAATGAAGAATTGGCCGCGCTCCAGCAAGACGGCGGCCTCCTCAAAGAAGAGGTCGGCCCCGAAGACGTCGCAGAGGTCGTGGCAAAGTGGACGGGCATCCCGGTCTCCAAAATGCTCGAGGGCGAGGTGGAAAAGCTCGTCAAGATGGAGGAAAGGATATCTGCCAGGGTCATCGGTCAAGAAGAGGCCATCGTCGCGGTGGCAAACGCAGTGCGCCGCGCCAGATCAGGGCTCCAAGACCCCAACCGCCCCATCGGCTCCTTCATCTTTTTAGGCCCCACCGGCGTCGGCAAAACCGAACTCGCCAGGGCCCTTGCAGAATTCCTCTTCGACGACGAGCAGGCTATGGTGCGCATCGATATGTCCGAATACATGGAGCGACACTCGGTGGCAAGACTCATCGGAGCCCCTCCCGGATACGTCGGCTACGAAGAAGGCGGATACCTCACAGAGGCCGTGAGACGCAGACCGTACTCGGTCGTCCTGTTCGATGAAATCGAGAAGGCGCATCCCGAGGTGTTCAACGCCCTGCTCCAGATATTGGACGACGGAAGGCTCACGGACGGCAAAGGCCGCACCGTTGACTTCAAGAACTGCATCATCATCATGACGTCCAATATCGGCTCAACGGAAATCAGGGAATACGCCGGTCGAGACGAAGAAGCCATGCGCATGAAAGTGATGGACGCGCTGCGCTACCATTTCAAACCCGAGTTCTTGAACAGACTCGACGACATCATCATCTTCCATGCCCTCACCAGAGAGCAGATAAAACAGATCGTGGATATCCAGATCGCACGATTGAACAAGCGTCTGGCCGACAATAAACTCACGCTGGTTCTCGATTCCAGCGCCCGAGACCTCCTGGCGGCAGAAGGGTTCGATCCCGCATACGGCGCAAGGCCCCTGAAACGGGCAATCCAACGCTTGATCGAAAACCCCCTTGCCATGGATATCCTCGCAGGAAGATTCCATCCCGGCCAAACGATCAGGGCAACGCAGCAGGGAGACAAACTCGCGTTTGAGGCCGTGTCATGAGGCGTCCCGGCGCCGCTGAAAAACTTCCTGCCGAGGCCTTGAGTGGAGACGATTATGCCAAAAGTAGCTGACTTTATGACAAAAGAGGTGATCACTGTCACGCCTGACACCCCTCTGCGAAAACTCGCAGAACTCCTGTCCACGCACAACATCAACGGCGTTCCTGTGGTTGACGAACAGGGCGCGGTGCTTGGGGTGGTCTGCGAGTCTGACCTGGTGAACCAGAATAAACCGCTCCATATCCCCACGGTATTCTTTATCCTCGATTCGGTGATTCCCGTGGGGAATCCCTGGCGGCTCCACAAGGACTTCCAGCGCATCTCCGCCACCACCGTGGCAGATATCTATTCGAGGCCGGCGGTGTGTGTGACGCCCCAGACCGACCTCGCCGACGCCGCGCGGCTCATGGCAGACAAGAAGCTTTACACGCTGCCGGTGGTGGAGCAGGGCCGTTTAGTGGGGATATTGGGCAAAGGGGACGTGCTGAGGGCGTTTGTGCAAGCATAGCATATCGTATAGATATGCCTATGGATAATTACTTTTCATAAGAATTTACTTGAAAAATGCTTGACAACTATTTGAAATCATGGTTTAAGCAGTTTCCAACAGCGGGAGGCGTAGCCCGCTGCTCAACATACCTTTTCCCCATGCGAAGCCCCGGTCCTCATCCTCCTTTCCGGGGCTTTCCTTTGTACGCTGATCGCCGAGTCCTTGTCCTGTGGTGAAACACACGGCGATCCTTCTACCACAAGGGTTTCTGAGGGGCCTCCTGTCTCGCAGCGGACTTGACGGCAGCGGCGAGTATGGCGATGCGCTGTCGAATCGCTTCCCGCAGTTCTGGCTTTGGGCGGCGGCGCAAGGCTTCGAGGTACGAGGCGAGCGCGTCTGAGTAGGCATGCTCTCGTTCTTGAAGCCGTCCCAAGTGATAGTGGGCCTCGGGGTCCGTGGGGTCTTCGGTCGCAGCCCTTTTCAGGTCGGCCATGGCCTCGGCGAATCTTCCGTGCGATTCATGGACCAGCCCCCGCGTGACCAGGCAGCCCCTCAATGTAGGGCAAAGCGCGAGAGCTGAAGAAAGGTCCTGCAGAGCTCCGTCTGCGTCGTGCTTTTTCAAGCGCGTCAGGGCTCGGCTGTAGTATGCCTGGTAAAACGTGGGATTGAGTTCCAACGCCCTCGTAAACAAGGTCTCCGCCGCGTCCAACTCTCCCTTTCTCGCATGGCGGTTGCCCACGTTCCAGCAGCCCACCGCCGACGCCGTCTCTTCTTGCATCCTGCTTTCCAAAACCGCAATGCTGAATGCGATGCGCTCCCGAGCATCTCCGTCCGCGGTCAGCGGCAGGGCCTTCTTGTAGAGCGCAAGCGCCTCTGGTTCGCCGCTGACATTCATCTCGAGGATGCCCGCCGAGGCAATCATGGCCCTGACATTCCCCGGGTCTATCTCGAGCGCCCTCTTATAGTCTTGCAAAGCCTTCGCGGCTTGGTTGCACTTTTCCAAGGCTTCTCCCCGAGCCAGGAGATAATCGACGCGGTTCGGGTCTCGGCTGAGCGCCCGGGTGTAGAGCGCTGCGGCTTCCTGAAAACGTCCTTGCGCCAGCGCGTAGGATGCGAGCTCTGCGGCGTCTTGAATCGGCGCGGACGCGTCTTGTGTGGCCGGCGCGGTCGAGGGGTTTTTCTCTGCCGCAAAGGCGAGCCGTGGAGCGTGCGCGAGCGCAATGCACACGACGAGGATCAGGGCAGCAAGCAACCCCTGACTACTGGGCATTGCGGCAGGGTCCCAGAGGGTGGGGCAGCGGTTCCCCAAGACGCCGCGGCCGTGAATGTCGTCCACACGGAACGTGGAATCCAGAAATCCTGGGGCTTGGATCGATTCCGACATGAGAGGTCTGTTCCGGCCGCTGTACTCAATAAGCCCATTGCGTCGCCGCGTCCTCCATGAGCGACGCCTCCGAGGAATTAAGGCCTGTGATCTGCGCATGCGTTGCCGCCGTCCTAAAATAGTTCTTTGGTCTGCCGCCCACATATATACCGGTTCTCGCAATTTATCACGAATTTGATGACGCGGGCGTCATTTGGATTACCAGACTTGTCTATCCACACAAGTGAAGCCCTCGTCCCTCGAGCGCTTTATTCCTTGTCCTTTTTAGTACTTTACTCCATGTCATTTCAAGCGAAGCGAAACATCTTAGCTTGAAGACGCAGATCTTTCAGTCGAGGCTTCCCGCTTGGTTTGAGCCTGCCTCCCCCGAAACGACAAAGGGGCCGTTGATAAGTCCTTCCCAGCGACGGGAAGCAAACTCGTGATGCATTTCAGCAAGGAAATGTATGCGATAACATGCGCGTGCCGCGCATCTTTGTGGTTCCTTGCACGCTGCCCAGTTGCCTGGTAGTACAAATGACCAGGCCACCGTGATTGGCCCATCGCTTCTCTCGAGAGGGCGCCTTCTATGCGTCAAGGTTTGCATTGGCTGTATGCGCGATTCGCGATCGTTGTTCTTGCGTTTTTCACGCTTGCTGCATCTGTCGCGGCGTCAGATGATCCTCTGCCTCAACCTGAAGGGCCGGCGCGCGTGCGGATAGCCATCCATTGTTCGCGCAACCTGTTGCAGGTGTGGCTTGGCCCGACGCTGATGAGGGAATATCCCGTGGAGACCGGAAAGGGCGGCGTCCACAAGAGACGAAGCGGCGATCACCGCACGCCCATTGGCGAATACGAAATCGCCTGGATGGCGTCCCGTCATTCTCCGAAAGGTCATCGCATTGTCGATGGGAGGAGCTGGTGCCGAGACAACAAGTTCATCGACGCCCCGAAAGGGCCGCCTTTGGAAAAACTTTGGAGCGCGTCCTACGGAGGGGATGAAGCCTGCGTCATGAGTCTCAATTATCCCAATGAGAAGGATCGGGCTCGGGGATTTACGGGCGACTGCATCCACATCCATTCCTGCAAACATCTCGTTGACGCAGCTCTGACCAAGTCATTTGGCTGCATCCACATGTTCCCGCAGGATGCCAGGGAACTCTATGACGTGGTGTCTGTGGGCACGCCTGTCAAGATATTCCCCTGACCAGACCGCGCGCAGCGGTTCTCGCGCCAAGACGCGAGAATTCTTCAGCGGCTTCTCAGGTCACATCAATCGAGCTGAGATTGCTTTGTCGCCAGCAGCTCGTCGCCGCGACAAAGAAAGCCATTGATATGTCATTACGAGCGGAGCGAGAAATCTTCAATCAAAGGCTCAGATTTCTCAGTCGTCGCTCGCTGCGTGCGAGCCGATTTTCTTCGAAATGACAAGAGCTTTGCTTGTCTGGGCGTCAGAGCGGTTTTTGACGCCGCTCAGAAACGCGACGACAAAGACCTTGTCCAGACAACACGTCGCAAAACGGCATAGCCTATACGGGTTCTCGAAGTTTCTGTCGGAATGAGGGCCGCCTAGCCGAGCGTGTGGTCGCTTTCGGAACCTCCCTGATAGCCGCCAAAGGTCAACCTTTGTCATTTCGAAGGAGCGGCTCTCGAACGAAGTGAGGGGCTGCGACTGAGAAATCTTGGTTTTCTGACCAGGATTTCTCGCTTCGCTCGAAATGACAGGGACCATGCACTCGAAATGACCGGCGTCTCATTGCATTCGTGATTACTTTCGAGAACAGTTCTAATTTTCGAGATTTTCTTTTATGGCTTCTGCTTGGAAGTACATGACAAGGGGGTCTATGAGTTCGTCCAGTTTGCCTTCCATGATGGCATCCAATTTGTAAAGGGTGAGGCCGATGCGGTGATCGGTCACGCGGTTTTGAGGGAAGTTGTAGGTGCGTATGCGCTCAGATCTGTCCCCCGAACCCACCTGACTCTTGCGTTCTCTGCTGATTTCCGAGTTGCGTTGCTGTTCCATTCGATCCAACAAGCGGGCCTGGAGGATCTTAAGCGCCTTGGCCTTGTTTTTGTGTTGAGACTTCTCATCCTGGCACGTGACCACAAGATTCGTGGGGAGATGCGTCACCCTCACGGCAGAGTCCGTGGTATTGACGCTTTGGCCGCCGGGGCCGGACGACCGATAGACATCTATTTTGAGGTCTTTTGGGTCGATCTCTATTTCCAGTTCGTCCGCTTCAGGGAGTACGGCCACGGTCACCGCGGATGTGTGAATCCTGCCTTGTGATTCGGTGGTCGGCACCCGCTGGACCCGATGAACGCCTCGTTCGTATTTGAGCCTCGAGTAGGCGCCCTGGCCATGCACCAAAGCGATGACCTCCTTAAAGCCGCCCGTCGCGCTGAGCGAGGTGGACATCATCTCGACTCGCCACCGCCGACTCTCGGCATACCTGCAATAGGCCCTGAACAAGTCTGCAGCGAATAACGACGCCTCTTCTCCGCCTGTGCCTGCTCGTATTTCAAGAAACGTGTTTTTCTGATCGTTGGGGTCTTTGGGCAAGAGCAGCAGATTGAGCATCTGCTCCAACTCTTCCTGTTTGGTTTTCAACCGGGGCAAGTCCTCACGCGCCAGCGACACCAGCTCGTGGTCTTCCTCTTCCTGGAGCATGGTTTCCAGTTCACGTATCTCGCCGAGGGTATTGGTCAAGGCGCGATAGGTCTTCACGATCTCGGAAAGCTCGGCCTGTTCCTGCGAAAGTTTTTTGAGCTTCTTGGGATCGGCCATCACCTCGGGCCGCGCAAGCTGCTGGTTCAGGTCTTCGTAGCGCTGATTCAGTTCTTCTAGTTTCGACAGTACCTGCATGATCTGCAATAACGCCCGACGCGATTGTCAGGCCCAGCCCCTTTCTCTCTCAAGGGTTCGCTTCAAAGCCACCAATGCGACCTCGATTTGATCGTCGCTGGGCTCTCGAGTGGTAAGTCTCTGCAGGAGCAAGCCTGGTTTCAATACCACGTCGAGCAGCGGATTCCGCACTCGCTCCCCAAAGCGGATCAGCTCGTAGGAAAACCCGGCAATGGGCAGCAGCAGACACATCTTGATTGCAATGAAGAACAAGTTAGTTGCAATCTTGTTCCCAAAAAGGTCGTGAGGGAAGAAGGGGAATACGAGACTGAAAAGAAAGATACTCACTATCAACACCAACATGATGAACGCGGTGCCGCAGCGGGCGTGCAGCGTCGGATACTTTCTTGCATTCTCCACTGTGAGTTCCTCGCCCTGCTCGTAGGCATGGATGGACTTGTGTTCAGCCCCATGGTACTGAAAGACCCTTCGAATCTCTTTCATCAAGGAAATGGCGTAGATATATCCGACGAATATGGCCACCTTGAGTACGCCGTCTATCACGTGGAACCAAAGACTCTTGACCGTGAGTTCCCTTCCAAAAAGTATGCCCATGCCCAGCGTCGCAAGGTGTGGAATGACCACAAACAATACGAGAGCAGCTCCAATGGCGAACGCGATCGTTCCCGCAAGCGCCCAGGGGCTCAGTTTCTCCTCTTCCTCTCCCACCGCTTCTTGGGCGGAATAGCTCAACGCCTGGATCCCGTTGAACAACGCCTCATAAAGCACAATGCAGCCCCTGAGGAAGGGCTTCTTAAGCACAGGCCATCGCTCCATGGGCGAATACCACCGGTCTTCTCGCACGCTCAACTGCCCATCAGGTTTTCGCACCACTACCGTCAACGTCTTGGGGGCTCGCATCATGATTCCCTCGATGACGGCCTGTCCCCCAACCTTTATCAATTCCGCGCCCTTCGCGCCTTCGTTGTGTAAAACCATTTGATACGCAACCCGCTCTCTTGGGATCGAGCCCGCGTCGCAACGCTCGCCGGCAACGCGGCCGCCTCCCTCGACTCGATAAAGCCAAAAAGACTATTCAGCTTCTTTTTTCGCCGTCTTCGCTGATTTTTTTGCTTTTTGGGGTTTTTCTGCTGCGGCTGCAGCCTTCTTGGCTGTCTTGGCGGGTTTTTTCCCCGTAGAAACAGGCTTATCGCCATATTTCTTCATGAATCGTTCGACGCGTCCCGCGCTGTCAACCAACTTTTGCTTCCCTGTGAAAAAGGGGTGGCATGCCGAGCATATCTCGAGTTTGTATTCGCTTTTCAGGGATCGCGTCCGTATGGTATTCCCGCATGCGCACACGAAAACGCTGTCCTGAAATTCAGGGTGTATGCCTTTTTTCATGGTCGGCCTCCATCATGTACTAAACTATTCATTCTAATACAAAAAAACAAACCATGCAAATGTTCTACCCCACTGTGTTGTTTGCATCCTGGCGTGAGGCCATCGACGCAGCCCATTTGAGGGCGAGTGACGCCGTTGAGCGATGAGAATAGCCGCATGAACGTTCGTGGAAAAGGTTCACGCATTCGATGAAGCGCGTCTCAAAAAAAACCGAATCCCTCGTCGCTTTCTCAATGCCGCGCGGCGGGGACGCGAACCCGCGACTTTACAGCCGCGGTCTTCAATTTCTGTCTCATGCCGACAAAAAATGGGGCGTATTCGCTCCGCAGCCTAGCATGCTCGCATCCCGCGTTATCGGTTCATGACTTCCAAGAATTCTTTATTGGAATCCGTTTGCATGATCTTGTCCAAGAGGAACTCCATGGCGTCCACGGAGTTCATATCGGCAAGGAGCTTGCGCAGAAGCCAGATGCGCTGCAAATCCTGCTGCGGCACCAAGAGTTCCTCTTTGCGCGTGCCGGAGCGATTGATGTCGATGCAGGGGAATATGCGTCTCTCGAGAAGCCGCCGATCCAGATGGATCTCCATGTTGCCGGTGCCCTTAAATTCTTCATAAATGACTTCGTCCATCTTGCTGCCCGTGTCGATGAGCGCAGTGGCGATGATGGTGAGGCTCCCGCCTTCCTCAATATTTCTCGCAGCGCCGAAAAATCGTTTGGGACGGTGCAAGGCGTTGGAATCCACCCCTCCTGACAAGATTTTACCGCTGGGAGGGACGACCGTGTTGTGGGCGCGAGCCAGACGCGTGATGCTGTCCAGGAGGATCACCACGTCCCGCTTGTGCTCCACCAGGCGCTTGGCTTTCTCGATGACCATATCGGCCACTTGCACGTGCCGCTGCGCAGGTTCATCAAAGGTGGACGAGATGACTTCGCCCCTGACCGAACGCTGCATGTCAGTAACCTCTTCGGGCCTTTCGTCGATGAGGAGCACGATGAGGTACACGTCGGGATGATTTATGGTGAGGCTATTGGCAATTTGTTGGAGCAGCACGGTCTTGCCCGCCTTGGGCGGCGACACGATCAGCGCTCGCTGCCCCTTTCCGATAGGCGTGAGCAAATCCATGATCCTCATGGAATACTGCGTCGGGCCGATTTCAAGCTTCAGCCGCTCATTGGGATACAGGGGCGTGAGATTGTCAAAGAGCACCTTGTCTCGTATCGACTCAGGGTCTTCGCCATTGATCTTTTCAACCTTGAGGAGGGCAAAGTATCGTTCGGTATCTTTGGGAGGACGGATATACCCTGAGATGGTGTCTCCCGTTCGCATGTTGAAGCGGCGTATCTGGCTGGGCGACACATAGATATCATCAGGCCCGGGCAAGTAGTTGTAATCCGGCGCCCTCAAGAATCCAAATCCGTCGGGCAGGGTTTCGAGAACCCCTTCACCCGTGATGGGAGCCTCTTTCTCGGTCTGTTGATGCGCCTGAAGAATGGCGAAAATCAATTCCTGCTTCCGCATGCTGCCCGCGCCCTCTACGGCCAACGCATGGGCTATGGACATAAGTTCACTAACCTTTTTCTCCTTGAGTTCTGCAACGTCCATGACGGCTCCTGATGTGTGTGCTTTTTTTGGAATCTATTGTTGATATTGGCGTGCTGATCTGAAGTTGTCGCGTGGATGGGTCGTATCCCTACGCATTTGACTTCATTCGTTGAACCCCGGCCCTTCGGAATCTGTCATCGAGTTGAATGATATCCCTGGGTGGGTAATCTTCAAAGTCATTCAATATGTATGCAACCGCCCCCAGTCTGTCAAGCCCTTTTGTCGCACATCCATGGATATTGAGG
>Ga0123519_10012809_pt1 | contig 12145 bp, 9 predicted proteins | sample YelNatPaOPRAMG02_FD_87396 | JGI IMG/M metagenome (GOLD analysis project Ga0123519, IMG submission 87396) | Hot spring microbial communities from Yellowstone National Park - Yellowstone National Park OP-RAMG-02 (version 2) | ecosystem: Environmental > Aquatic > Thermal springs > Hot (42-90C) ... | reverse complement strand
CCTCACAACCCATTCAATGAAACGTTCCCCCTAACCTTACCCGCTAACCTAAAAGAAGCGTAGGCAGCCAGGTAGCGATTTTCGGAAATAGAATCAGCATTGCTAGGACAATCAAATCGCATACCACAAAGGGCCACACTCCGGAAAAAATATCTTCCAGGGGTACATCCTTGGCTACACCCTTCATGGCAAAGACGTTCAATCCAACCGGCGGGGTGACGGCACCGATTTCTGTCATCTTCAAACAGATCACTCCGAACCAAATAGGATCGTATCCCAGGCGAATGATAATGGGATACAAGATCGGTAACGTCAACGCGTAGATACCTACGGGGACCATGATCATACCCAGGAAGAACATGAGAAGTACGATGGCCAGCATGATTACAAAACCAGGAACTTGCAAGGCATCGATCATTCTAGACAATTCCGCGGGAAGCCGGGTAATGGCAAGAACTCGACTGTAATACAAGGCTCCTATGTTGATGAGGAAAATCATGGCGGTAGTATTCGCGGAAGTTTTCATGGCCCCCACGACCTGCTTCCAGCTGCGAATGTCTTTCAATAGCCAGCCGAGGAACAACGTGGCAAAGGATCCCACGGCCGCTGCCTCGGTAGGGGTAAACAATCCCCCGTACATACCCCCTAACACTACCAAAGCTACGATCGCGATAGGCCACAGTTGGGAACCTTCAGAAATTCTTTTCGAGAAAGACCATCGTTCTTTTTCGAATCTGGGAGCCAACTGGGGATTCCTTTTCACCATATAGACGATCATCAGCGAATACACAGTGGCAGTGATGAGACCGGGAATAACCCCTGCGGCAAAAAGTTTGCCTACCGATGTCTGGGTAAACATGGCATAGATGATGAACATCATGCTGGGCGGAATCATGGATGCAAAGGTTCCCGCCGAGGCTATGGTCGCCGTAGACAGCTTTTTGGAATAGTTGTATTTGTCCATTTCAGGCAGGGCCAGTTTGCCGAATATTGCGGTGGCGGCGATGGAGGAACCCGAGATCGCTCCAAAGGCGGCACACCCGAAACAGGTGGCGACTCCCAAAGAGCCGGGGATTCCATACGTTAAACCATGTACACCTCGATACGCCCGGGATGCAAAACTGCCGATACCTGCAAAATCTCCCATCAGAATGAATAAGGGAATACACGCCCACGTAGGTGTGGCGATCGCAAAGTAGGCGGTTTGACTCAGCAGGGAAAGCGCGCCATTGATCCCGATCAGGATACCGCTTCCCAGTAAACCGCTGAGAATAAAAGCGGTACCAATGGGGATTCCCAAGGCCATGGTAAACAGTAGAAGAAGGATCGTTAAGGAACCGATAGTAATGAAGCTCATGAGGTTTTCTCCTAAAACGCAATTTCAGGTGGATTGGGGGGAGATTCCTGGGGTTTTTTGAAAGGCTCCTCTCGAGACTTCAGGTTTTTTACGCTGTCGTAGGTATTCACTAGAATCGACATGAGATAGAAAAACAACCCGATTACGATCAAGATTTTTATGGGCCAAATGGGCAACTGCACAGTTCCCGCCACAGCTTCGCGGGTTCGATACGCTATCAGAGTGTTTCGAACCATCTCGAAGAGAAAAATCCCCACAACCCCTGTTTGGGTAATATTTACGAACAAGAGTAAAAATTTGCGGTACTTCCAGGGCATCCAATGGAGCAACAGCTCGATCCTCACGTTCTCGTCATGTTCCTCACACCGGGCAAGCCCAAAGTATATTACCACCATCATCACGAATACGGACATTTCCGCCACACCTTGCAAAGGTTTGTCGATTCCCCGGCTAATGACATCAAGTAACAGGAGGGCCATCATGAGCAGCATGAGCCATCCCGCAAAGGCGGAAAGAAACTCGTTGATTTTATGAAACACCGTGCGCATACGCTCCTCCCTCGGTTTCAAAAAGTATGGCATTAAAAAATCGCATATGGGATTCCGATCCCATATGCGTATATAGGAAGGAAGAAGCGCTCTACTTTTTATCTCGCTCCATGGCCTCTTTCATGATGGCCTGCATTTTTGTCATGATCTGATCCGCATTCCCGATACCTACGGCCTTATTTTCCTCTACCCACTTTGCATGGAGCTTTTTAAGTTCTGGTTCATTTTCCCATTTTACGAGATCCGCCTCGGTGATGACAGCGACCTTGTAACCGGCTTTCTTTTCAGCCTCATAGATTTTGTCCCAGGCTCCTGTAAAAGCCTTTCCGAACTCATCCATGGCAAACTTGTTGGCCTTCTCGATTCCGGCTTGTACCTCTTTGGGCAGGGAGTTCCAGAAGGTCTTGTTGGCGACGACAAGGAATGGTGTCGCCCACCATATTTCCTTGGTTACCAAAAGATTGGACGCCGGTTCTTCGAATTTCATCATGTGTAGACCATCGTAATTGGTGAGCACTCCATCGATCGTCCCAGTTTGCAGAGCCATATAGACATCCGCCCACGGAACCGATACAGGAATGGCGCCGGCATTGCGCAGGTACTCCAGCACCCACCGGCTGGAGGCTCTCCACTTCTGTCCCCGAATATCTTCGATCTTCGTGATCGGTTTTGTGCTTGCGAAGGCACCAGGGAGTCCTGATGTGTAAAGCATGATTTTCAAGTTCCACTGTTCCTCTATTTCCTTCCGGAGTTCGGGGATCTGTTGGTATGCGGTATCATACACCCAGCGGATCACTTCCCACTTTCCCGGCCCGCGGGGGAACAATTTGAAGATTTGGTGCAGGGGTAGCTGCTTGGGATAGAACTCGGCGAACACAAACCCCATCTGGGCGACACCGTCCGAAATTCCTTTCAACGCTTCCGGTGCGGAGAGAAGTGCGGCGCCCCAGAAATCCTGGATTTTTACCGCCCCCTTCGTTTCCCGCTCCACCGCAGGGATCCATACATTCTTCAAGAACTCCGTACGGACGCCGCCCGGCGGATCACTGTCGGAATACTTGATTGTAATGGTTGCCTTGGCTTGTCCCCCTTGAGGTTCTTTGGCGCCTCCCCCGAAGAGGGTCACGCTCCCTAGAACGGCAAGGATCACACACAGGATCATCGTTCGTTTCATACTTAGCCTCCCTTAATTCCGTTTCTGGGAAAAGTGTAGCGGATGTAATCTGGATCTGTCAATAAAAAACTAGAAAATTCGGAATATAATTGAGATATATGGAACATTTTCCTACATTTTTGTATGAATTTGCAAATCATCGATCCTAACGGTATTTAGATAATAAAAATTGACAGAAATGGCTAAAAATGGTACTGTATTCCACGATAAGGTACATATTTGCCTATGCGTACCCTGTTTTCGATACAGCCCCTGTATCTCCCCCCCCAAAGCACACCTACCGTCCTGGTAGAACGAGCCCTTGCATCCCCCTTTGGGGCTTCTCCTCTTGCAGACTCCATTCATCCCCAGGACCATATATGTATACTGGTGGATGATATCACTCGACCCACTCCCCACAAGGTGTTGCTTCCCCCTCTACTGAGAGCAATCGGAAACTGCGGAGTGCCTGACGACCACATTACCTTCCTCATCGCTTTAGGGACCCATAGGCCCATGAGCCGAGAAGAGATGGAACATCATTTAGGTTCAGAAATCACCTCCCGGTTTCATGTTCTGAACCACGAGTACGATAACCCCGATGCGCTTTTTCTGGCAGGGGAAACCCCTACCGGAATCCCCATCTACGTGAATCGTTTGATACAGGAGGCCGATTTCAGCATCGGAGTGTCCAGCGTCGTGCCCCATGCCCAGGTAGGTTGGGGAGGGGGAGGGAAAATCGTGCTTCCGGGAATTTGCGGCGCCGAAACGGTGGGCGCCATGCATACCCTTGCCGCATCGCTACCCGGCTACCCCCGGCTTGCCGGTCAGGTGGAAACCCCCGTACGCCTGCTGATCGAAGAAATTGCACGGAAAGCGGGTCTTTCTTTCATCGTGAATGCCATTTTCAACGCTCGCTACCAATTGATCGATGTAGTGGCCGGAGATCCGGTTCTTGCCCATCGGGCAGGGGTGGAGCGGGCAAAAGAAATCTTTCTCCGTCCCATTCCGGAACCTGCAGACATCGTAGTGGTGGACGCGCATCCAGCCGATCTAGAATACTGGCAAGGACTCAAGCCTCTTACCCTGGGCCACCTGGCGGTAAAACAAGGGGGGATCCTCATTTTGCAGGGGAGGTTTCCCGAAGGAATCAGCCAAACCCATCGAGAGTTGTACCGATACGGTCGATGCTCCAAGAAAGAGTTTGAACAGGTCCTTCAGGAAGGAGCGATCGAGGATGGCGCGGCGATCGGTGCCCTGTACCAGCACATTCTCGTGAGAGAGTACTGTACAGTTTTTTGTGTTTCCCCCGGATTGAGCGATAAAGACTGTGAAGCCTTGGGGTTCGAACGGTTCCTTACCGTCGAAGAAGCATTGAAAGAAGCGGAGAACCGTACATCCAAGCAGGCCACTGTCGGTTATATTGCGGAGGGTGGAGAAACAGTTCCCATCCTACAAAACCTTTGAATCCCCTGGTGAGGAGGAAAACCTAGCATGGAAAAGAACATTCACTATCGGCCCGAGGATCTCACCCAGTACATCGTGAGATTTCTCACCAAGTATGGAGTTCCGGAACCCCACGCCCGTCAGATTGCAGGGGTTATCGTGGAAGCCGATTTGCGCGGAGTACATTCCCATGGGATTTCCCGGCTTCATGTGTACTACGGCGATCGGTTACGAGCCGGATTACTCGACCCATCCACCCCCTACAGGGTGTTACAGGAAACGGAAACCACCGTACGTTTCGACGGAGCCAACGGATTTGGACAGGTGGTGGGAATTGCGGCCATGGAAAAGTGCATCGAGAAAGCGAAAACTCACCATGTGGGGATCGCAACGGTGTGCAACTCGAACCACTATGGAATTGCCGCCTATTACTCCATGATGGCATTGCCGCATGGGATGATCGGCGTGAGCCTGACCAACTCCCAACCTCTAGTGGCCCCCACCTACGGGCGGGAACGGGTTCTGGGGACAAACCCCATTTCCGTAGCCGCGCCGGCAAAACACCATCGACCTTACGTCCTCGACATGGCCACCAGCATCGTTCCCATGGGGAAAATCATGCTTGCGGAAACGAAGGGGGAAACCGTACCTCTTGGCTACGGTATCAATGCCGAGGGAAAACTCACCCAGAATCCCTCTGAAATACGCAACGGAGGCGCCCTTCTTCCCCTGGGAGGCCCCGACTATCTTTCCGGCTACAAAGGATACGGCCTTGCCCTCCTGGTGGACATTCTTTGCGGAGTGTTGGCGGGAGCGGCCTTCGGGAAGGATGTGGGCAGTCCTGCCGCAACAACCGGCGGCCCCACCGATATCGGACATTTTTTCCTCGCCATCGACATTCAGGCCTTCCGCCCCTTGGAAGATTTTACAAAAGATATGGATCGGTTGATCGAGCAACTGGTAACCTGCCCCAAGGAACCCGGGAAAGATAGAATCTTTATCCATGGGGAAAAAGAGTTCGAGCAGAAGGAGTACTACCAGAAGTACGGGGTCGCCCTTCCCGAGGCAGTGGTAGAAGTGCTGCGTAAAAAGGGGAAAGAAACGGGTGTGCCCTTTGACTTGACGCCCCTTTGAGTGTGAAGAAAAACGATACCTTAAAGGATCGAGGAGCCCATACAGAGTTCTTTTACAGCGAGATAGAGAGCCTCCACTCCTTTTTCCACTGCCAGGGGATCACACCATTCTTCCGGTGTGTGGCTCCTTCCCTCTTTGCAAGGAACAAAGAGCATTCCCACAGGAGCGATTCTAGCCAGCTGATTCATATCGTGCCCCGCACCACTGGGAAGCTTCATCCAGGCAGGGGTGACGGAACTAACCACCCTCTCGAGGTGGTCCTGCATGCGCTTTTCTACTGCCACGGGCAATGAGGTGGAAAGGGGTTCCAGGGAGAAGACGACCCCCCGTCTTCGTTGGACTTCCTCGATCGACAGTTTCCACAGCTCGGCGATTTCGTCTATCGTTCCTACATCCAAACTTCGTATCTCCCCATAGGCTTCCACCCAAGCGGGAATTACATTGGGGGCATTGGGTATAACCGTCAATTTCCCCACAGTTCCTACCAGGGGGGAGGAACCCTTCAACGCTGCCCCCTCTTTACAGAGCCTTTCGAGGGATAGCACAGCCTCTGCCATCGCGGTGAGGGCATCCTTCCGCAATTCCATCGGTGTGGTTCCCGCATGATCCGCCCGTCCCCGTGCGGTTACCTTGAATCTCCCGATCCCCACAATGCCCGTTACAACCCCCAGTTCCTTGTTTTTCTGCTCCAGAATGGGCCCTTGTTCGATATGGAGTTCCAGGGCCGCGTAGACACTTCCCGGAGCGTGGGCCGCTCCCTCGAGGCTTGCCGGGTTACCCCCAGCACTTTTCAACGCACTGGCCAGGGTTCGCCCCCGAGTATCCTGCCTGGATAAAATATCCTTAGGAAGATTGCCCACAAAGGCCCTGCTCCCGACAGTGGAAATCCCGAACTCCGTCGGTTCTTCCGCGGTAAAATCCACCACCAACAACCCCCGTTGCATGGGGACTCCTTGAAGCCTGCGCGCGACCTCGACTCCTGCAACCACTCCCAGCACCCCATCGAACCTTCCCCCCTGAAGAACCGTGTCGGTGTGGGAACCCACCAGAACCGGCGGCAAGGATTTATCGGTTCCGTCTAGACATCCGATCAGGTTCGCCGCAGGATCTATCGTTACCCGTAGACCTGCCTCTTCCATCCAGCGGCTTACAAGTTTCCGCCCCTCGTTGTACGCCGAGGTAAAGGCTCTGCGGGTCCAGCCTTCCGTTTCCGGTTCCCGTATGGAGGATAATTCCATGATCCTTTCCCATGCCATCACCTCACTATAAAACTTCTTCATGATCCCTTCAACAGAAAAACTTCTCGTTGACAAATGAACGCTCTTGAATTAAAAATAATAAACGGAATAGCGTTCCACTATGAGGTATGAGTTATAAGGAATCGTATGGCAGATCCTAAATTTCCAGACTTGCGTCCCCTCTTAGAACCAGCTTCCATAGCCGTAGTCGGGGCAAGTGAAAACAGGGGCCCCGGAAGGCAGGTATTAGAAAATCTAGCTCAGTTGGGCTACCAAGGCAGTGTGTATCCCGTCAATCCGAAATACAAGGCTGTACTCGATCTTCCCTGTTACCCCAGCCTGCGTGCGGTGTACGAAGAAAAGGGTCCCCTAGACATGCTGGCGATTCTCCTGGGACGGGATTCGGTTATACCCGTACTGGAAGAAGCAGCCCAAGTTGGGGTTAAGGCGGCGTGGGCTTTCGCGAGCGGCTTCGCGGAAGCGGGAGCCCCTGGCAAGGAATTACAGGGGAAACTTTTGTCTCTCTGTAAAGATCACAATATCCTGTTCTGCGGTCCAAACTGCGTGGGATACCTGAATCCTGCCAAACATGTAGGTACCTACAGCGCTCCCGCGCCAAAAGAAATCCTAGCCGGAGGGTTGGGATTCGTGGCCCAAAGTGGGTACGTCTGTCTGGCAATGGCCAACTCCGGAAGAAAGATCGGTTTCAGCACCATCTGCTCTTCGGGAAACGAGGCGGTGCTGGATGCCACCGATTACATGTCCTATCTGATTCAACAAGAGGAAACAAAGGTCATCGGCGGCTTCATCGAGCAGTTCCGTTCACCGCAGAAGCTGATCCAGGTAGCCTCTTTGGCCCGCGACCAGGGCAAACCCCTCATCCTGATCAAGGTAGGAAAATCGGCTTTGGCCAAACGTGCCACCGAAGCACACACGGGAGCCCTGGCCGGGGAAGACGACGTTCAGGATGCTCTGTTCGACACCCTCGGGATCATAAGGGTACACGACTTGGAAGAGCTTTTCGAAACTGCCGAACTGTTGATAAAATATCCCAAACCTCCCACCTCGGGCCGCAGAGCGTTTGCCTTCACCCTATCGGGAGGCATCATAGGGCTTTTCGGGGACTTGGTCGAACCTACACGGATCGAACTGCCCGATTGGTCCGCAAAAGGCAGGGAGGAAATAAAAACGCACCTTCCCCCCTATGCAACGGTATCGAATCCCCTGGATGCATGGGGATATGGAAAAATCGAGCAAACGTATCCTGTATTTCTACGAACCGCAGCGCAAGAGGATGCGGACTTTCTCTTGGTTTTGCAGGATCTGCCCCCCAATATGGCCGCTCCACAGGTAGAGCAGTACATGGTACCGGTACGCGCGGCTATAGAAGTGCACCGGAGTTTCGGAAAACCGGTAGTTGTCCTCAGTAACACAGCCTCTGGGCTCCATGAAGAGCCGAAAGCTCACCTGGACGCCGCGGGGATACCCCTTCTACAGGGAATCCGGCCAGGACTCAAGGCACTTGAAAAATGGTTGGACTACGGAGAAAGGATACGGAACCCCCTGTCGGCGAAGGATTTGTATGCAGCTCGTACCACCCATCCTTCCCCTAGTTGGCTTCGAGACTTCCCTAAAGGGGTGCTGACAGAGGTTCAGACGAAGGAGATCCTCCGGAAGTTTGGCGTTCCCTGTCCGGAGGAGTATCTCTGTACTTCCCTCGAAGAATGTCTAAGGAGAGCTCAGGAACTGGGTTTCCCCGTAGTGTTGAAGGTAATGTCTCCTGAGGTGCCCCACAAAACGGAAGCGGGTGCCGTGGCGCTAGGAATCCGAAGCGCCGACCAACTAAAGGAAGCGTACCATCGAATTCTTAAGAATGTGCAACAGTACAACCCCACCGCGCGCATCGACGGGGTTCTGTGTCAGAGGATGATCGAACAGGCAATCGCGGAATGTTTCTGCGGGGTGCTGATGGATCCTTCCTTTGGACCGGCGGTAGTTTTTGGGTTAGGGGGAATATGGGTCGAAGTATTGAAAAACCGCTCCATCGGGATTCCTCCCATTTCCTTCGACAAAGCGATGGAGTTGATTCAAACTACCCTCGCCTATCCTCTGCTGAACGGGTTCCGGGGCAAACCGCGGGGGGACCTGGAAAGCCTCGCCAGGATGATTTGCCAGGTAGGGGATTTGGCCTGCGCGTTGGGACCGGCGTTGCAGGCCCTCGACATGAATCCTATCCTTGTCCTGCCGGAAGGACAGGGAGTGTATATAGCGGATGCATTGATGGAGGTGAGAAGTGAAAGAAATACTCTCTGGCAATGAAGCCATTGCAAGGGGTGCGTACGAAGCGGGTATCCAGATAGCCTTGGGATACCCAGGGACTCCAAGTTCGGAAATCATCGAGAACATAGTACGGCGTTATGGTGATGCCATCTACGCGGAATGGTCAGTGAACGAAAAGGTGGCCATGGATGCCGCAGCGGGAGCCGCATACTCGGGCAAACGTGCCCTGGTTACCACCAAACAGGTGGGCATGAATGTGCTGTCCGATTCCCTTCTATACACCGTGTACACCGGAGCGGAAGCGGGGCTCGTGGTAGTGACGGCGGATGATCCAGGCCTTTTCAGCTCTCAAAACGAACAAGATAACCGGTGGTATTCGCGGCTTGCCAAAATACCTACCCTGGAACCTGCGGACAGCCAGGAAGCGAAAGATTTCATTGTGCTGGGAATCGAACTTTCCGAACAGTTCGATATTCCGGTGCTGGTACGCTCGGTGATGCGAGTGTCCCACTCGAAAAGTATCGTAACCCTAGGGGAACGCAAGGAATCGGGGAAAAACAGTGTGCCCTTCCCTAGAAAACCGGAAAAGTATAACTGCACCGCCTCCCATGCTCGGCACATGCATGTGAAACTGGAGGAAAAACTCAAAACCATTCAAGCCTTCGCCGATACCCTTCCGATCAATCGGATCGAATGGGGAAACAGGGACTTGGGAATCATCACCAGCGGGGTCGTTTATACCTATGCCAAGGAAGTCTTTCCCGAAGCTTCCATTCTGAAACTTGGAATGAGCTTTCCCCTCCCCAAACAAAAGATACTCGAGTTCAGCCGGGGGGTAAAACAACTGCTGGTAATCGAAGAACTGGACCCCGTTCTGGAAGAACAGATCCGCGCAATGGGCATAGCGGTTCGAGGGAAGGATGTATTTCCTCCCTACTTCGAACTTCTCCCCGATGATATAGAGAAATACTGCCAACAGGCAGGCATCCCCGTGCAGAGGAAATCCACCGCCCGAGGTACGGTAAAACCCGAATCATTGCCAACCCGATCGCCTGTGTTTTGTCCGGGATGCCCCCATCGTTCCACCTTCTACTTACTGGCAAAAATGAAGTTGCCTGTGGCGGGAGATATCGGGTGTTACAATCTGGGGACCCTTCCTCCCTTCCGAGCCCAACATACCATGGGTTCCATGGGAGCGAGCATCGGGGTACTCCATGGCATGGCGTTGGCCGATATCCCGGAAGACCGCGTGTGCACCATAGGAGACAGCACCTTCTTCCATGCGGGATTGCCTCCGCTAATCAACATGGTGCACACGAAAACGCGGGGTACGGTGATCCTGATGGACAACTCGGTAACCGCCATGACCGGTCATCAGGATCATCCGGGGGTCGACTGGTCCGTTGTGCACGAGAGAAAAGCGAAAGCCGTCGACATGGAAGGTCTTGTGAAAGCTATCGGGGTAGGTTTCGTGAAAACCGTGAATGCCTTCCATATCAAAGAGGTGGAACAGGGTTTAAAGGAATGTCTTGCCTATAAGGATGGGCCATCCGTTCTCATCACAAAGGGTCCCTGCATTTTTGTAAACCGCACCGCAAAACCGCCGTACCGAGTAGACCAGGACATCTGCATTGCCTGCGGAACCTGCTTCAAGGTGGGATGCCCTGGAAACGTTCTGTCAGATATAAAGCATCCGAAAACTGGGAAATTCAAAGCGGCAATCGATCCGACACTTTGCAACGGATGCGGAGTCTGCGCCCAGGTGTGTCCCGTCAAGGCCATTAAGCCGACGGAATCATCTCAATCCCTTTCAACTCAGATTTAGGAGCAATGGTATGGAGGAAATGAACTTTTTGATCCTCGGTGTGGGAGGACAAGGCACTATTTTAGCCGGCGATGTGTTGTCCGAGGCAGGAATGATCGCGGGGTACGATGTAAAAAAATCCGACATTCTCGGACTCGCGATCCGAAGCGGGAGTGTGACCAGTTTCATTCGATGGGGCAAACAGGTGTTTTCCCCCGTGGCTCCCAAAGGTTCCATCGATTATTTGCTCGCTTTTGAACCGCTGGAATCCCTTCGAATGCTGGAGTACCTCAAACCAAGCGCGACGGTAATCCTCAACGAATACAAGATCCCTCCTGTAGCGGTTTCCACGGGCCAGATGGTATACCCATCGCAGGAAGAAATCCTGCATTACCTGGAACAAAACTCTTCTCGCATCATCCGGACCAATGCCACGCTAAAATCCCAAGGGCTAGGGAGTGTCAAAGTATTGAACATTTATATGGTGGGCATCCTGGCTTCCCTTCTTCCTCTGGATGCCTCCATCTGGACCAATGCGATACGGAAGTTTGCACCACCCAAATTTCTTGAGCTCAACCTGAAAGCCTTCGAACAGGGATACCATGAAGTTATGACTCAACATGCATCCGTATAAAAAAGGAGGAATCGATCCATGAAAATTATGGTAATCAACCCCAACAGTTCCGAGGAAATGACACATCATCTCGAGAAAGAACTCATGCAGATCAAACGCGCCGACACCGAGTTATCCGTAGTGTGCCCGTCTACCGGGCCTATTTCCATTGAATCGAACTACGATGCCGTTATCGCCGCTTCCTGCATGCTGCCTCTAGTGAGGGAGGCAAATACCAAAGGCTATGATGCGGTTATCATTGCCTGTTTCAGTGACCCCGGCATAGAAGCCGCCAAAGAGATATCCGATATTCTGGTAGTGGGGATCCAAGAGGTATCCCTCCATGTGGCGGCCATGCTGGGAGCCAAGTTCACCATCCTCACCCCTATGGAAAAGAGGATTCCCGCAAAGGAATATGAAGTAAGGCGGTACAAACTGGAACAAGCCCTCGCCTCGGTGCGCCCTCTAGGAATGACCGTAGCGGAAACCGACGCCAATCCGGCGAAAACCAAGGCTCGCATTCTGGAAGTGGCCAAAAAAGCGGTAGAAGAGGATGGGGCGGAGGTGATCGT
>Ga0123519_10012805_pt1 | contig 12147 bp, 10 predicted proteins | sample YelNatPaOPRAMG02_FD_87396 | JGI IMG/M metagenome (GOLD analysis project Ga0123519, IMG submission 87396) | Hot spring microbial communities from Yellowstone National Park - Yellowstone National Park OP-RAMG-02 (version 2) | ecosystem: Environmental > Aquatic > Thermal springs > Hot (42-90C) ... | reverse complement strand
GTGCTACGATCCATTTTTGCCAGTTTGACGCGCACTGAGTCGTAACGTCCGGAGTTATCAATATCTTGAGCCACGCCCAGTTCGCTTACCGTGACAGAGCTGCCCAGGAATACTTCGGCACCTGGGGGCAAAAGCTCCAGCAGTTTGCTCCTGGCTTCTTCTTTGTTAGCGACAACCAGGGTGCGGATGCCGTTCGCCTCCAAGGCCTTCATCGTGCGCTCGATCTGTGTGTCGGAGGCCAGGGTGGCGTATTTCTCGTTGGTGGCCGGCACTGTTTGCGTCATGGTCTTCTCCATTTTTGACGTTCCTTTCCAAACATGGTATCTTTAGAACACCTGTCGCTTAGGCGACTGGTGTTGGCAATATACCATCCATCTTCAGGTCGGTCAATCATCAAATGATGGTCTGTGTCGCCTAAGCAACATCGGAGAAGATATGTTGACCAATACAACAAAGGAGAGACTCAATCCCCGCGTCAGGCGCACGCGACAACTGCTTGAGCAAGCCTTTATGGATGTTATTGCCGAAAAGGGATTCTCATCTCCTGAGCAGCAACATGGACACATGGCATGTCATGGTGATCGGCCACGTCTGTCAGGTATGCCTGAGTCAATCTGGTAATTCTTCACGATTACCTTATGGGAGCGTATTGCCAGGTGGCCGGCTCGGTCCGCTTTCTAAGCTTCCTTTCCCCTAATTGTGAACAGTTACTCAGTCTGCTGCCCTTGAACGCACTCTGCAGATGGTGTATACTTGGGCAGCAATGATGAGAAACGGCCACCAGCGTCATTCGGTGGCACTGGAGGAACCGCCTATGTCCTTCGTCCCCAATACGCCCGCGGACAGAGAGCAGATGTTGCAAGCCATCGGTGTGCATAGCACCGATGATCTCTTCCTCGACGTCCCGGCAGACGTGCGTTACCCGCACCTCGAGCTGCCCGATCCTATCTCCGAAGCCGAGATCCTGGCCGAGCTAGAGAGCTTGAACGCGCACAATGTGGATGCCTCTACCTACGCTTGCTTCCTGGGAGCGGGTGCCTACCGGCACTTTATACCGTCCGTCGTTGGACATCTCATCGGGCGCGGTGAGTTCTACACCGCCTACACGCCCTATCAGGCTGAAATCAGCCAGGGAACCCTGCAATCCATTTTCGAATACCAGAGCATGATTTGCGCATTGACCGGCATGGATGTCGCCAATGCCAGTCACTACGACGGCGCAACTGCTCTGGCCGAGGCTGCGATCATGGCGCACAATGCGACGCGCGGTCGTAGCAAGGTTATTGTTTCGCCCGCCGTTCATCCCGAATACCGTCAAGTTCTCCGTACATACACTCAAGGTCTAGATTTCGCCATAGTTGGCGATGGTGACGTGACGAGGGGTTGGGGCGACCTGCTTAAAATGATCGACCGAGATACAGCCTGTGTCATTGCCCAGAACCCCGACTTCTTTGGGCGGATTCACGATCTCCGGCCGGTTGCCGATGCTGCTCACGCTGCCGGTGCGCTCTTCATCGTCAGCGTTAACCCGATATCGCTGGGTCTGCTCAAACCGCCAGGCGAATACGGGGCAGACATCGTTACCGGCGAAGGACAGAGCCTGGGCTGGCCGCTGGACTTCGGCGGTCCATATCTCGGCATTTTCGCCTGCCGTGAGCAGTATGTGCGCCGCATGCCAGGCCGACTCGTCGGGCAGACCGTGGACAATCGTGGCCAGCGTGGTTTCGTGCTGACCCTTCAGACGCGTGAACAGCACATTCGCCGTGAGAAAGCGACGAGCAATATCTGCACCAATGAAGGGTTGGTGGCGTTGGCTGCCTGTGTCTACCTGGCTGCTATGGGTAAGAACGGCTTAAGGAAGGTTGCTGAGCTGTGCTACCACAAAGCCCACTATGCGGCAACAGAGATCGCTGCCATTCCCGGCTACAGCTTGCCCTATGGCTCCAGCTCATTCTTCAACGAATTTGTTGTGCACTGCCCGGTTGCGCCAGATCGCGTCAATGACGCGTTGCGCCGTCAGAAGATCATCGGCGGTTATGCACTGGGCAGGGCATATCCGCAATTGAAGGATTGCCTGCTTTTCTGTGTAACCGAGATGAACAGCAGATATCAGATCGAACGACTAACCGCAGCATTGCGCGACGCCGCTGCATAGAGGTGACAACGATGACCGAACCCCTTATCTACGAGATGGGCTCACCGGGCCGCACTGCGGCGAGCCTGCCTGCCCTTGATGTGCCAGAGTCTTCCCTGCCTCAGGATATGCTGCGCGGCGACTTGCCATTGCCAGAGGTCAGCGAAGTCGAAGTCGTCCGCCATTTCACCCGTCTGAGCCAGATGAACCACGCCGTGGATACCGGCTTCTATCCGCTGGGCTCATGCACCATGAAGTATAATCCCAAGGTTAATGATCGCGCTGTCAATCTACCCGGATTCGCGAACTTGCACCCCTATCAGGATGAAATGACCGTCCAGGGAGCGCTGCTCCTGATGTATGAGTTGCAGCAGTTCCTGGGTGAGATTTCCGGTCTGCCCGCCGTGAGCTTACAACCGGCTGCCGGAGCGCACGGCGAATTCACCGGTATGCTGATCATCCGTGCTTATCACCTGTCTCGCGGTGACAAGAAGCGGACGAGGGTCATCATCCCGGATTCGGCCCACGGCACCAACCCGGCCACATCGGCTATGGGCGGCTATGAGGTTGTCGAGGTCAAATCGGATGCTCGTGGTAACGTTGATCTGGCAGCTTTGCGTGCTCTGGCCGACGACACGACCGTCGGGATCATGTTAACCAACCCCAATACCTTGGGTCTGTTCGATGAACATGTGCGCGAGGTGTGCCAGATTATCCATGATTGCGGTGGCCTGGTTTACGGGGATGGCGCCAACCTGAACGCGATTATGGGCATCGTCCGGCCGGGGGACTTGGGTTTTGATGTCCTGCACATGAACCTGCACAAGACGTTTTCCGTACCTCATGGTGGCGGCGGCCCCGGCTCCGGCCCGGTCTGCGTCAGTAAGGCGCTGGCCGACTTTCTGCCCGACCCGGTCGTCGGCCGCACGATTGAGGGGTTCTACACCTGGGTCCGTCCGACCAAGACAATCGGTCGTGTGAAGTCGTTCCACGGCCAGTTTGCCGCTATGGTGCGCGCTTACGTCTATATCCGTATGCTGGGCGCGGCGGGCCTACGTGAAGCGGCCGAGAACGCCGTGCTCAATGCGAACTATCTGATGGCACATCTCAAAGATGTGTATGATCTGCCCTATGATCGCACCTGCAAACACGAGTTTGTGCTATCGGGCAGCCGACAGACGGCCTACGGTGTGCGCACACTCGACATTGCCAAGCGACTGATTGACTTCGGCATTCATCCCCCTACCGTTTACTTCCCACTGATTGTGCCCGAGGCGCTGATGATCGAGCCGACTGAGACGGAACCAAAGGAAACGCTCGACGATTTTATTGCCGTTATGCGCCAAATTGCCCGCGAAGCCGAGCAGAATCCTGACCTTTTGCATTCTGCTCCGCATCATACACCCGTTGGGCGTCTGGATGAGGTGCGCGCCGCCCGCGAGCCGATTCTCCGTTGGACAGGCAAGGGGAATACTTCATCGTCTGGATCATAAGACTGTGGTGCTGGTGATCCGCTTCGCCGGTGCTTGTGCCCCTTCCCGCGTGGCGGGAAGGGGCAACGGTGAGCAGTGATAAGCAGGAGAGAACCATAACCCATCAAGGCGACAGTGAATGGTGGTGGGTGCCGTTCTCAGCAAGGGTACGTGTCGAATGGGTACCAGCGATAGTCGAGGCGTGCCTTTTCCAGACGATGGGCGCTATCGGCCAGACCACCCTGGCGATTGCGGGCCAGCCAGATGCGGCAGTAGTCCTGGATAATGCCGAGCATGTCGAGATCCAACTCGCGGCGCAGGCCGTTGGTGGCGCTGAGTCCACTGCCGAGTGCCAGGATGCCACGCCGACATGCATGGCGGAGAAGGCGGGCTGTGAGAGCAAACTCGTCTTTGATGAGTTCGGCGTCGGGGCGCTGCATCTGCGCTGCGTCTAGTTGGGCGATGGCGTCGTCGGTAAGATTGATGGCTTCCTGCAGATCGGTTGCCGTCAGAGTTGGGTAGACCTGAGCGATATCGTCGAGAGGCGTCTGAAGGATGCGGAAGAGCGTGTATGCCCCCCGTCTGTCATGAGCGACAGCCTTATACACGTTGCCCAGGTCGAAAGCAATTCTGCCCATGATCCCGGTTGGATCGGCGAAGGCGTAACGGCTGGCAGTCACCGGTACATCCAGCGCACGGTTGCTGGTCACACACCATGAGTAGGCCGCACCAGCGGCAAGTGGCAGGAAGCTGACCGGGAGCACCTGCCAGTGACCTCGATCGCCCCAATCGGTGTTGAGATAGCCGATCGCGCCGTTCTTCAGGCCATTTTCAGCTGCATTCAGTACGTTAGCCAGGGCGTTGTCCGTTCGCCCGGCTATGCTCTGCCACGATGACGTGCCAGGACAGACGTAGAAGGGGATGCCAGACGCAGCAAACCTGGCCGCGTGCTCGGCAAAGGGGTGATCGGCGTCATACCCCCATTCGAGTGCGATGATGTCCTTGGGCAGCTCTGGAATAAGCTCGGGGTAATGCATAATGATGTCACCCCAGAACTGCATCGTGTGGTCGCGAGCCTTTACCTCGTTGTAGATGCCGAGCAGAAAATCGAGATACACCCGGCCCACTCCGCGTTGTTCACACTCGTGCTTGCTACGTCCCTGGCCGACCTGAGTTTCATCGCAACCAACGTTGAAGAGGTGACTGGAAAAGTGAGGTAGCAGCTCGTCAAAGAGACTGGCAACAAAGGCCAGGCCGGCCGGGTCGGTCGGGCAAAGAGTCATGTTTGGTTCGGTTCCTTCGCTGAGCGCAGCGTAGCGGGGATGGATGAGCCAGCGCTCCATGTGCCCGAATGAGTTCTGGTTAGGCACCAACTCGACATAACGTTGATGACAATAAGCGTCGAGTTCCATGATCTGTTGCCCGGTCATTGGTGACGCCAGTGCCCAGGCTTCGGGATGATTGCGGTAGGCAAACGTATGCTCGGTGTAGAGCTGAAGTTGGTTGACCTTCCAGCCTGCGAGCATGTCTACCAGGGCGTAGAGTGTCTCCATCGTCGGCACTTTGTCACGGCTGATGTCGAGCATCACACCACGCGCAGGAAAGTCTGGCCAGTCGGCGATGGTGAGACAGGGCAGGTGGCCAGGGTATTGCTGCACAATCTGGACGAGGGTACAGATGGCGTAGAATAGCCCCGCCTCGTCGTGAGCTTCGGCGGCCATACCCGAAGGAGTTATGCGTAGATTGTAGCCTTGTGGCTGAGGAACGAGCTCCGGCGCAATGCGTATGGTAAGCGCCACTTGTTGCGGGGGAGTGGCGGTGCTGGCGACGGCCTCCCAGGTTATTGACTGTTGCCTGAGCGCATCTTGCAGGCGGCGGGTGGCAAAGAGAGCCTGCTGTGGTCGTTGACACTGAATCAGGATCAATTTCTGGTCAGGGAGCGCGTACGCACCTCCGTCAATAGTCATATGGCGCGGGTTAGGGAGGAGGATGAGGTCCTGCATAATAGTCTCCTTTGAGCGCAGCAAGCGACGTCCCGACGGCTTGCCGGCGCGGCTTCGTTGGCCTGCCGTGCAGGAATGATTTACTGCTGCGCGGAGGCCATGTCAGTCCAGATAATCGTGCAGGAACCGGGCGACGCGCTTGATGTACACGTCAGGGTCGGCAAAGTAGCTACCGACATGCTTTGTATCGGGCGTCAGCCACAGTTCTTTTGGTTCTCCGGCGCGGGCATACAGACGGTGAGCATGATCCACGGGGCACATGTCGTCTTGCATGCCGTGGATGATCAGAATCGGCCGTGGAGCGATGTCGGCAATCACGTCTTCGGGGCGAACCTGGCTGGGGCGGTAGCCGGCGCGCCACTGGAAGAACGTCTCGGCAAGCGGCACAAATGGGATGGCAGGCAGGTGGGTCACCTGGCTGAAATTGAAGGCAATCACCTCCGCCTGGTCGGCGTAGGCGCTGTCGGCGACGACGGCGGCGATGCGCCGATCGCGAGCAGCAGCAAAAATGCTCACCACGGCGCCCATAGACCAGCCCATGGCCGCGATCTTGCAGCCGGGTAGGCGACTCTCTACCTCGGAGACGGCGGCAAGCATGTCCTGTATCTCTCGCCAACCCATGGTCTGAGCGTCGTCCATCTGGCTATCACCTTGATTGCGGAAATCCAGCAGAAAAACATTCAGTCCCTGACGCCATAGCCCGGCGGCAACCGGGAGCAGGCTGGTTTTGCGATCGCGGTAGCCGCTACCCAGTACGACCGTGATGCCGCTGTCCGGCTGCTTCATCAACCAGGCCACCAGTCTGAGACCATCCGGGCTGAGAAAGCTGACAGTTTCGTATGGAACGCCCATATCGGTTGGATGAAACGTGTACTCGTCCCAATAGGTGTGCCGACCAGGGCGCGTTACCCTCCACGCCAGGCCATACGAGAGTAGCGCGACGATGAAAACAAGGACAACCAGCAAACAAAGTGAAGCGACAAGCAGAACCGGCACGAGCGATTCCCCAGTTATAGTCTCGGCAGTGATAGCAGGGAAAACGTTGTGTGTGCCATTCTCGTCTATATATACGAGATGTGGCTCACCATCTCACGATGACCCGCGTTGGCCGCCCACGGTCCAGATAGAGAACATGTCCGTGCTGGCGGCCATGGTAGAAGATATCGCGGGTGATCGTGACATCTTCTCGACAGTAGGCGATGACCCGATCAATCTGGCCTTCACGAAACCACCGTACCGCCGAAAGTCCATCGCTGGTCTTGCTGCGACCCAGTGTGGCCTGAGCAACACTCTCAAGAGGGGGGCGGAAGCCCAGCCGACGTGAAAGATCAACGAGCATGTCGGTCGTCTTGGCCTGCAACAGGCTATGCACGTTCGATTGGTAGGCACTGAGGACGGTGTAGTCGAAGCGCAGAACGTTGTAGCCTACAACACGAGGAAAGCGGGCAAGCTCATTGACAAGAGCCTGGGCGTCTGGCTCCAACCATGTTCGGAAGCCTGCCACATCATCCCAGGTCACGGCCAGTGCCAGACCGAAGCCGGCAATATTGTCCCAGCCGCCAGGAACTTCGGACTGGATACGCTGTGTCTCTACATCCAGAAAGATCTCGCTCATTTTGCTGATTCCTTTTTGGCCACGTGCGATTACTTTACCATTACTCGCGAGGGGTGTCAAGAGCGACGCTTTGGCCAACTGTTCGTTGGGGTAGGGGAGTTTTCAAGATCGGATAGGCTGATTACGGATTCAGGCGCGGATGACACGGAACACGGATTTCAGGTGCCAGCATGTCCGTGTTTCCACGCAAGAGCCTGCCCCGTCTATCGGGCAGAGCCTGCCCCGTCTATCGGGCAGAGCCTGCCCCGTCTATCGGGCATCCGCACCCGAAATCCGTGGTCAGCCACCGGGCAATGCGCTCCCATAGGGTAATTGCGAACAGTTACCGCTATACGAAGCATGTATGGAGACGCCGAGATTATGAGCACTATGAGCGACAATACTGGCGGGAGCGCAAACCGGGCATGGCAGGCGCTTCGCCAGGATCCAGCCCTGGCACGCCTTCTGCAAACCATCCTCGTCACAGGTGAAGGTGGAGACATCATTGCCGCCGTACGGGCAATGAGTGCACATGACGTTATCGAAATGGTTGCTGCTGCCTATGCAGCCCTGTGCGATGAGGCGGCTCGCTCCTACCGGCAAGCGCGAACCCGCGCCGACCAGTGGGCCTTTTGGCAGCTTATCCTGGGCATTGGCACGGTCATCCTCATCTTGGTGAGCATAATGGCTACCCTGCTGGGTTTGCCCATTGCCGCTGCCAGTACTGCTGCCACGTCGTTCGTTACAGGTTCCGCCACGATGTGGTTTGACGCCAGAGTGGATGAAAACCGAGAGATCGCCGATGCGCACTTCCGCGATATGGTGCGCTATTGCTCGCAGAGCAAACTAAGCATGCAGATGATTCCGCTGCTCAGTGGTCTCGACCCGGAGCAGCAAGAGAGCCTCATCCTGGCCGTTCTCGGCTTACGCTTGTAGGCCAATAACCTTGTCGGTGCGGTAAGTGAAGACTCGAACGTCAACGCATCGCCTTTTGAACCTCGTATTGCTCCAATAGATCTGGCGGCAGGCCGTTGGCCGCGCATATCCTGGCGTAGACCCGCCCGCTCTCTTTTACTCGACGCTCCATCGTCTGCCGATTGACTGCAACAAGGCCAAAGGGGATACTGAAGCCCTCGGCCCATTCAAAGTTGTCCAGCAGGCTCCAGTGGAAGTAGCCACGCAGCGAGACGCCTTCGGCGAGTGCCTGCCACATCGCTTGTACGGCGCGAATGATGCAACCGGGCCGTTGAGTGTCCGTGCCGTCGGCCAGCCCATGCTCGGTGATGTAGATGGGCTTCTGATAGACGGCCAGCTCCTTCAACAGGCGGTAGATGCCCTCAGGATATAGCTCCCAGCCAAACAGGTCGGTTTCTGCTCCTGGCCGGGCAACGTTGCGTGCTACCAGGGCCGTGGCTCCACGCATGGCGAAGGAAACCATGTCTCTGGTGTAATAGTTCAAGCCGATAAAGTCGAGGCTGTTGGCAGCCTCAGGCACGAACTCTCCTTTGCCCAATGGGAAGCGGAGATAGCCGTCAAGCAGCGCCCATAGCAGGACACGGTTGAAGGCACGGTCTTCTGCGTCTACTACCAGGCGATCGAGCAACGAGTGTGGATTGAGCGGATCAAGCAGGCGCATGTTGTGGGCAATGCCCACCTGGGCATGGGGCTGAATCTGATGGATGAAGCCATAGGCGCGGCCATGGGCGCGAATCATTGTACGCAGGGCGCACAGTCCTCGGCCGATGCCACCCTTGCCCGGCGGCCAGCGGCGCGTAAGGTAGCCTTCGTAGAAATAGACCATCGGTTCGTTGATCGTGATCCAGAGTGAGCAGAGGTCTTTTAGCTCGCTTACGACGCGCCCAACGTAGTTTGCAAAGGCGCGTACTGCCGCCGGGTTCTCCCACCCACCCTTGCCTGCGAACCAGCGCGGGTTGGTGAAATGATGCAGAGTCACCATCGGCTCAAGGCTGTGTGAGCGAAGCGACAGGAGAACGTCGCGATAGTGCCCGATTTCGGCCTCGCTCCACACACCTTCTTGTGGCTCAATGCGGCTCCACTCGATGCTCAGGCGATGGGCGTTTTGGCCCAGATCGCGTGCCAATGCCCAATCCTCATTGTAGCGGTGATAGTGGTCGCAGGCCTGTTGTGAGGTGCTGCCGTCACGGATGTGCCCGGCAATCTGTTCCCATTCCCACCAGTCGTTGTTTGTGTTTCCCCCTTCTACCTGGTGAGCGCTGGTTGCCGTGCCCCACAGAAAGCCCGCGGGAAATAGTCTTTTGCTGCTATCATTCATGGCGGGATCACCCAAGGAATCTGGGAGCTGCTGGTCACAGGGTGCCTCATGTTGCCGCGGGGTATCATTGCGGCAAGCAGATACATGTCGCTATCAACCTGTCGTTGCATCAGGGGGCGGCATCGCGTCGTCTGTGCGCCAATAGATGCCTGACGAGCGTGCCATGAAGCGGTGGTCCACCAAAGCGCGGCGCAAGGCAGCAGTGTCATCGTGAACACGGGCGAGGGTTTGATTGACATCTCTTTCCGTATAACGGACACCCGGCTCGAACAGCTTACTGCAATAACGCAAAACTGAGAGCAGCTTCTTGTGCTGTGTGGGCAGACTCCTCAGGCGGCCGTCGCGTCCCATGAAGTCGCTGAGCACCTTACGATCAAAGGCATCCAAATCCTCACTCTCGGCTGCCGACGGTCGGGATTGTGCCAGGAGGCGCTGGGCACGTTGTTCCAGCGACTTTTCCTCGAGGCTGTAGACACGTTGTCCGTTTACTGCGACCAGTCCGCCATCTGTGAGCGCGTCGAGATGATGGACCAACTCTTTCGGCGAGAGCGACAGAGCAGTTGCCAATTGCTCCAGGCTGCGTGGTTGAAGCGCGAGCAAGCCGATAATCTTCAACCGGATGAGATTGCTGAGGAGCTTTACAAGTGAGAGCATCTCGTCGGTGGAATTCATTGTGATTACCTCCCCCTCTGTTTCTCAAGGGCGCTAATACGCTCGGCAAGCTGCTCCAATTCGCGCTGCAGGCGCGAATTCTCAGCAGCGAGAAGCGTAATTGTCTTGGCGGCTGAGGCATTGAACATGTTTTGCTGATCAATGATCGGATTGATGTACCAGCGCAAGAGGCGACGTATGACGCGCTGACTATAGGCACGTAGCCGGCTCAAGACGGTGTCTTGCCACAGCAGGGGCAGATGGGCATTGACCTTGGCGCTGATATTGACATCTTGTACCGCTGCTTGAAGCTCAGTCAATCGCTCCTGTGCACCGCCTGGCGACGCGTCCGTTGCCCGGCGAGCATGCACCCGCTGGCGTACATCTTCCAGGATTTGGGCAACCTCTGTATCCTCACTCATCACGTACATCTCCTCATGTTGGCGGCAACTTCATGTCAGTGTCCCATACCTGGTGGGCGCAACTACCGATGAAGACAGTAGATGCGGGTTGCCATGACCGGCCGTCCGGCATGGCAGGCCGCCTCGTTACGTCTCCACCAGTTTTGGGTCATGCCTGTGTGCTGTCGCACCACCCAGACACTCATAGACCTGCCGTACTATGCTATACTTGCGGTCCCAGGTCAGCTCGCTCAGAGTCTTCTGTTGTCCTTGCTCGCCCATGCGCCGCGCCAGGTCGCTATCGGTCAGGAGCTGATGAATGCGTCGGGCAAGGGCCCGAACATCGCCAAAAGGAACAAGGAAGCCGTCGATCCCGTCGCTGATCACGGATGGAATACCACCGGCGCGGGCACCAATGACGGGTTTGCCATAGAGCCACGCTTCGGGGAAAACGATGCCAAATGAATCGGTGCGAGATGGCAGGACTAAGAGTGAACAGGCAGCAAGGAGATCACGCTTGTCGTCTTCACTGATGAAGCCCAAGACACGGCAATATCTGCGCACCTCTTCTGGCTGGGCGTGATAGAAAGACATGAAGTGATCCATGGTGGGGCCGGCGAAGACGAGGGTTGCCTCCACACCTTGCTGCCAGAGTTGTTGCATTGCCTGGAGACTGTGATGTGCCCCTTTGTCATAGGCTGCCGTCCCCAGGTAGGCGACAATCGGCCCGGTAACCCCGTAGATCTGACGGAAACGCTCCGCCTGCCCACCCGCTAACTGATGCGGATTCACACCTGAGCCGACGACGACCATTTTGTCGGCAGGCACACCCAAGCGGGCCAGAACTGCACCTTCCTGGGCATTCTGCAAGATGATGGCATCGGATTCACGCAGTAACTGGAGTTGATGGGGCATCGTATAGTAGCGGCGAACCGTGGAGTCCTTGTCCTCACCCAGGTGGGTGAGAGGATGCAGAACGAACGGCGCGCCAGTGCGCCGGGCAAAGCGCAGAGCCGGAGCAAGCAGAGAATCAAAGACGATGTTCATCCCACCCACGATATCATAGCGCTGCTGCTCATGATCGAGGGTGTACTCCAGGTCAGGAACCCAGGGCGTCAGGCGAGCCAAACGGGAAATCACGCCAGACAGGTCGGCGGGCAGCTGAGACAGTGTAAGCATCAGTCGGCGGATGGCCGGGTAGGCGAGGGGAGTGGGCGCGATGTGCCGCACAGGAAAGCGCCGAATGATGACGCCATTGTGTTCTTCCTGCTCGATCTGGATTCGCTTTTTGCCCCGCACCCAGAAGTGTTCCAGATCCCAGGCGTCGGTAGTATAGATGGTCACGTGATGACCATCACGCACCAAGCGCTCGGAAAACTCCTGGAATTGTCGTTCTGAGCCGCCCACGTAGGGCCAATAGCGCTGAATAATGTGCAGAATTCTCATGTACTGACGACCGCCTGTGCAGAGGAGTATACACCATCCGCCAAACCTGTCAAGGACGGTGAACATTACACCAGCAAAACCCCTTGACAGAGATTAGCCATTGTGCTATCATATCTACGTGAGTAGAACAAATGTTCTAATCACGTAGAGCGT
>Ga0123519_10012803_pt1 | contig 12149 bp, 6 predicted proteins | sample YelNatPaOPRAMG02_FD_87396 | JGI IMG/M metagenome (GOLD analysis project Ga0123519, IMG submission 87396) | Hot spring microbial communities from Yellowstone National Park - Yellowstone National Park OP-RAMG-02 (version 2) | ecosystem: Environmental > Aquatic > Thermal springs > Hot (42-90C) ... | reverse complement strand
CGCGAATACGTTTGGAAGGATCAGGGTTCGCAAATCAGTCGGCAGACCGACATCGAGGGTTTCTTCAGTTATCGCTCGATGCGGCACCAAGTTGTCCGTCAATGCCTCGGCCCATGCGATCGCCGGACGGCTGTGCGAGTCTTCCCAGCGAGGGTCGACATCTCTCGACCGCCGGGAGAAGAATAACCCTATGGCGGCTGCGGGTTCGCAGTCTAGGTAGGGTCCCAATTGATCCCTTTCGAAAACGAAAAATCCTCGCTGTGTGTCGTCGGCGGTCAAGCCGGTGAGATAGACTCGAGCGAGGGCAAAAGGCATTCCGCAGGCTCTTGCCAGAGCCCACATGAAAGTTTCCTCCTCGGGGTCGAACAGGTCCCGACTCTCGGCGGTGTCGGCGTAGGGGAGACACAACGGTACCACGTGCCTCACACGGCAAGCTTCCGACAGAAATTCGGCCTCGGCAGCAATCCGACGCCACGAATAGAAGTCGGCCGGGTTGTAAATTTCCCAGACCGCGACGTCCGACGTGTCCAGCCCGCCCTCGACCGATCCGCCGTGATTTTGCGTGCCCCAGGCGGAGGCGATGGAGCCGACCAGCGAGATGCAGGCCGTGCCTGGAAATTGTTCCGCTTGGCGCTGCCTCAACCATTGGCGGAAATCCGCATACCACCTACGTCGGGTCTCGTTGAACTGCCGCCATTCGCACGTACCTTGCACGCGAGCAGCTTTGTAAGCATCCCGAATATCGCCGCCGACCTCGATACTCCAGCGCCGGCTGCACGAATCGCAACAGCAGCCGTGGTGGAAGACAGTATCATCGCTCATAAGGGCATCGGACCCGGTTTTTCTCAGCAGGTCGCTTGCTATCTGCCAGTATTGCTCGCGGAAGTCGGCGTTGTTGGGACAGAACGCCCAGGTACCGTATTCCGGCCACACACTGGCCTCTTCTGTTGTGAAGTCCCGCTGCAACCATGCCGAATGCTCTGCGGCGTAATTCCTCCGAGTAGTGAGCACCGCCGAATGATGTTCCGCTACCCGGATTCCTCTCTTGTGGCACGAATCAACAACCTTCTTCGCCGCGCGCACATAGTCTTCGATGTAAGGGAGGTCGTCAAAGAGGTAGTGATGCCGTCCGCCACCCATTATCACTCCGTCGATTCCTGATGCCGCTAGAGCCTCGGCCCGCGCATCTACCTCGGCCTCTGACATCCCAACATCGACAAACCAGAACGTGGTTCGCCTGAAGCTTTTCGCGGCGGAACTGCCTGGCTCCATCGCGTGCCCTCGGCAGATCGTCGACAGAAACAGAATAACCAATACGGCTAACCTCATACAAACCATTGATGCATAAAACAGGTCTGGTTCGTCCAACTTTTTAGCATTGCGAACCGAGTTAAGATGCGCAGGTCGAACTGGGAATGTTCCGACCCCTCCGCTATCCACTTTCAGCTTATCTCTACCACTTTTCCCGTCCTTGCGCTCTCATGGACGGCGGCTGCGATCTTGGTTACTTCTAAACCGTCTTCGCCGCTCGGATAAGTTCCCTCCAGATCCTTTAGCGTCTTGCCTTCCTTCAGCGATTGGATGTTATAGGCGAAGTCTTCGATGCTCTCAATACCGTAACCTTTAAAAATTTGACGGCCCTGTTTATCAACAGCCTCGCGGAGGAAGTTGTTGTTGTAGGTCCTCATCCCTTCGCCCTCGACGCAACTTCTGGAGCCGCGATACTGGCTATCGATTTCCCAAACGCCTTTTGTGCCGACAAGCCTGATTTCCTGGTTCACAATAGCCTCGAACCCGCGCGGCAGAATCCAACTCGTATCGAAGCTCACCACTGCACCGTTTTGGAACTCGACCATCGCACTGATAGAATCGTAAGTATCGATATTGTAATCGTTCTTGAGAGTCTCTTTGCGTCCTCGAGCGAATACAGTCTTGCCGTTGGACTTGATCACCCACCGCACTAAGTCATAAAAATGCACTCCCAAAAACCATCCGGGACTTGAAGACGGTGCCCAATGCGGGAACCACTCGACCGGAACCTCTATGCGATCCTCCATACAAACGCTTCCGTATAGGATTTTTCCGAACTCCCCGGCAGATATTCTGCGTTCCATTTCTATGTGTTCCGGATCGTAGCGCTTGTGAAAATCTACCTGGAGTAGCACGTTTGCCTTCTTTGCGGCTTCCACCATCTCGACGCAGCCTTCAACCGTAGTATCCAGCGGCTTTTCAACCAGCACGTGCTTCCCGCTTGCAACTGCCGCGAGAACTACAGGCTTGTGCAAGTGGTCTGGCGTAACTACTGTGACGCCGTCAAGCGATTCTTTTTCCAGCATCTCGTTGTAGTCCAGATAAACGGGCACGCCGTAGTTGGCGCGAATCCACTCCGCACGCTTTTCGTTAATTTCCGCAACCGCAGCAAGCTCCGCGACTCCGAGATATGACAGTTGCCTAAAAGCATTTAGGTGATTTACGCCGAAAATTCCGGCGCCCACGACTCCGATTCTTACCGACACAGCAAATCCTCCATAGAAGTTGAAAAATCGAGGTTTGAAGCCCCCCTGCTCAGGAGGCATTATACCACTCCAAGACAAACTCGGCTACTGTTGAGGTCATTGCGATAAAGCACAAGTTGCCGCCTTATTTGCTTGGTCAAATAACACTCGAGCGGCAAAATTGCTAAGTTTGCTCTCTACGGCAATGGCTTCACTTCCAATTGAGCGTTACTTCGACTCCGTCCGGGTTATTATCCAGCGTAACAAGCACCGTATCCCCTGCTTGTTCGACTTTTACTTCAGCAGGCTGTACAGACTCGATTGACCTGCCTCCGGTATAGATGCGTGCTACACCCTTAGTCTTCAGCGGCCCGCTGAGCCTCAGATGCGTTACATTGCCCGTTTCGGATTTTTGCTCAACTTTGCAGGAGCTATACAATAGCTTCGGATCGCCGGACATCTCTGAGGATACATCGCAATAGAGCCCACACTTCTGCGATGGACCCACCGGGTCCTTGATGACGGGAATCTTCGGATCTAGGATGTTTACATAATAACCCCTGAGTCTTTTCTCACCGTCGAATGTCCGTACTGCAACGTATTTACCTCGACGAATCGCCATCCATTGCTGAGTTCTATAGGTAAGTCCGGCGCAGTCGCAGGCGTAGGCAACAAAAGCGCGCAGCAGATCGGCAGCATTGGACGAGGAAGCGAAGTAGCTCGGCGCAATGCCAACGTGAATCAACCTGCCCTTGCCGAACTTGTGCTCGAACACGACGCAGCCTGAGCCGTTGGTAAGTTTGTAAATGCCACCATTATAAGAATCGGAAACGGTCAAGGTCCATTTCTTATGCACCTCGATCGATGGATCATGGCGGCCCAAAAGCGGAGAATCCTTTGTGAAAAATAGCTTCCAATTGCTCTGAGTCGGTTTAGATGTAGCCTCGACAACGAACTGATTCTGCATATCTACTTCCAGCACCGGCGATGAGCCCTTCGGCACCTCGAATCTATACACCCAATAAGCATCCGCATCCGCAAATCGCAACAGATCATTTAATAAGATGCTTCCGAAATCGTCCGAGATGTGCTTCTTTTCCGCTTCCGTGCCTGCGTTGAATTGAGCGAGAATCTTGCCGTCGGAAATTAGCCTAACCGAAAAGACTGCAGGTCCCCAGCCGTCGTCCGAATATGCGTCACGGAATCTAACATAGATGGTTCCGCTCTTGGCAAACGGCTTCAGATCAAACCGATATACCTTCCTGTTTTCGCCTTTACGATAGGGAGCATCAGTTCGGGCAAGCTCGGTGTATCCTGAGTTGTCGCGGGTAATTGAGATTAGCTTGGCGTCAATTCCCAATCGGCGATAGAGGTCTTCCTGTGGCGACTCGAATCCACGCTTGCGCCACCACTCAGGAAGCGCGTTATAAGCATCAGTGCCACCGAAGAAAACCAGCACACCACCCCGCTTAACCCAATCTGCGAGAGCCTGGTTATACTCCGGCTTCATCGGTTTCATAATATCGTAAGACATCAATATGACCTTGTATGGGTCGAGGTAGCCCTTTTCTGGCGCTCGTTCAAGCTGGGCAACTTGAATTGGGATTCCGCGGTAGATTAAAGGCAAAGTAAGACCGTAGAAGCAATCATAGTTGCTCTTGTGAGGTGATCCTCGCTGCCAGCCCATCGAGTCGGCAACAAACGTTGCTATGCCTTGAGTGCCCATGTCGAACTGAACATTCTTCTGGTTGTGCATATCCTGCAGCGCAGCAATGATACTCGATATTTCCGTGGCAAACTCGTCTGGCACGCGGCCATAGATGCGCGTTGGCCATGGCATGACCTCGTATGCATCAACCTCCGGAAACATCAACGAGGCAACGAGGGTCTTTTCGTAGTTGTCGTGGTAGTCTTCCATAGAACGGTCGGGATTGTCTTCCAGCGGGTCCATAAGGAACCACATCCGCTTGCCCGTGCCACGTGCGAGGTTGTAGAGACTCGAATACTCTAAGAACCCGTTTTCGAACGTGCGCTCGGCTAGTTGTCCCTCGTATCTGCAAGCAGTGCGAGCAGTGCCTGTCCATACCTGCCCGATGATTTCCTGCAGGTTCGGAATCATAAGACATTCGTAGTGAGGATAGATAATGCCCCAAGCATAGTAGCTAACCGCAGAATGGCATGCGACCATGCGACGCACCGAAGGATTTTGTTTCTCGGCGGCATCCATAATCGCCTTGACTATATCGTATTCCATCTTCGCTTTCAAACGCTCGGATTTGTAGCGAGCCTCGATGGAAGTGGTCTGATCCTGCCAAGGTTCTCCATAGTATTCTTTCCAGGCCCTTTTGAACGATTCGGAGTAACCGGTTATAGCGAAGAACTCGGGTTCCTCCGGTATAACAGCGGATGTGCCGGCAGCAATGGCGTTTGTGAAATACTGTATGGCAGCCTTTATACGATTCTCTGTGGGCACCATATAATAGCTTCCCGGGCCGCAGGTGTGAAGGGTTCCGTCAGCCATAGTTTGGACTTCGTCCAGATGGTCCTTAATATAATCGGGACCGGTGCGAAAGCCATACATCGTCTGGACGATATAGCCCTTCTCCTTCCAACTTCGAATGCGCTCTGCGTTGTCCGAGTAGACGATTACAGCATCGGTGCGTATATCGTTGTCGGCACGATATTCTGTGGGCGTTTGGAAGGATGTGTGGGGAATTTGCATCTTATTGGATTGCGAAACGTCGGCAGCACAAATCGAAAGAGCAGCGAACAAAAGGATCAATGTAGAGAAAATACACTGCATAGGTTATCTCACCTCTGCAGCATTTTATCGCTGAACAGAGATCGACCGCAAGTGTTAATCTCAAAAAATTGGCTGTTGCGGCGACAAAGCGCTTTATCGCAACAGCCCGTAAACGTTAAATGAACAGGTTTACATTGCCGGCTTCGGCATTGTCAAGATACGTAGCAACACCGCCCTCTTCTATTCCGTCTATCAGCTCTTCCCGCTTTATGCCCATCAGGTCCATAGACATGCTGCAAGCAACTAACTTGACGCCTGCAGCTTGAGCAGTGGCTATAAGCTCCGGCAGCGAAGGCACATTCTTTCGTTTCATAATTCTCTTGATCATCGCCAAACCTATGCCGCCCATGTTCATTTTCGAAAGCTTAAGCCTATCTGCGCCTCTAGGCATCATCATACCGAACATTTTCTCGATCGGATTCTTAGTCACGCGCGCACCTTCGGGCCGCCGCAGAGCGTTCAGCCCCCAAAAAGTGAAAAACATTGTAACGTCGCTTCCCATCGAAGCAGCACCGTTGGCGATGATAAACGCCGCGGTAACTTTATCAAAGTCCCCGCTGAAGACAACAATTGTTTTCTTCTTGTTCCTCTCATCAGAGGTCGCTTTGCGAGCCTGAACTGGAGCGCCTTTCGAAATAACGGCTTTGAAATGCCCATCCTCTGCAACGGCTTCGAGCAGCACATTCCCGGTGCTGTGACACCACGCGCGAACATCAGTCATGAAAGCGGGATCAGTGCTTAACACCGTCAGCGTCTCACCTTCTTTTATATTTCGTATTTCGCTGGCAACCTGCATAATCGGACCCGGACATTGCAAGCCTCTCGCATCTACCAACTTTGTTGAAGCAGATAAAGCCGAAGCCTTTTCTTGGGTCAACACAGGACATTCCACACCTGAATCATCGCATGGAATCGATGGTTTTGGAGCCACTTTAGGTGAATTGCCCGTGACGGCAATATATGTCTTAATTCCGCCGTTTAGATTCCTGCACCTGAAACCTTTTTGCGTTAGCAATCGACAGGCCAAGTAGCCGCGAAGACCCACTTGACAGTATACAAGTATCTCTTTGTCGCTAGGCAGTTCTCCAATGCGATCACGAAGTTCGTCAAGAGGAATATGCACAGCACCGGGTATGGTCCCAGTAGCTACCTCAAAGTCTTTACGCACATCCAGTATGATTTGGTCCTCGCGCGGATTCGCAATCTCTTCGGCGTTCACTATTTGGACGTCGCCGCGCAAAATGTTGGCAGCCACAAAACCAGCATAGTTGACAGGGTCTTTCGCCAAGCCGTATGGCGGCGCGTAGGCAAGCTCAAGATTCTCTAAATCAAATACCGTCATACCTGCCCTAATAGCAACAGCCAGCACATCGACACGCTTGTCGACACCATCCGTTCCAACAACCTGCGCCCCAAGAACCTTGCCGTTGTTAGGATCGAACAGCAGCTTCAAGGTCATTGGACTAGCCCCCGGATAATAACCGGCGTGGTTAAGCGGATGGACATAGACCTTTTCGTAAGCCAATTCCATCTTTCTGAGCACTTTTTCGTTCAGACCGGTCATGCCGACTGTCATATCGAAAACTTTACATATACCAGTCCCCTGGCTGCCCTCGTATTTCGAGTCTCTGCCCAGCGCGTTATCTGCTGCTATGCGACCCTGTCGATTCGCCGGTCCTGCCAGTGGGATAAGAGTCTGAAAGCCGCCAACGTAATGTGATACTTCGATTGCATCCCCGACCGCAAATATTTCCGGGTCGCTGGTTCTCAAGTGTTCATCGACCACTATTCCGCCTAGCGGCCCTATCTCGAGCCCTGCTTCGCGAGCAAGAGTGACTTCCGGACGGACTCCAACCGAGACGATGATAATTCCACAACTGACTTCTTCGCCGGTGCTTAGATGTGCAATCAGTTTACCATCTTTGCTGGTCACGTTTGTAACAGAAGTTTCTAGCCGCAAATCGACCCCTTTCGACAATAAGTGCTGATGGAGCGGAGCTGCAATTTCGTGGTCAACTGTGCCCATCACCTGCGCTGTCTGTTCGACAAGAGTAACCCCTATCCCGCGTTGTCTGAGGGCCTCGGCCATCTCCAGTCCTATATAACCACCGCCGATAACCACGGAGTGCGTAGGCTTGTATCGATCAAGCGCCTCGACTATGGCGTCCATGTCCTCGATGGAGCGCAAAGCAAATACTCCGTCAGAATCCAGGCCGGGAATCGGCGGCTTAACAGGCACAGCACCAGGACTCAAGATAAGCTTGTCGTAGTCGATGCTATACTGGGTCCCGTCAGTCACGTTTCTAACGTTGACTTTTTTGGCCGTGCGATCGATTGAAACTGCTTCAGTGTTTACACGAACATCAATACGAAGATTGGCATAGAGAGACTCGGGCGTTTGTACGAGGAGGCGCTTGCGATCGACGATTGTTCCGCCTATATAATAAGGCAAGCCACAATTAGCAAACGATACGTAACCTCCCCGCTCGATCACGGTGATATGAGCATCCTCTGAAAGCCTGCGAGCACGCGCTGCGGCAGATGCTCCTCCTGCAACTCCTCCGACTATCACGAGTCGTGTTTCTTTGTCCATAGAGCGTTACTCCTAAAATCACCCTTAGAGGGCATCAATATTTGATAACTGTTTAAGTTGATAGTGCTCTCGCACGCACTTTATCAGCGTCGGCAAATGCGGAGATACAATCTTGTAGTAAACCCTTTGTCCACGCCGTTCGCTAGCCAACAAGCCGCAAGCTTGCATGTGCCTTAAGTGCTCACAGGCCTGATGCTGTTTGATTCCGCACAGCTCGGCAATCTCGCCTACTGTGAACTCGCCTTGCATAAGAATATCGACTATTCGCAGGCGTATTGGGTGAGCCATTACTTTCAGGCACTCTGCCATGGCGGCCAGGGCATCAAGCGGTGCCAAGTCGATATTGATTGTATTCTTATCCATAAGCAAACCAAATTCTGGAAATATCGGTAGTTCGAGATGTATTGATTATACCAACATATATTCCGAACTGTCAAGCAACCTGGATAAGTGTCAAGACACAAATTAATGTCCTGACGATTTACCGCCCTTTAGCTTGCTTTTCATGATGAGCAACTGCGAACTGCTTTATTTAGGCTTTGACACGTGTTCAACAAAATGCTACGGATAACTCAACACTCCAATGACCGTATTCGATCACCTGGAAGCTGTCTTTATTCTCATGCGATTGGATACTTACGAGAATATCTAAAAAATTGACACGTCAATAGTGTGTGGTATAATGACTTTGAGCAGCGCTATGTATTTGGGAGCTGCGTGTCGTGTGACAGACGCTGCGCCGGGGCCGTCGTACCCGGCTGTTTTGTTAATGAGGGATACCAGTGCGAAGTATTTATAGAATTGGAATCGGTTTTCTGGTAGGGTTGTTCTTCGCAGCAGGATACACTGCTCGTACGATATCTATGGAACGCGAGCGGGCTGCCGCGGAAGCTTTGCGGCAAGGACCTATTAGCGTGCCGGGAGTTTCAATTGCGTCAACTCGCTTGGTTGGGGGAGACGTAGACCTCGAGCCTCTTGAAACGATGTGGGAGGTCCTCAAACACCTCCGCGAGCATTATGTTGAGCCGATCTCGCCTTCCAAAGAAGGTGAGATGACCTACGACTCGCTAAGGGCCATGCTTGCATCGCTGGACGATCCGAATACGCGATTTCTCGAACCGGCTCAACGCAAGCTCGTAACCGATGCAGCCGAAGGTAAGTTTCACGGGATAGGAGCTGTTCTGGGCATCAAGCGTGTGAAGATCGGAAAGATCACAGAAGAACATCTGATCGTTATCGCACCGCTTGAAGGTGGTCCCGCTGATCAGGCAGGGTTAAAGCCGGGGGACGATATAGTAAAAATCGACGGTAGAGACGTTCTTCCGCTCCAGCCATACCAAAGAGCGGAAGAGATGGTCAAGGACGAACGAACAAAGAGTTCGCTTGAGCTCAGAAAAGACCTCGAAGCAGAAAGAAAACGCATTGAAAACGGAATAGGAATATTCGACGCCGAAGATTTGCTGGTGAGCGACCCGAACGAGAACGAGAAGAAAGAAGTGGAGCTGACGGTGGTTCGGCAAGGCTCACCAAAGGAGCTGCAGCTGAAGGTAGCACGCCAATTGTTTAGCCCCACCCCTGTGGAAAGCTCTATTTTCGAAAACGGCACAGTCGGATACATAAAAGTTAACTGCATCGCCCGCAATACGGGAGAAAGACTGGCGGATGCGCTGAAAAACCTGCGCTCCGAGAATGTGAAAGGACTCGTTCTCGATCTGAGAAACCTGGCGGGCGGTGAAGTCAGTTCTATTCTAAAAATAGCCGAGCCGTTCCTGTCAGGCAAAATACTGGCAATCGAGATGAAGTCTCGCGGCAGGCGCGAACAGATACAAGTGCCCGTCGCGAGTACCGAAGAGCGATGGACCAAGCCGATAGTTGTGCTAGTAAACTCCGGCACAGCTCGAATGCCAGAGATTTTGGCAGCAGCATTAAGAGAGAATATCGGAGCTAAGCTTGTGGGAGAGAAAACCTATGGCGATTTTAGCGCGATAACTCTCATAGACCAGGCAGATGGTTCGGCAGTAGCAATGACGACAGGAGCCTTCCTCACCGGCAAGGGTGGAAACTACAACGGCAAGGGCGTGCCTGTGGATGTGGAAGTGGCCTCGGCTAAAGGCGATCCTCAGCTCAAAACGGCCCTGAAGCTTGCTGCGAAGGGAGGCAGAGGTTAAGCAATGAGAAAACTGCACCTTGATGTGTTGATTCCGGTAGTTTTTCTGCTGTTCGCGGCGTTTGTGGTCGGTTTCCTTGCGCCGGATGTTAGAGCGAGCGGTGGAGACTTCGGAAAACTGATGACAAGTCTGCAACTTCTGCCCCAGCGGCTGGAGGAAATAGGCGGAAGCTCGAATGAGAACTCTTCCGATAAGCCTCTCCCCATAATTGAGACTTACTCAGCCGTCATGGAACGCCTCAAGGCGGATTACTACGGCAAGGAAATTGACGAGCGCAAAGTTACCTATGCGGCAATTCGCGGAATGCTGGTTGCCTTGGGAGACCCATTCACTCGGTTCCTCGATCCCGATGAGTATAAGAAGATGCGGGAAGAGAACGAGGGCAATTTCCAGGGGATAGGTGCCCAACTCGACACCAACAGCAAGGGTGAAGTTTATATCAAAGAACCACTACCTGGCACACCTGCCGAGCGCGCCGACGTTCGTAAGAACGATGTTATCATAGCAGTAGACGACAAGCCCATCAAAGGCATGGACATCCAGGACGTGGTGAAACTTATCCGCGGGCCGAAGGACACGAAAGTCAAACTGACTCTAAGACGTCCCGGACAGAGCAAGCCGTTGGTAAAAGTCATCACCCGATCGGTGGTACAGTTCCGAATGGTCAAGTGGCAAATGCTTGACGATAAGAACAAAATCGGCTACATCCGTCTCTATCAGTTCAACGAAAAAAGCGACGAACAGTTCGACGATGCCCTGACTGAGCTTGAGAAGAGACACGTGAAGGGTTTAATACTAGACCTCAGGAGTAATCCGGGAGGCTTGCTGCAAATAGCAGTAGACATTGGAAGCCGGTTCATCGAAAGCGGCCCTGTGGTTATTATTCAAGAGCGCGGCGGGCAGAGAAATCCGCTTTATGTCGAACAAGAAAAACACAATCACAAACGGTACCCGCTTGTTGTGCTGGTAGATAAATCAAGTGCGAGCGCTTCTGAGATTGTATCCGGGGCAATCAAAGATGTAGGGGCGGGGACATTGGTTGGAACAACCACCTTCGGCAAGGGGCGTGTCCAAACTATTATGCCGCTTCAGGATGGCTCTGCTGTAGCCATAACCACGGCCAAATACCTTACTCCGAAAGGCACGGATATACATAAGAAGGGCATCGAACCGGATATCGTCGTGGAACAGCCAGACCCCGAGAAAATTATGGCACAGTTCGGGATCAAAGATACCGACGAATTGGACCTCAGTGATCCCAAGTACGATATCCAGCTTACGAAGGCCATAGACGTCCTCAAGGTTAAGATGGGTCTTCTTCCTAAGAGCGTACTGGAAAAGATGCAAAAGACCGCCAAGGCGCAAAAGTAGGATAGGACGGTCGATAAGCGGAAAAACAGGGATGTTAAGCAAAAAGCGTAAACCTCGGAGCAGTCGTAAACGACCGAGCGTCGTTGGGCTGCTCTTTGTTCTAGCGACAGCCATGTTGTTGGGCATAGGCGTTGGGTCATATATAGGCGGTAAGTTCGGCTCATCGCCTAGTCAACTGACAGTTCCACATCCGCCTGCAAGTCAACCCAAAAGTGTTTCAACTCCACAGCAAAAAACTGAGCGCGAGGTATCGCCGCAACGTAACGAGCCTGAGCCTACCAAGCCCAAACCTGTGACAGTGCCCCGCAATCCTGATGCACGCAGCGTGACGCCTCCGGTCGCACGAGTTCGCGAAGAACCGCGACCGACGCAACATTTACCTAGGCAAAGACCTAAGGCAATGCCCGGCGAGATCGCACACGCTGCCGTAGGCGATAAGATAGCTTTGACCTTTGATGCTGGCGCGAGCGGTGTTCCTACGCCTGCTGTATTGAACGCACTTCGAGCAGCCGGACTGCACGTAACGTTCTTCGTAACAGGCAAGTGGGCCGAACAAAACCCGCAGTTGGTGAAGCAAATCAGGCAAGATGGGCATGAGATTGGTAACCATACCTATTCTCACCCGGACCTACGCAAGCTATCGGATGCAGAGATACGCGAACAGCTAAAAAAGACCGACGATATCGTTACGCGCATAACCGGCATGCCTTGTGATCCAT
>Ga0123519_10012799_pt1 | contig 12150 bp, 8 predicted proteins | sample YelNatPaOPRAMG02_FD_87396 | JGI IMG/M metagenome (GOLD analysis project Ga0123519, IMG submission 87396) | Hot spring microbial communities from Yellowstone National Park - Yellowstone National Park OP-RAMG-02 (version 2) | ecosystem: Environmental > Aquatic > Thermal springs > Hot (42-90C) ... | reverse complement strand
ATCTTTCACAAAAAGTAGTTTTAAATAATAATCTTATTAAGTTTTATTTTTTTTATTTTTTTCTTAATTTAATAATTTATAATTTTTATTTAAACGGATTTGTAAATAAATATTTATTATTAATATAATTATTGATATTTTTTGCATAATAGGTTCAAATGGCGATGAAATTTTTCCTAATTCAGGAATTAATATTGGTAATATTGAATATAATCCTAATACAACTAAAAATAGAACACTTGAAATAAACATACCTAAGATATTAAATTTGTAATTTATTTGGTTATAATTTATATTCAATTTTTTCAATAATATTTTTCCTATAATTCTTTTTATTAAAAAAAGTAATGTGGAATAAAGAAAAATTTGAATTGAAATTCCAAGAAAAAATAAACCCGCTATAATTTGATGCTCATATAAATTCGTATCTTTAGGAAAAATAGCTATCAATATAGCAAAAACAGAGCTAAATATTCCAGAAATTGATGCATATAAAATTTTAAATTTTGAATTTCTGATTTTTCCATTTGAGATAAATTCAGAACTAAATTTTAAGTTTAATATAGACCAAATATTAATTAAATTCATTAAATTCAAAATTGTTCCAGAAAAACTTAGACTTATGATTGATAGAATGAAAAAGATAGTTGAACCAATTTTTGGATTTCCTAAAAATGATTTTGTCATTCCTAGATCACTTAAATAATTCCACCAAAAATTATAATGAGATGAAATTTCACCTAAAGGAACCGCTCCATCAGGATATAGAATCATAGAAATAATTACGAATATTATAAATAAATATAATCCTAATTCCGAAAATAATATTAATAAATTGAAATTATTTAAAATAAAATTTTTAAGATTTCTTTTGTTTGCGAGAGAATTTTTAATTTTCATTGTTCTTATAATTTATTTATATACCAAAATTTAAAAACCTATATTTTTTTAAATTAAATCAAATAATAATTGCAATTGTGGTTATCATGCTTGTACGTTGGGGTCATAAAAATGAAAATCAAATTAAATTAGAGCTATTAAAAGATATTTCTGATACCAATATTGAACAAGAAGAACTAAAAAATTTAAATATAAAAATTGAAATACCAAAATTTGAAAAAGTTGAAAGAAAACGAGATATAAGTTTAGAAGAAAAATTTTTTAAGCAATTAGAAAAAGGTGCAATTTGGGCGGTCAGACTAAAATTAAAATGGGAAAAATTTTGCAAGAAATTAGATAATATTCATGAATTAAGACATAGATTGGATGAATTAGATGATAACAATGATAGAGAAAAATTTAGAAGACAAATAACTTGTGTATTTAGTTTAAAGTATTTAGAAGAATTTATTACAATGATGCAAGCATTAGGATTTGTTGAATTAGGAGGTTTTGAATATTTAGGTAGAAGAGATGCAGATTATTCTATGGCTATGAATTTAGATGAAAAATATAGATTACATGCTCGAGTTTTTTGCGTCGGTGATATTGGATATGTACTTGTACATCATGAACCAAAAGCAGATGAAGATTTAAGTCTTCATATTAAAGGATATTTTGATAGAATATTTAATGCTATAATAAAATATGATGAAAAAACTGGTAAAGGATTGTCCATAAAACCTGATGAGCTTAAGATCGAGGAGGGGAGCGATGGAATTGAAAAAGTTGAATTGAGTAATTATGAAAAAGGTGCAGATATATATCTAAAAATGTTAAAAGATCGTGTTCCTAATTTTTATAAGAAGATCAATAAAAAAATTGATGATACATTAATTAAAATGTGGCGCGAATTCTTAGGCGCAATAGATCATTTAAGTCCAGAGCAGTTATTAATAGAAAATCTATGGGAAAGTTCAAGATACATACCGCCATTCATCCAAATTAGAGAAACTGGTAGAAAAATGTTTGAAAGATTAGGATTTGATACAGAACCTGCATGGGACATTAATATTCCAGCCTCGAATCAGTATTTTATTGCCACTTATAAAGATCCAAAAAGTAATTATAAAGTTTTGGTGTTTACTAAAGATTTAACAGAAGAAATTTTAAGACCTATTGGTCTTCTTAGAACAAAATATAATCCTAAATATGTAATAGTTATATCTCCAGATATTTCAATATTCGGACCAACACAAGACGATATACCTCCAAAAAACATCGAAATACCTCTATTCAATCCAATAATAAAAAATGAATTAATTGAATTTTTAAAAGATTCTAAAGTTTCTATTATTCCAGTTTCTGTTATGATTGATATTTTTAAAATGAATTTGAGAACTCCAATAACAAGTTATCAATTTGAATTGATTTTTAATAAATTTGGGCTTATTTCAAAGGATGATTTAATTCAAGTTTTTCAAAAAGAGGAACAATTTAGGGATTTTATAGCGGCCGCTTTTAATATTATAAATTACTTTATCGAAAAAAATAAAACCATTGAAGAAAAAAATAAATGGATTTCAATTAAAGAATTGGAAAAAATGACTAAAATTAAATTTCCAAAATTCAATTCAACAAAACTAATTGATATATTAATTTTAATGGAGAATCCAATTGTTGGTCTTCTAGAATCTAAAAAGCACGAGCAAAAGGAATTTAGACTTAATCCTACTTTAGAAGAAATAGATATTGTAAATAAAAGAAAAATTTTAGAAAAATTGATTCAAGATTATCTAATTGAACTGAAAAACAAAATTATAAAATAATCTTTTCAAGATTTAAAATATTTATTCCATATTAAAATTGAGATTATTAGAAAAACAATATTTATAATTGAAATTAAAATAAATATATGATCAACATCAAAAATATCACTAAATCCGGCAATAATTGGACCAATTCCAAATCCAATTCCAATTATTGCCTCAAAAAGTCCAGTATAAAATGCCGTTTCTTTATAAGAATTTTTTTCCAAGAAAAATTTAAGTGAAATTGTGTATAAATTGATTCCAAAAAACCCCATAATTAAATATATCAGTAAATAAATATAAAATTCAGTTGTAAATGCAAATATTATATTAAAAATAATGAAATATCCAGCCGAAATTGTAAAAACTAATTTTAAGTTTTGAATTTTATATTTTGATGCAATAAATGAAGATAAAGTTGCAATACTAGTTCTTGCAAATACCAAAATGTAAGTCAAATATGCGGAATATCCTAAAAATTCATATTTAGCAGAAACTAAAATATTTATAGTTCCGTATGTTATTGAATAGATTAAAATTAATATTATTGGAATAAATATAGAAAATGTCGCTAAATTAATTTGAGAATTTTGAAAATTAATATTTTTAGAGGGATTTGATTTTATGAAATTAGAAATTGATTTTTTATTTGGTATTTTCAAAAAAATTAAAGGAATAATCATTAGAAAACTAGAAATAAAGCAGATATTAAAAACTATATAATTGTTATTTAATATAAAAACAGCAATTCCTCCAGTTAAAAATCCAAAAATAGATCCACCATTCCAGCTAAAATTGAATTTAAAAATTCTAGAATTATGATTTTGATCAATTTTTGAAACATCAGAAATTATTGCTTGTAAAATAGGCCAAAAAAAGCAAGTAAAAAATCCTTCTAAAAATCTCAATAAAAGTAACCAATATATTCCAATTTCAAGAATAAATCCAAAATACACAAAGATTGCTCCACCAACTCCTATAATAATTGCATTTTTTCTTTTTATTTTATCGGATATTTTAGCAGCAATAGGAGGAAATAATGCATAAGGAATGCAATACATGGTGTTTGAGGCTCCAGCAATAAAATTATTTGCTTTCAAATCGAAGATCAAATAATTAGGCAGACCTAAACTTATTAGACTTAATGAAAATGATCGAAAAAAAGCTAAAAGCATTATAGGATGAAAATTGAATATTTTATTTGAAATAAAAGTTCACTTGCGACCTTTAAATTGGATATATTAATTTTTGATATATGGAAAAATAAAAAAAAATTTTATCGAAATAATTTTCTCAAATTTTAATAGAAGATTCGATAATTGAAATATTTTTAAAATCGATAATTTTATCTATTTTTAAATTGGCGGAGTTGAGCAAATTTATAAAATCTTCTTTAGTTCGTTCAATTCCGCCTGAAATGATTTTCATATTCAGTGGAAAAAATGCGTCATAAAAAGATATGTCATCATTATCTAACTTAATTATTTTATCTATTATATAAAGTTTCGAATTTGGATTTAATTTCATTATTTCAAGACAATTTTCAAGAATTCTTATTGCCTTTGAGTCGTTCCAATCATGAATAACTCTGCTTAGTATTATCGCATCTGGTATTTCTGATGGAATTGATAATTTATTCATAAAAGTTTCAAAAAAATTATGACTGATGAATTTGATTCGATTAAATATTTCTGAATATCTTGTTTTGATAAATTTTTTTGATAGTTCTATGGTATTTGGCAAATCTAATAAAATGGATTTACTTTTCTCATATATACTTAAATATTGAGTTGAAAATATTCCAAGACCGCAACCAACATCTAAAATCAGCTTGTATTCTGGAAAACAAAACTTTTTAAACAATTTTCCATAATCCTTTTCAGCGTAAAATGTAAATGAATTATGTATAGATTCCATTCTATCGGGATTTTTAATTAAATATTCATAGAATGAAATTTTATAAAATATTTCAAATCCGGTTTTATCTTGATTTGTTAATGATTCAGTTAAAAGATTCCAAGCATGGTAATGCTCTTCTCCAAAAAAGAGAGCATTATCCACCATCGAGTATGTATTATCACTTGTTAATAAAACACCTTTAGTTGTTAATTCAAATTTGTAAATTTCATTATCAATTCTTATCTTTTTAATTAAATCTAAATATTCAAGAGCTCTTAAAAGAAATCCTAAATTTTTTGGCTCTATATTCAATTTTGAAGTTAATCTTTTTATGTCATCGTATCCATCGAGAATCAAATCAAAAATCTTTAGTTTAATAGCAGCCACTATTGTCTGAAGTTCAAAATAAGAAGTAAATATTTTTTGTAAATATTTATAATCATTTTTTATTTTTTTGAAATTTGAATTTTCAAATCGATTAATAATTAATTTCTTTTTCATAAAAAATCTATTAAAAATTTTTTAATTTTGTGTTTTTAATATAATTATAATTTAAAAATATATTATAATTCTAAATTAAAATAATTAAAATAGATGAAAAAAATGAAACCAAGCAAAATGAAAAGAGTAAAATTAATTGAACCAAAAAAGGCAATCATTGAAGAGGTAGATTATCCAAAACCCGGTCCCAGAGATGTTATAATGAAAGTAGCATATTGCGGAATTTGTGGTAGTGATTTACATGCTTCAATAGGAAAACATCCATTTGTTCCATTACCGGCAACACCAGGTCATGAATTTAGTGGATGGATACAAGAAGTAGGATCCGATGTAACGGAATTTAAAATAGGAGATAGAATAACTGCTGAACCAAATCTTGTTTGTGGAAAATGTTATAATTGTAGAACTGGAAGATATAATATTTGTGAAAAATTGAGAGTTATGGGATGTCAAGGAGATGGAGCAATGGCAGAATATTTTTTACTATCTGCTGATAAAACAGTTCCAATACCCAATAATTTAAGTCTAAAGAATGCAGCATTAGTAGAACCGATGGCGGTAGGTGTTCATGCGGTTCATAGAGCTGGAGATTTATATATGAAAAACGTAGTCATTGTAGGTGCCGGGATGATAGGTCTTGCCGTATTAGCAAGTGTTGTAAGAGCAGGGGCCAAACGAATTTGGGTTACTGATTTGGATGATAAAAGATTGGCATTAGCTAAAGAGATTGGAGCAACACGGATAATTAATGCAAGAGAAGATGTTGTCAAGAAAATAAGAGAAGAAGCTGGATATGAGGGAATAGATGTGGCATTTGAAGCTGTTGGAATAGAAGCAACTTTAAGAACATGTATGGATGTTATTAGAAAGGGGGGTAAAGTAGTAGTTATTGGAGTTTTTGGAGATGAAAGTAGAATAAAATCTGCAATTCTTCAAGATTGGGAAATGGAACTTATTGGAACTTTAATGTATGTCAGAAGAGATATTGAAGAAGCAATAAGTATTTTGGCAGATGGTAAATTTCCATCTGATAAAATAATAGGAAAAATATTCCCATTAGAAAGAGTAAATGAAGCGTTTGAATGGGCAAGAGAGCATAAAGAAACAATAAAAACTATTTTAGAAATACATAAAGAGTAAATATCAATTTATCATATAATTTATCTCCGAATATTCTCTTTAACGTGAGTCGCTTTTCGATCCGCTGGTGGGTTGCTTTTTAAAAAAGGAGATTTAATATAAAAAGCATTTTTTGAGAATAAAATTGGAAAAAGATAGTTATTTATTATAGATTCTTAATTTACTTTTAATCTTCAAAATTTTTTATTAAATAATTTTATAATTTTAAAAATATTTGAAAAAATAAGTATATAATAGAATAGAATTAATTAAGAAAAATTTTTAATTTATTATATCAATATTTATATAAAAGTGAAAAAAATAGATTAATTCTTTTTGAGATTCATTTTTGAATAAAAATGTCAAATCTAAATTTGAGTAGAGAGCAAAAGTATAAATTGAGTTCATTATTTAAAAGTTCAAAAAAGGTATCATTTGAAGAGATTAGAAAAACAATAAATTTACCGAGTGAATTTAATGAATGGGGAGATTTAATAAGATCAATCAAAAAGCAGAGATATTTAGAGATTGTGGAAGATGGTATAATTCGGAATAATAAGAAAACCGTATATGAGAAGTTAAAATCAGTATTAAAAGCGTCCGGTAAATGGGCGTTAAAATTTTCAATTCCCATAGGAATAAGTCTAGCCACAGGTGGAGCAGGGATTTTTAGTGCGATAGGACCAGTAATAACAACATTGAAACAGTATTTTGAAAAGTTAAAAATCAATATTCCGGATGAGATACAAGATAGGATAGTTAGTTTATTTAAGGATTCAAACTCAGAAGTATTTAAAGAGATAATTGAACAAATATTAGAATCAAACAGAACATCAGGGATGGATGAAAATAAATTGAGAACAGAGATCCAATTAGGTTTACAAGATATATTGTATCCATTATCAATGGAATTGAAAGAAGTCATATTTAATTTAATGAATAAGCAACAATATTATTCAGAGATATTAGAAGAATGGATGATAGAGCAAGAAGAAAAGATAATGGAGTTATCTGAGAGTAGTGGATTATCGAATCAACAATTAAACGAGATATTAGATCGATTTGATTTGATATTATTGCCAGTGATAGAAGAATTAGATAGAAAAATAAATAGGATAGAGAATAATATTACAGCCTTAAATAATTTTACGAGTGGTATGAACAAAATAATAAATCAAATGAATGCATCATTACAAGAAGCCCAAACTTCAATCGAAACAATGTTTATGAAATTATGCCATCAGAATTTAAGTCATCTTTCGAAAGAAGAATTGTATAAGATTTCAGAATTGCAATTTCAAAAAGTTAGATTGCATGGTAAGTATGAAGAGCATGCATTCGATATAAGATTATTCATACCTAATGAGGAATTGAATCAAAATTATAAAGAATTTTTAGAATCAGCAATTCCAATATATTTAATATTAGCGAATATAGGTATGGGAAAGACATGGAATTCGATATATTTAGGGATACTAACAAGGGAACAACATAGAGCGATACCATTTTATGTGCCGATTCATGAAGGATATGAAACAATATTGGAGGAAATATTTGGGAAAGTAGATAGTTATAATATAGGAGAGCAATGCAAAAATATATATCATAAGCATAATGTAAAAGTTTTATTGATATTTGATGGAATGGATGAGTATCCTGGAACAAATAAATTAGGATTATTAAACTTGATAACGAGTCTTGCAGAGAAGTATAGAAAAGAAATAAAGATAATAGTAACCACAAGAATTTCAGACTGGATCCATAATCGGGATATAACAACAACATACCAAGCTTTCATGCCCAATATATTTTCAAACAATCAGTTTGAAGGTATTCGAACAAAATTTAATGTGGCAACACCATTATCATATTATTTAACCGAATTTTCAGAAGAACAATTACAAAAAGCATTAAGGTTATATGAGTTAGATAATAACCCAATACCCCCAAAATTATTGAAATTATGCCATAAACCATGGATATTAAGAATAATATACGAACGGCAAGAATTTCCCGATCCAGACAATATAGAGGAATTCATGAAAATAGTATATAATCCAAAGAATCCAAAGAATACAATATTTTTAAGAATGAATATAACTGGCCCCGTATTTAATTATTTAAGATCGATATTACGTGAGTTTAGAAGTGCAGATGAAATAAAGAGCGAGGATGGGTTATCAAATATAATAAATAAAGATCGAGAATCATGGGAAACGATATTATTATCAGGATTGATAGAAGAGGAACAAGAAGGGTTTTCAACAAAATATTCATTTAATCCGATATTTAGAGCAATAATAACAAAATTCATGGAAGATTTAGGTATGTTGAAAGTTAAAATTGAAGAAGTTATCATACCTCAAGAACCTACTCCCCCCTCTGTACCATTAACGAATCAAGAATGGTTAAAGAGATATAATCATTATAAAAAGTTAGGTGAGATTGCATTAAATTCGGAAAATTATAAAGAAGCGATAGAAAATTATAATCAAGCCAAGCAAATAGCAAATGAGAATTATTCAACCGAAGAAGTAATAAAAGTGCAAGAATTAATAACTAAAATTAATTTAAAAATCAAATTAGAAGAAAGTAAAAATAAAGCACAGGAATTTGAGAAGAATCAAGATTGGAAAAATGGTATCCAAGAATGGCAGAATTGTTTAAACATAGCTAATAAAATAGGAGATCAATCTATTTTAAATGAAATAAGTTCATATATATCTAATTGTAAATTAAAAGAAGAATATAATTCAATAATGAACCAAGGAATGGAATATTTTAATTCAAAAAGATATAAAGAAGCAATTTCTATGTTTCAAAAAGGTTTAGAGATAAGCAAAAAGTTGAATTGGGTTGATGGAACAAAATATGCAAATCAAATGATTACTAAAACAGAAGAAAAAGAAAAACCAAAATCATATCACGGCGTTGAATTAAATGGGATAGAATATGAAGTAATGATAGAATTAGAAAAAATGGTAGGAGAGGCAATTCCTAAAGTATCAGAAATTCTTTGGAATACATTTGGATATATGGAAGAATCAGGTCATGTGGTAGGCTTAGGACTTTATAAGAAAAATTTATCCTCTCTCCCAGAGAGTATTGGCAACTTAAATTCGCTACAAGTACTTGATCTTAGATATAATCAATTGACCTCTCTCCCAGAGAGTATAGGTAACTTAAGTTCACTCCAAACATTATGGATCCGGGATAATCAATTGACCTCTCTCCCAGAGAGTATTGGTAACCTAAATTCGCTCAAAGAATTAGATATCAGGAATAATCAATTGACCTCTCTCCCAGAGAGTATTGGCAACTTATCTTCACTCGAAAAACTTTATGTTTATAAGAATAGATTGACTTCTCTCCCAGAGAGTATTGGCAATCTAAAATCACTTCAATACTTAGGTCTTGGTGGTAATCAATTGACCTCTCTCCCAGAGAGTATAGATAACCTAAAATCGCTTCAAGTGCTTTCTCTCAGTGAAAATCAATTGATCTCTCTCCCAGAGAGTATAGGTAACTTAAGTTCACTCCAAACATTATGGATCCGGGATAATCAATTGACCTCTCTCCCAGAGAATATTAAAAAAGCATTAAGAAAATTGAAAAACCAAGGTTGTAAAATATATGGAATTAGTTTATAAATAAAATATATATAATATTCCATTTTTTTCAAAAAGCGACTCCCGAGCGCTCCCAAAAGTGGCTTGCAAGTTACCTAAAAAACGACCAATCAACTCCCTTTAGGAATAAAGGCGTAAATTTTCACATTTTGATGGGGCTTTTTGCAAAGTGAAAAAGTATTTTTAGAAAAAATTTTTAAATATTCTAAAAAGCATATTTTAACTTTATGGTTAAAAAGATTTCTTTTCCGATTTTGGATCCAAAAAAATTTTTTATATTAACTCCAAAAAAGGTTTAAATTTTTACACCAAAAAAATTTTTACGGAAAATGAGAACCTATAATTCTATTAATATTCGCAATTTTTAATTTATCTAATAAATTTTGGAATGGTCGATTTGCAGGTTGATATATAATTTTTATTTGTTTCAGATTTAAGATATATTAAATTAGAAAACGACAAACTTAGGATTCTTACTTTTTTGGAAAACCTATTTTAGATACAAAGAGAGAATGCTTTAATGGAGTTAAAAGAAACTATTTTTGCAACCAAAACTGGAAAAGGCAAACTTTTTACCGAACAATTAAAAATTAATTTTTTCATACTTTTAAATTCCTAATATTAAATATTTTTTGCGATACAAAAAAGCCTAACTAAATAAAAAAATACGAACATAAAAATCTAAATTGAAAAGTAGCAATTAGTCATATAAATTAAATAAAATATATTGTTCTTTTTCTAAAAAATTAAAGAGTTTCTTGAAAATGCGATAAATAATTTCTATGCGATAATGAGAAAAAACTCATATAAAAATGCTATAAAAAAAATAATTTTTAAAACACGATTTTTTTCCTAAAGGGTTGTGTGAGTCGCATTTTAGAAAAAAAAAATAAATTTGCACAGAAAATGAAAGAAAATATTTGGGTGTTTTATTTTCGATTAATATATTTTAATTTTGAATATTAACTTTATTAAAAAGATAAATAATCCAAATTTATTAAAAGAAAGTCTTGAGTGATAAATTATTTGCTCGTGATAAAAAATCAATCAATGCATTTCTTATTGAAACTGAATATAAGTGAGTTTATTTTATATTTGTATTCCAACAGTGAGCCGAGATTGAATCATTTTAATAATTCTTTTTTTGTGTGTCAATTCGATATGAACATATGTATTAGCCATGGTTGAGGCAGGAGTCCATCCTACTTGACTTTTTATATATTGGTCTGGATATCCTTCCTCGTATAATTTTGTTATTGCACTATGTCTTAAATCATACAATCTAAACCGAAATTTATTTGTTGGATATTTCATTCTTGGTGTAATTGATTCATTATCTATTTTCAATGTTTTATTAGTTATGCACAAATCTTTAATTTCTTCTTGAGTATTTATTGATTTATTTTCATTTAAATTATTAAGTTTATATTTTCCCGAACTTAAATTTATTTTTTCAAATATTTTTTTTAGTTTGCAAAAATAATTACTTAAATGCTTATGCGGCCATGGAAATATATATGTATTCAAATCTTTACCCTGTCTAATTAACGCATCAATATATTTCTTTAAAACATTCCACGTTTTGATAACTATTACTTGCCTTCCTCCTGTTTTATTTCTCTTTGAAGGAACATTGGGATTCTCGAATGGAAGATTAACTACTCCCACACTAATTTCAACACCATTTTCTGTTATTATCTCCTCTGATATATTAGATAACCTGATTGAAATTAATTCGTGTGGTCTAAATCCACATTCATACATCAATCTTAATGCTAATCTATGAATTGGACTCTCAGAATATTGGATTATCGATTCAAATTCGTCTTCAGATAATACTTTACCACTTGTTCTACTGACTTTATATCTTCTATATTGCGCTATTTTCTCTTTTGCATCATCAAATAATTTTGTTCGTTTTAAATACCATTTTATCTGAATTATATATCTATTTTTACCATGAGAATTTAAAGGTTTCTTATCCTTCTTACTTCTTAATTCCAACCATTCATGAACTTTATTTGGTTCTAATGTCCTAATTGACCTAATTATGCTTGAAAATGCTGTTAATTTATTTCTGATTGTTGAATCTGATAAATTCTCATCTACACATTTTTTCTTAAATTCTTCTTCTATTAGAAGAATATTATTATCTGTTAAATATTGATTAACTTTCATTTTTATTCACCATTATCTGATTATTTTTCAATAAAAAATTAACTATATAATAATAGTTTTGGATTCATTCAACAACTTTTGTACTCGTTAGATATAATTTTTAATTGTAACATGTGGATAATATAAAAAAATAT
>Ga0123519_10012798_pt1 | contig 12153 bp, 14 predicted proteins | sample YelNatPaOPRAMG02_FD_87396 | JGI IMG/M metagenome (GOLD analysis project Ga0123519, IMG submission 87396) | Hot spring microbial communities from Yellowstone National Park - Yellowstone National Park OP-RAMG-02 (version 2) | ecosystem: Environmental > Aquatic > Thermal springs > Hot (42-90C) ... | reverse complement strand
CATAATGCCGGTTAAGAGTTTTAAAATTATTTTTTTCAAGATAATTGACTAAATATTGATCAGAAAAATGCCAAAGATGTTCATTTGGTTGAAGCGATTCCCAAAACTTTTGGCGAAGAAAAAAAATAAAATTGCGGTAGTTAGGTACGCCAACAACCAATACTCCATCAGTTTTTAAAATTTTTTTAATTAATTTTATTTCTTGGTTTAAATTTTTAATATGTTCAAACACATGATTATAGATTATTACATCAAATTGTTGACTGGTTTTTTTTAAAAAATCAACCAAATAACCATGAAAAATTTTTTTAGGAAATTTTTTTGCCGCAATCTGATAAGCTATTTTATTTATCTCAATCCCATAAACATCAAAATTTTTTTGCGACAAGATTTCTAGCATTATACCCGAGCTACAGCCCACATCTAAAACTAAACCACTTTTTTTAAATTGGAGTAGTTTTTTAACGATTGGCTGAAAAAGTTTGATAAAAAATTTTTTATTCTTTTCATAATAATCAAGATGGGTGATCTGTGGATTAAATTTTTTGTTGGGGAAGGTTTTTAAAAGACCGCAGTTTAAGCATCGACCAATCGTTATTCCGCGATAATCTTTTAAAATATCATTTTTTGGATAAACAATTACCGGTTTAAATAATGATTTTTGTTGACAAAGACAGAAACTGACAAGATTCATTTTATCGTTTTAACATCCAATAACAACTTCCATCTTCACCATATTTTATCACGGAAATGGCAATTTTTTCTTGACCGTTATCGTAATTATAACCACCACCAAAAGATTTAATCGCCTCACAGTTTTGATAATCAGGATGATTAAGCCGCCAGCCATTTTTTTGCAAAAATTGACACATATTTTTGACAAAAGAAGCGCTTTTTTCCGCCACATAAAAAGCATCTTTACCGCATTTTTCCTCATCAGTTTTGGCGCCAGGATAAAGCGGAAGATTTATTTTTCCCTCTTTTAAACCAAGATTTTGACCCATCTTTTTTTCGATTGGTTTTTGGGTTGATTTTAGAATAAAAAATCCTCCAATTATTAAAATTAAAATGATGGCAATTAAAAGATTTTTATTCATTTTTCTTGCCTCCTTCTTCATTTTAACAAATTTATTTTTTTTATATTATATAATCTTTTTCTATAATGATAAAAAAAGAAGAAGGGCGTTTTTATCAACTCGACTTTTTAAAAGCAATTGCGATAGTTGTTGTTATCTTAATTCATGTTCTAGCTAATCGTCTCAATCAGCCGTTTTTTTCATTTTTATGGAATTGGCTCCACTTTGTCGTCGTTTTTTTTGTCTTTTGTTCCGGTTATATTTTAACTGCTAAATATCAAAACTATAATTTTAATTTAAAAAATACAATGTTTTGGTTTATCAAAAGGATTAAACGTTTAGTAGCCCCATTTTATCTATATCTTTTTCTTCACTATTTTTTATGGTTTTTATTGCCGCAATTTTTTTCTGGATTAGGCTTAAAAAAAGATGCTCGATTTTTTATTCAATCGCTTATTTTTTCTGGCGGGGTGGATTTGAATTGGTTGGTTCTTCTTTTTTTGCAATTAACTTTTCTTTTTCCGCTTTTTATTTTTCTATCTAAAAAGAAAAAATGGCAGTTTTTTACACTTTCTTTCTCTTTTCTTTTTGGCCTTCTTTTTATTTTTTACCGACCAAAAAATTATCGTTGGTTAATGTGGTTATCTTGGAGCGGTGTTTTTTTTCTTTCGATGTTAGTTTTTTCCAAAAGGAAAAAGGACAATTTTTATTTCTTAAAATTAGCTGGTTTTTCTTTGGTGATTTCTCTCTCTCTTTTTTTTATATTTTTGCCCTTTCCTTTTATTCTTTTTGCTCATAAATACCCACCAGATAGTCTTTATCTCTTCTATGGTTTAACGATTCTTTTTTTTCTTTTATTTATTTCGAAATTAAAAATAATTGAAAACAATTTTTTTAAAAAAGGCTATCAGATTGTTAGTAAAAATTCATATTATCTTTATTTTTTTTCTTATATTTTTTTAGATCTCTTTGAAACAAAGACAAAAAAATTAAATTTTTCTTTAAATCCTTTTATTGAATCAGCGTTAATATTTTTTTTAAGTTTGATTGTAATTTTAATTGTTAAGTTAATTATTAAAAATACGGCAAGATTTTTTATTAAATCAAAAATTTATTTTAAATTTAGCCTGCCAATTAATATTTTTGATAAAAATTGATAAATTAGTTTAATTGCTGCTTTCCAGTAAATTTATTAATCACTTCAACCATAACATTGGGGGAATTTAAGGTTTTGGCTAAAAAAACCATTTATTGATTATTTGATTATAAACAAGAGAATCTATTTTTTGTATAATTTTTTTAACCCATGCCTGAAATATTACCAAAATCAAAGAATTACTTTACCCTTCTTAAAATTTTTAAAGTCTCCCTCGTTGTTTGGTTGTTTTGCCTTTTGGCTGTGTCGCTAATAGTTGGTTATGTGGTTGGGATAAGAAGAGAGACATTTGATAAAACAGCGGAAATTTTTGCCTATTTGTTTTTTGGTTTTTTTATTATTGGCTTTTTGGCGTTTTTGTCAGGAGTAATTACAATAACCAGCTTTCTTATTTTGAAAAAAAGTAGAAAACGATCAAATATTTTTCTTTTTTTAATCAAACTATTGATTATTTTGGCAATTCTTCCCCTTTATTTAACTTTCTATATCATCTCTCCGTTTGAAATTTTAAAAAAAATTAAAGAGGTGATGATTAAAAAAGTTTTTCCGCCATTAAGCTTAAAATCTTTTTTGTCAAAAATATTTTATTTGCTGGCTGTAATTTTAATTATTTATCCAGTATGGACAGGAGGTTATTTTTTGGTTGGTTTTTTGATTCAGGATACTTTAGGTTATACCAAAGAGCCGATTCCAATTTCAGGGACTGGCTCAATGGCACCAACTTTTCCAAAAGGGGAAGGAAAAGATCCAAAAAAATTAGGTCAGCAAATTGTTGGTCAGCCAGGGATGATCCGTTATCCAAATGGTGTGGTTATTTTTGGAAAAAGATTTTTAAATTACGAGGTGGGTCGAGGTGATATTGTGGTGGTGGAGAATGAAAAAATTAGAGAGATGACTAAAAAAATGTATGGTACCCCTTCTAGCTGGGTTAAACGAGTGATTGCAATTGAGGGCGATGCGATTGAACTTCGCGGTGGAATAGTTTATCTTAATGGTAGTCCTTTAAAAGAACCATATACCGCCAAACCACGCTCCACCTTTGGTCAATCTTTTTTAAAAGAGTGTAAAAAGGTGACTGTCCCTAAAGGTCATATTTTTGTTATGGGTGATAATCGCAAAGGCAGTGGTGATTCAAGGGAGATAGGCTTTATTGAGCTTGCGGCAGTCAATCATGTGCTGCCTTTTAAAGATCAAAAAGGCGATTTGGTCAAATATTGGCGAGATACAACAAAAGATTTTGATGAGACAGCCAAAATTAAATTGGATAAAAACGAATATCTTAACCTACTTAATCAAAAAAGAAAGGAGTTTGGTGTAAAAGAGCTAAAATATCAACCAAAACTGGAATTATCAGCCAAAAAGAGGGGGGAGATAATGTTAAAGTTTAATGATTTATCTTTTGAGGCAACCAAAAGTGGTTATACGATGGAAAAAGCGATGAGTGAAGTAAATTATTCAAATATTATTTATGGGGAAGCACCGGTTGAAGGTTATTATGAAGCAGAGGAATTGATTGAGAATCAATTCCAGTTTCCTGAAAGTAAAAAGTTTTTAATTGATAAAAGATATCAAGAGATAGGGGTAGCTGAAGTTGAAGGGATGATTAATGGTTGTCCCACTCAAGTGGTTGTTCAGCATTTTGCCGGTTATATTCCTCCTAATTATCCAAAAGAAGTGATTGAAAGCTGGCGACAAGGTTTATTGAAGTTAAAAGAGATTCAGCCTGGTTGGCAAAAACTTAAGGAATACAAAGAATTTTATGAGAAAAATAAACAAGATATTGATAGAATTAATGAGATAATTAATTTGCGAATTGCCAATATTTCAATCATTGTTGAAAAAATGGAGGCCAATCAATGGTTAAATGACCAAGAAAGAAGAATGGTTGAAGCCGATGAGGGTTTAGCTAATGAACAAGAAGAGATTGCAAAAAGATTGAATAGTCAAGAGTAAATAAAATATCTTAATGTTTCCCTTAAAAGACCTATCATACAATTAAAAAAACCTGGTTTTTGCTAATTTCTAGTATCTTTTATCATTTTCCCAATCGCATTAACTACCTTTTTTGCAAAACCGTTAATATCAGCTAAATCTTTTTCAATTACTTTATTTACTCCCCTTTTTTTGGCTAATTCATTGTATTTTGGTACTGATGAGATGCTAATTACTTTATCAGCTCCAAAGCGTTCTAAATCTAAGATGTGAAAAGACTGGTTTAATTTGCAATCCCCATCAAGAAGGATGATATCAAATTTAGCTTTGGGATTATTATTAATGTAATTTTTTGCTTGTTCTGCTGTTGTTAAAATCATTAAAGAAAAAGAGTATGGTTGATCGTTTTCTAATTCAAAAAGATAATCAAGGATTATTGAGAGGACTTTTAGGTTGTCTTCCAAAATAAGAATGTTTTTAGTAAAAATCATTTATTTATTATAATATTTAAGCGACTATCCGAGGATTTTTAACCCTCGGCTGTAAAGCAGATTCCCTTTCTGATAGACTTTAATCATGAAAGGATTAAAGTCGTCTGCACAAAGTCAGAATATGTTGCCAAACAACGATAGATTAAACATTAAAAGCCGAGGGCTTTTAGCCTTCGAATATTAACTAAAGAAAGGATTGTCACCAGGCTTAAAACCAGTCCGATAAATAAAGACAGGGGCTAAAAAGTCTCAGAAAGTGTTCTTAAAAAATGGGGTACTTGACACTATCTTTTAGGCGATGAAGCTCGCTTGATTGTCTGCTATGGCGGACTGATAGCTTCTACTTAACAGTGCGTAGAAACTATGAAGCGATACAAAAATGATTGTACTAAAGGAATGGTAGATGGGTTAAGGGTAGTTAAAGGTGATCGCTTGGTTGATGTAATCCGTATTTGGCGTTATAGAGTCGAACAACTTGAAAAACATGGGGAAAACGATTAACTCCTTCGATGCGCTCAAACACTCATCCCTGAACTAAATCAGATCATCTTGGATGAAAACACCGATCTGGGTTTAAGAGGAGAAACGATCTTAACCTTATGTTCAATAGTAGCTGCTCTTACCAATACTCAGGAAGAAGAATTAGCCAAGTCACTAATAAAGGAGACTTTAGAGGGACTTGCTATGAGCCTGAAATTGCCAATTATTATCTACGGCCGTACAGCCGCAGAGCAGATGCTTAACCAATTTGAAGATAAAAGTCCATTAATGATTAATCCAACAACTTTATTTATCGGGATTGTTTTCTCGCCTTTGGCTGCGATCGCAGCTTATTTGATTACATACAGTGAATACCAACATCATTATTCCGACAATAAAAAGCCAAAAAAGCTCGCAATGGAAACGGCTCTAGGGACTTTACTTTTATTTCTTCTGATTTCTTTAACAATCGGTTGGTTTATGGATGGAATAGTCAAATAGACTGGTTATATTAACCACTACTCGGCTTTACTAAATTCAAGGCTATTTTCTTTATGCTCCCCCTAAAAGATTTATTCTGTAATTACAAAACGAGTCTTAATTTTAATGTAAAAAGTATAAAAATATTTTTTAAAAATATCAACTTTTTCAGGGATTGTGATCTGCTTAAATCAGATAAAAAATAAAACCAGTTAGAGACTTTCACAATTTATCTACATGGAAGCCACTTTTGTTCAATAAAAGGAAATAGCTGATAATGTATTTTTGAGAGGAATATTATTATAGGTACGCCAAATATAGGAAGCATAACTATAGATATTAATAAAGACGCTATTTTTTTATTTTTATTATTAATAACTCTTACAAATTTCTTTAGCAAAAAATATGAAGAAAGATAGGATAGTATAAAACTAAAAATATTGAGAGGGTTTAAAAAAATAAGCCTAAAAAACGTTTCGATATGACTTAGTTCAAGATGTCTATATTCATAATATTCAGGATTCATCTTCAATAAGCTCATATTCGGCAACACCAACCAGTAAACGACACCGTAAAATATAAACGAGAAAAGAGTTATTAAAAAGTTAAAAATTATTAATCTTTTTTTTATAATAGAGATGTGTAAGCGTTTAAAAATTAAAGAAATTAATAAAGAGTTTATCAAAAATAAAATTATTAAAGCCGAAAGAAAAATAATTATTTTAACTTTTTCTATATAAATTAGAAAGTCAGGAGAAGGTTTAGGAAAACAATCTCCCGCAAAAACATTTAGAGAAAAAAATGAAGCGGAAAGAGATATATACATAAAGGTCGTTATTATTTTCAAATCATGATAATTTGTATTTAAAAAGCTATAAAATTTTTTAGTAGTAATTCTTTAATTAATTTTGATTTCATTCAAATAATAACGGTTAGCGCAATGTTTGTCTGTATTAGTTAAAATTTGCTCCCCCGTCAGGTCTCGAACCTGAAACCTACCGGTTAACAGCCGGTTGCTCTACCAATTGAGCTACAGGGGATTGATATTAATAATAATCTTACCAAAAAATTAGCTGATTTTAAAGACCCTATCTTTTTCTTTGACTGGCTGATTGACTTTTATCCCAACCACTTCTCCTTTATCAGCCCCTTCTACCGGCTGGTGTTCTTTTTGGATTGAGACAACATCTTGGGTAAATTCTTTTCCGTGGCCAACAATTTTTATTTTATCACCAATTGATAAAGGAGCATCAAGAGCAACAATAGCTACTTCTAAACGATCATAATAATGAGTAACTTGGCCCAAAGGGATTTCCATATTTTTTCACCCCCTTTTGTCAATATTAATAAAATTTTATCAAAACTGAAAGCAATTCTTCCATAAACCTTTATTTTTTTCTTGCGCCTGTTTTTGAGCAAAGACAAATTCATTAGCATATTTAACATCAGGTGGGAAAGTGGCTGCATAAGCATAACCTTCAGCCACCAAATATAGATTAACAAAAAACGAAGAGTTGGTGGAATTTTTTTCCTCCAAAAGAAAAACATAGCGTAATAAACGGCCATATTTATCTTTTTCTGAGATATCCTTTTCTAATTTGACCATTTTTCCTTCAACCAGTTGTCTATTTTTCTCATAAGCTTCTTTAGCGAAGCATTCAATTTTTTTTCTTGAGACGACATGAAGTTCCGGTGTATTAATACCGATATAACGAACTTTAGCATCATTTTCCAATATGATGGTGTCACCATCAATCACTTTTTTTACTTTAAAAATTTCAACAGTGTCGTTTTTTAAAAAAAAGGAAGGATTTTTAGTTGGAGTGGGGGAGGCGGTGAGCAATTTAAGATAAGAGTTGTTTTGAATTTTTTTTATAAAAAAAGAGATTATAATCAAAAACAGCCAAAACCAGATAGTTTTTCTTTTTAAAAAAGTTATTTTGGGCATTTAACTTATTATAGATTAAAAAATGAGCGGAAGATTTGGTAAAATTAAAGTGTTACGGAGCGTAGTTCAGATGGCTTAGAACGTTCGCTTTGGGAGCGAAAGGTCGTGGGTTCAAGTCCCACCGCTCCGACTGATAAAAAGAGGCAAATTTATATTTCATGAAAATACTTAAATACGCTTTAGGTCAACTTCAAGCCAATTGTTATTTCTTAATTGAAAAAAATAATTGTTTAATTATTGATCCAGCCGATGAGGCTAATTTTATTTTAGAAAAAATCCAGCGGGAAAGATTAAATTTGATCGCTCTTTGCGCCACTCATGGTCATTTTGATCATCTGATGGCGGCTGGTGAGATTCAGCAATCTTTAAATGTTCCTTTATATATTAATGAGAAAGATTTATTTTTATTAAAAAGGTTAAAACAAAATGCTCAATATTTTTTAGGTTATCAACCGCCAATTTTACCAATCTCAAATATTAAAAAATTAGATGAAGGTTTATTAGAAATTGAAAATTTTAAGCTAAAAACTATCTTTACACCAGGGCATACTCCAGGTAGCGCCTGTTTTTATTTAAAAGAAGGGGTTTTGTTCAGTGGTGATACTTTATTTAAAGGGGGAATTGGACGATATGATTTTTCCTACAGTGATAAAAATAAATTGCAGCAATCGCTTAAAAAAATATTGCAATACCGGCCAGAAACTAAAATTTTTCCTGGCCATGGCGATGAAACCACAATTGGAGAGGAAAAAACTTTTATTTTTAAAAATTTTATTATATAACTAAATTATGAAGGTTGATCAATTTACTAAAAATGGTCGATTTTTGATGTTAGCTTTAGATCACCGGCAAAGCTTTCGCCAGATTTTAAATCCTTTAAATCCATCAGCTACTAGTGACAAGCAAATGATTGCAGTAAAAAAGGTGATTATTGAAAGTTTATCGGAAAAAATTAGCGGATTATTGATTGATCCAGAGTTTGGATTACCGGCTTATAAAAGTTTAAATTGTCAAAAGCCTTATCTTTTATCAGTGGAAAAAAGTGGTTATCAGAGAAAAGATGAGGAGAGGATAACTGAATTAGAATATGAAATAGCTGATTTGAAAAAGATGGGCGCTTCAGGAATTAAGCTTTTACTTTATTTTAATCCTTGGGTTAAAAGCGCAATAGAACAATTAAAAACTGCTGCTTTTGTTTATCATCAATGTCGTCAGGAAAATTTACCTTTATTTTTGGAGATCGTTACTTATTATACAGAGGAGACTGCTTTAAACAAGAGCAATTTGGTAGTTGAGTCTTTAAATAAGGTTTTAAGCTTTGGCGTTACCGCTGATGTTTTTAAATTAGAGTACCCATTAGATCGTCAGGGTTGTCTTACGGTGAGTAAAATTTTAGGCAAAATTCCCTGGATTATGCTTTCGCGGGGTGAAAATTTTCAAATTTTTAAAATACAGCTTGAGGAGGCAATGGCTAATGGCGCCTCTGGCTTTTTAGCCGGTCGATCCTTATGGCAAGAGATCGGCCAGTTTTCAGATGATGAAAAAAGAAAAGATTATTTACAAAATTGTGTTCAAAAAAGATTTGATGAAATTGCTTCAATTGTATTACAATCACCTTTAACATGAAAAAAGATAAGATTCTAGTTTTTTATATTTTCCCTTTTTTGATTTTAACCCTTCTTTTATTAAATATTTTTCTGCCGGGAAAAAAAGATAAAAGATTAAAGACAATTAATTATAAATTAAATGGCGTGGAATATAAGCTTTTAGTGGCAGATGATGAAGTGGAATGGGCAAAAGGATTGATGGGCTACCAAAGAAAAGAGGATTTTGATGGTATGCTTTTTGTTTTTCCTGACAAAAAATATCGCCAATTTTGGAATAAAAACACTTTTTTGGATTTAGATATTTATTGGTTAGATGATAAAAAAATTGTCGGTAAAAGCTTTTTGCCTGCAGTCAATAAGACCGGGAAAGTGATGATTATCAATTCACCCAAAGAAGTGAACCGCGTGATTGAATTGATAGTTAATTAGCGGTTAATTTTTTTTGATAAAGCATCAATCCCAGGCAAGCTTCCTTTCTCAATAAATTCAAGCATTGCCCCGCCACCGGTGGAGATATGGGTGATTTTATCCAAATATTCTTTTTTTGAAATCGCCGCCAAAGTATCACCGCCGCCAATGATTGAGATCGCTTTTTGATTTTGGGCGATGGCATAATAGATAAAGTCAGTCCCGCGGCGGAAGGCAGGGTTTTCAAAAAAACCAACCGGCCCATTCCAAATGATTGTCCGAGCCTTATCGATAATTGCTCCAAATTCGGCTTGGGTTTCTGGTCCAATATCCAAAATGATTGCGCCATGAGGAATCTGGTGAATTTTTTTAATTTCTCCGCCATCTTTTTCATCTCTGGGATTGCCGATAATTACATCAGATGGGAGGATAACGGCTGTATTTTTTTGGGCGGCGTGGAAGAGAAGTTTGCGGGCGTCAGCCACTAAATCATATTCACTAAAACTTAATCCAATATCTAATCCTTGCGCGCTAAAAAAAGTATTGGCTAAAGCACCGCCGATTAAGACAAAATCAGCGATTTCAATTAATTTATAAAGTAAGGGGAGTTTAGTTGAGATTTTAACCCCGCCAATGATTGCCACCAATGGTTTTTTTGGTTTTCTAATCACCGAGGAGATAGTTTCTACCTCTTTTTTTAAAAGCAACCCACCATATGAGGGCAAAAATTGAGTTACACCAACAATTGAAGCGTCAGTCCGATGGCAGACAGCAAAGGCATCATTGACAAAAACATCAGCCAATGAAGCTAATTTTTTAGCAAAGTTTTTCTCATTATGTTTTTCTTGCGGATAAAAGCGGATATTTTCCAAAATCAAAATTTCATCAGGTTTTTGATGAATAAAAATATCCTTGTTTTTTTCATCTAAAAAATCATCAATTAAGATAATTTTATTATTTGGGAGAATTGTTTTTAAATGATTAACAACCGGTTTTAAAGAAAAGGTGGGATCTTTTCCTTTTGGTCGGCCAAGATGGGAGACTAAAATTAAGCGATTGTTATTTTCTAAAAGATAATTGATCGTCGGTAGGCTTTGTCTTATCCTAAAATCATCGGCTAAAGTCAGATCTTTTTTTAAAGAAATGTTAAAATCAACCCGCAAAAGAACTTTTTTATTTTTAAAAGAAACCTGATTAATGTATTTTATTTTATCCATAAAAATTTACCTAAATAAAATTAGCTAATTTTTGGACCAAATCAACCAAACGAGTTGAATAACCCCACTCATTATCATACCAACCAAAGACTTTAATAAAATTGCCATTGATAACTTTAGTGTAATGGGGATCAAAAATACAAGAGAAAGGTGAACCGATGATATCTGAGGAGACAATAGTATTTTCTTCATAACCTAAAAGGCCTCTCATATCCTTTTGGCTATAATTTTTAAATATTTGGTTAACCTCATCAATATTGGTTGATTTTTCCACCACCACCGAAATATCAGAAAAAGAACCGGTGGCTACCGGGACTCGGATTGCCATCCCATCAATTTTTCCTTTAAGTTGAGGTAAAGTTTTGACCACAGCCTTAGCCGCGCCCGTGGTTGAAGGAACAATATTTAAATAAGCAGCCCGGGAGCGATCAAAAGTTTTTTGGCCATCATCTAACATACTTTGGGTCATTGTTACGGCATGAATAGTAGTTAAAAAGCCATTTATTATTTTAAAGTTATCCTCCAAAATTTTAAACATCGGCGCGGCACAATTGGTAGTGCAGGAAGCCATTGAAATTATTTGATTGTTTTTAAAATCAAAATTTTCATCATTAACCCCTAAAACTACATGAGGAGTCAACTCATCTTTTGCCGGAGCAGTTAAGACGACTTTTTTGACAGTTCCTTTTAAATGCTTTTCTAAATCTTCTTTTTTAGTGAAAGCCCCTGTGGCATCAACCACTAAGTTGACTTCATATTTTTCCCAAGGGATATTTTCCGGCGCATCAACCTGGCTGGCGAAAATTTTTTTACCATCAACAGTAATACCATCAAACTCTTCTTTTACCGCTAAATCAAATTTTCTGTAAACTGAATCGTATTTTAAAAGGTAAGCAAGCATTGAATTAGGGGTTTTTCGAGTGTTAATAAGGGTAATTTCCAAGCCTTTTTTTAAAGCAATTCGGGCAAAAGCACGGCCAATTCGGCCAAATCCATTAAGACCAATTTTTAAAGCCGCCATAATTATTTTTTTAATTTTTAATTATTTATTCTAATCTTAATTTTTTTCTCTTTTTTTTTCAAGCTATATTAAATTTAAGCCATTGAAGAAAAATAAAAAAAGACATTATTTTTTAAAGAAAGATTTATTTTCTATCTTTATTTATTCTTCAATTTCAATCGCTTGGGTGGGGCAGCTATCTTTGGCTTGTTTGATCAGGTCTTTGTTTTTTTCTAAATTAGCTCCCTCTTTGACTTTTGATTTACCATCCTCACCAATTTCAAAAACCTCCGGGGCTATTGCCACACAGGTACCACAACCTAGACATTTATCTTTATTGATTTTAACTTTCATAAAT
>Ga0123519_10012796_pt1 | contig 12154 bp, 15 predicted proteins | sample YelNatPaOPRAMG02_FD_87396 | JGI IMG/M metagenome (GOLD analysis project Ga0123519, IMG submission 87396) | Hot spring microbial communities from Yellowstone National Park - Yellowstone National Park OP-RAMG-02 (version 2) | ecosystem: Environmental > Aquatic > Thermal springs > Hot (42-90C) ... | reverse complement strand
CGAAATTGCCAGGATGGAAGCCTGCGACGTCCTCGTGGCAGACATGTGGAAGGAAGCCATCGGCTCCAACCTCAGTATCATCCGCGCCCGTCAGCAGGGTAAACAAGTTATCCTGCTTGATCCCAATCACGTGTTGCTGCGCGAGCTGTTCAGTTCCACTGCGCCGACCTAGACTTTGGCATCTACCGCATTATGAATCACAAGCGGGAGGTCATCGAACGTTTCAAGTGGGGGCCTGATCATGAGTAATGTGTTGGACGCGGCGCAAGACATTGCAGACTTCACGCGCGACCTGTCAGCCGATGAATTCCTCTCTTTGCCAAGAGGTATGGGAAGATCACACGGCTTGCCGTGGAGCGCAACATGGAGATTCTTGGCGAAGTGGCGCGCCAGGTCAGCTCGCGTTTCAAAGAAGAATACCCAGAGAGATCCCCTGGCAGCAAATCATCGGTTTACGTAACACCAACAGAATCGCGCGCATACAAATCCCCGAGTTAATTGCGCTCCCGAAGCTCCTTATCCCGCCGCTCCCGCCGGAGTTGTTGCAAGACTGTTGTCTTGCCCGCCCGACGTATTTCCTCCACGGCTTTCGCTTTGCCTAACAGACTTCCGGCCCCGGGTACCCCTCGGGTTTTCTGTAGGAGAAAGTCACAAGGAATCCGCCGGGTGGAACAATACTCCCAGAAAAGAGCCGCCGCTGAACCAGATTGTAAATCATCTGTGGCTATCTCCGAAGAGTGGCTACCAGCCTGATGGGTTTGAGCAGAAGATCAAGGGCATCCCGCACGTCACACACAACCACGTCCGCTGCCGCCAGGGTCGCTGCTGCAGCTCCTTCTCGGCCCACAACACAAATACCTAGGGCACACTCCTGCAACATCCGCGCATCGTTGGTCCCGTTCCCCACAGCAGCCGTGTGTTTAGCCCCTAGGCTGCCCACGAAGTCAGCCTTTTGCTGGTCTTCGGCGGCAGGTTTGGGGGAGTCTCCACGCTTGAGGACAACAGTGCGAACGCCCAGCTCCTTTTCCAGGTGGCGCGCGCCCCCGTGGGTATCTGCGGTGAGCACCGTCACCTGCACTCTTTCAGCCAGGAGCCTCACCCTCTCCGCCACGCCTTCCAGCAGCTTGCCGTCAACGGCCAACGTGCCGTTCATATCCAGCACGACATTCTTGATGGCAAGCACGGCGCCGCCAGGAATTTCGACCTCAATCATTGCTTGCTGCAGTCACTTCTGCTCAGGCCACCCCGAGTTTATACCAGCCTAGCATGGTAGTCCGCTTCAAACACCGACCGCAGCTTCGAACGTCAACTGCTGCTCTCTGCTCGGCTATGGTTCCCGCATCAGCTGCGCTCCACACTTCGGACATTTCTTCTTGTTGCAGGGCTGGCCAGCCACATGCGGCTCGCGATATCCACAGCTTGGGCAGATGCAGTATCCGCCCGGCCCGGCAGCGGCTGGTGCGCCGATCCTCCCCCCGCCTCTTTGTGGCATGGGTCCTGTAGCGTCTCCTCTAGGCATGGTACACCTCCCGAAGTCGATTTTTCATTATGAAGCTTCGCCCCGCGCCGCGCTCATGAAGCCCTACCCACCGCGGCAAGCTCGTGTGCCTTGCGCTGAGTGGTCCCTGCGCGAAGCGGCAGGTTTGTTACTAGTATATGCCCAGATAGTGGCCAATTGCATCTACATGACGTCATCTGCTACGGAAACACTTAAGCGCCAGCAGTAAAACGTGATTCGCTGAGAATCTCCGCTCATACCTGCTAACCTTTTTCCTGGCGCAGAAAGTCCTCGATGTCCGCATCGGCCTGGGCGACGCCGCCGCCCAACTTGAGGACGGCAGTGTGGGCACCGCGCACACGTTCCGCCATGGAGCCTTGGGCGGGTGCTCAGTTTTTCGCGGGAGACGACCTCTGGCCGGGCGCTCAACCGTCGAACTACTCGGCTATCTCACCTCAAAAGATCCCATTGAGGCTGCCGTCGGCCTGGCGGTGGGTAACACCCCTGCCAATTGTCTCAGTCCCAAGCAGCAGGAAGGCGATATCCCTGAGCAACTTGCTCTTGCGCCGGAAGACCGCGTCGGTATGGTCAGACACTTTGGGCCTCTTGTAGAGCCGCTGAAGGCCAGGGTCTGCGAGCCCTTGATCTTTGAGCGCAATCTGGCCGGAGCTCTGCAAGTGCCCGACCAGGCTGGCGTGCAGCTGTTTTCAGACACTGAGATTGAGGACAAGCTTGCCCTGTGCATTGTTGCCCTCATCACCTCCACGGCTCTCATCAACCAAACCCTGGACGCCTTCCTCGCTGCAACACGCTGCTGCCGCGAAGTTGTCCTCGTGGGAGCCTCCGCCCCTCTCGTACCGGACGTGTTTGGGTCGGCTGGCGTGAGCCTGCTCTCTGGGCATAGTCGTCGTCGATCACGCCCCGGTTTTGCAAGTGGCAAGTGAAGGGGAGACGAGTTTTTGGGTCGTACGTGCGGAAGGTTAACGTCCGCGCGCGCTGAGCCGGTTCGATGAAGGTGCGACGGCCAGCCCAAGCACAGATCCTGGCCACAGCAGGGCTGGGCAGTCTACAGTCAGCCCAAGCCCATGCTAGTTTGACTGCTGGACCACCGCACCAAAGCTGCTTAGGGACAATATGACACACCGCGATTTGTATGCGAAGACCGCGATTTGTATCGGAAGTGTGCTATCTGCACATTGAAAAACAAAGCCTGCCTCAACCCCCAGGTGACGGTCCTCAGTTCTGCCCCACCTTAAATTGCCCGCATGGCAGCCATCCAAGCGGCCAAGCGCTATACCAGGAGAGAGCAGACACCACATGTCATGCACCTGATAAAGCCGCGAGTGCAAGAGATAGTCGCATTTGCACGCAAGATGCAGTACAAGGGACTGGGTATCGCGTTCTGTGTCGGACTCCATAACCGGCGTGACGACGAGATGGTCGTTGTCGATGCCGGCAACCGGTTGATGCTTACCCACCCCTGGTGTTTTGAGAAGCTTAAGGAGGGAGACTCATGCGCTGCAATTCTCACCTTGCCGGCACCTCATCGTCGTGGTGCAGCGAGGAGAGGGTGGAGTATGACCTCCTCTCGGCCGGTCTCAAGACCGAGGAGCGTAGCAGCTCGAATCCTGTATGAGTTTTGGGAGTTTTCAGGAGCCCACGGACCCGGTGGCCGCACCTTTCCCCGGTCGCCGGCTCCCTACCGCGCTCCTGTTCGGGAATCAGAGTCGCCGCGCCGGCGAAAACGCGGGTGTGTACCGCTGGGTTGCTGGTATTGGTTGTGCAGGAGGAGCACCCTCAGTTGCTGCCCCATGCCGCAAGTGAGACCCGACGAAAACGGTGGTTCTTGGGTGTCAGATAGGATAGCGGGGTCATGCGTATTGCGGTCATTTCGCGCCGCAGCGCTCGACAATTCGCGGTGACCAAAACGGATACGTAGTCAGCCTGGTTGCTCACCTGGAAAAACTTGGACATGAGGTCTCCGTCATTGCCCCTCGGAGAAGTACTCGTCGTAGCGTATCTTGTGGATGAGGCGCGTTTGGCGGCTGCCTTGGTAGGTAAGGCTTCTTCTATAGGGGACCTTTCATGCTGCGGGCAAAGTCTCTCAGTGCTACGGCTATTTTGCCCTTGGAGAGCCCACGGCGGGCAAGCTAAGCAACATGGCCAATAGTCTTGGTGTCCGGGCCTTATCAGGTGCGGCAGTACGTGTGCCCCTTGCTGAGCGGATGTGCTTTTTTTGGCTCCAGCATCCTGCACTTGCTCGTAGTTTTAGGCGGGTCAGCACTAAGGAGCCGCGCTACATCGCACGAAATACGGCAAGCCCAACGCGAGGCAGTTTGGTTGAACTGCCGCTGTAAGCAAAGTATCGGGGCTCCCACCGCGGTTCAAACTTTTGCTTGTATTGTTCCAGACCGGCAAACTGAGCAAGCCACGGAAGGCGCCGAGCAGCTTGGCTTAGAACCTTTTCCGCTAAAGCGGCTTGTTCAGCATGCGCCAAGCCTTTAAAGGGAGCCATGCCGAGGTTAAAGGTCCTAAAGCCCTGGTCATGCAGCGACCGCAGCATGCACAGGAACAAATAGTCCATTGCGCCCCAATGGGTTCCCGGCCGGCGCCGCATCAGGTCAAAATTGCCCTCCCCTGGGCGGTAAGAGGGGACTTGAGTAACAAAGGCTATCAGCCGTCCCTCTGCGTCACGCAGGGCAAATATAGGAGCGCTAGCTACAGCTCCCCTGTCAAAGCGTCCCTGGCAGAACCCATATTCCCGGCGATGCGGGATAGACAACCATTCTTCCCACACGCTCTTAAGCTCGGAAAAAATAGTCTCAGAATGGGGAGGCAGATGCTGTATGACCGAATAACCTTCCTGAGAGAACTTCCGCTCAACATAGCGGAAGTACTTTTTCTTACTTGTCTCGCCCACAAACTTATCCAGGTCAATAATAGCTTCTTCGCCTGTTTTGATCAGGGATAAACGCAATTTTTCATAGAGTTCAAGTCTCTCCGGCATAAGAAAAGCTACCGTCCAGTCGTTTTTGCGGCAAAAGTCAACAAAACCTGCCAGCGCATGCTCAATTTCTTCTTGGGGGCCCACGGGGTCGCCCAGGGCTAGGGCTACGCCACTTATGGTCCGGTAGGCGACGAAGGTTTTTTTGCTTGCGGTAAAGAAAAAGCTCTTGTCGTCGGAAACCTTGAAGTAGTCATAGGAACCGCAGCCGTAGGTATCGAGGATCCGGCGTGCGAGCGCTCTCTCTCTGGGCAACGCCAAACACCGGAAAGCAACGGGCCTAAACAGGCTCACAGCGGCGAGCCATGCTGAAACCATGCCTAGGGCAGTAAGGGCATCCAAAAACCACCGGGCGTAACGCGTCGCGGGGGAGAGATCAGGGTTGCCTAGCCACGCGAACTGGCGTACGGTGCAGATAAGCGCCTGCTGCAGGCCAAAATCGATGCCAAAGTCGCGCTTGTCCAAAAGTTCAAAGCCGAGCACGCCTAGTCCCAGGGCAAACCCTATGATCCCAGCAGCACCAAGCAGTCCATACAAAATGCTCTTGGGCTCAGTTCGCACAGAGAAATGCTTGCGTAGCGCAGCAAGCAGTGCCAGAAGCAAGACAGAGGCAGTCGGGAAATGATGATGGTACAGGTGCAGAGCCGCGCCAGCCGAGAGCACAAGCACTGCTACATACCAGGCTGTCTTCTTGCGGCGCCACAAGTGGAAGGACTCATATACGAGGAGCAATCCAATCAGAAGTGCTGCTATGCGGCGAGATTCTATGGTTCCCAGGGGCAGAAAAGAGTTTGTCAACTCTGCGGCGAGATTGAAACGGTGGAAAAGAGAACGAAAAACGCAGCTTAACCCGCTGGCAAGCAGTACAACGGCGGCCAACCGGGCCAGCCAGTCTCCAGCAGTTTCTCTGTGTCTTAGCATTCATCCGCTCCTTGTCTTACTCTTGTTATTCTAGCCGCGTGAGCGACGGCCTTCCAAAACTCGCTCAAACTTGCCTAGATCAGGAATGTCCCCAACGGCTCCCCAGTATGCTGGAGCTCGTGTGGCTTTCATCACTCGCGTATTGCACCTCCATACCGGTAGGCAATAAGGCGGGCCACAACGCCAAGGTGGATGAGAATAGCTTTCTCGGATTCCACGAGTTCGGCCTCCAGCAAGGAGTCTGGCAGGAAGTAATGATGAACAGTATGAGACTCGATGGCCATGTTACATGCGCTCATTTTTTGAGTTGCTGCCAGGTCGTGTAGCCTGGCTTGTCCACAGCCCCTGTGATTATATAAAAACGTGGTCACAAAATGGTGCGCCTGGAGTATGGGAAAGACCATGGTGTAGTTATCTTGGTACCCGTCCCCAAAGGTAAGAGCCACGGGCTTGGACGGCAAGGGCACCAGGCCCAACATGGCAGCGTAGACCTGCTCTAGGGTTACGGTGTGGCAGCCATGTGTGGCGAGAAAGTTCACTTGTGCCCGAAAAAGTGCAGTGCGCACTGTCAGCCGTCCTGCCCGCCGATTCTGAGCAGCTGGTGTTAAGTCCACGCAGTGATACATGAGGATCGGCACCCCGAGAACCCTAGCATTGCGCGGAATAGAAGGTGGGACGCGCGCACTGACCGCGGGCGGGCTGAGGTAACCAGGCGACGTGGAAGAAGGGTTCCCGACAATGCTGGCAAGTGTACGAAATTGTGGCTCGCCCATCTCGACATCCCTGGCGCGCGGAAGGTAGAATAACACACGTGTGGTTTGGCCCAAGTTTAGACGGCTCGGGGCCTGTCTTGTGGAGTTGCCCCGTTTCCGTTGACTGTTTTCGATTAAACGAGGACAGTCTCGATCCAGTTCTCCTTGCTCATAGACCTCGATGTACCGGAAGACAGCCAGCCTGGCTTTGTCTCTGGTCTTGAACGTCTGCCTCTTTAGGAGCTTTGTCTTGATGCTGGCCATGAAGCTCTCGCAGGCCGCGTTGGCAAAAGCATTGCCCCGGGAGCCCATGGAGGCTAGAATCCCCCACTCCCAAGAGGTGCGCCCGAAGGGAAGTGAGCGGTATTGCCCACCGCGGTCGGAGTGATGGATGAGGCCTGGTCCCGGGCGCCGGCGGGTAGTTGCCATAGGAGCAGGCGTCGACGACCACGGCAAGCAAAGAGCCAGCCCTCTCCCGTGGGGACGTAGGTGATCTCGGCTATGGAAGAGTTCACTCGGCCCGGCGGCCCGGAAGTGGCGCCGCACCAGGTCCAAAGCGGCCGGCGTCTGCGCGGAAGCGCTCTTCATCCGGGACTTGCCGCGGCGTAAGACACCTTCCCGGCCAAGTTCTGGCCTGAGGCGGGCAACGCGCTTTGGGGGGACACGCGCTCACCATAGGCGAGCCCCCGCTCGGCAGGGAGCGCCATAGATGCCGTGAGAACGGTTGTACCTCGTCTGGATGAGCTTCTTCAAACGCTCGTCCTCTTGCCAGCGCGGACAGAGCGAACACTTTTCCAGGTGTGGTATGCCGCGGCCGTCACCGGAGAGCACACAGGCAAGGCAGAAGACAGGATGATGCAACTTCTCTTGCTCAGGTCAGGCGGAACTTCATTTGCGTAAGGTCGGTCTCCCCAAGCGAAGAAAAGTGCAGCCTTAAAGGAGGATCTCCCTCTCTTGCCCAAAGGATCCTCACCTCGCCACGGAGTCTAGAGAAGCTCAAGGACGCTTGAGGGCTGGTCAGCCCTTGTCGGAGTCCTTCATCGACCTCTGCTTAGCGCACCCAGGGGCGAAGTGTATCGGGGGAGATTTCTAACTCACGCCACGCAGGAGCGGATGCCCCGCTGGCTTACCTGGTGGAGACGCACCGGCTTCTACCTCAAACTCCAGCGTATGGGCCACATCGACACTCCTTTCTGGACCATAGGGGCCCAATTCTTGGTGTCAACAGAATCGGGTCAAGACCGAACCGCTTCACTGCCACCGCCCGCGGGTGGCCCGCGCGCTGGTCGAGTGCTGCATGGAGCAGCGTGACCGCGCCGTGGAGGTGGTTCATATTCTGGCGGACGGAAGCCTTGAGACCCACGAGCAGTCCGTGGGAAGGCTCGTGCAGATGACTGGTCTTACCAGCCCTCCGCCGCAGACGTCTGCCACCTACCGAAAACTTGTCGCCCAGGCGCTTGCTTTGCAAGAGAAAAGGGTAGGCTATGTGCTATAGCGCCCAAACGCCTACGAGCGCAAGGGTCTGGATGTAGAAAAGGCCTAGCAGCGGAAAGCTTGCCGGCAAGGGCGAGGTCTGAACCAAGTAGTGCGCGCGCGAGGAGGCGTGGCCGTGAAATCCACACCGCTTGAAGCTGTCGAACATGTAGATCTTGAGAGATACCTGGGCACCTGGTACGAGATTGCCACTATCCCGCAGCGCTTTCAGCGCGGTTGCGTGGCTGTTACAGCAGAGTACTCGCTTCTTCCCAATGGAGACATCCTGGTAGTAAACACTTGCCGCGAAGGCACGCTTGACGGCAAGATTCGCTCGGTGCGTGGGCGGGCGCGGGTGGTAGACAAGAAAACCAACGCCAAACTTAAGGTCACGTTCTTTTGGCCTTTTTGGGGTGCTTACTGGGTCATTGGGCTTGACCCTGACTACCAGTGGGCCATCGTGGGTCATCCCAACCGAAAGTACCTCTGGATTCTCAGCCGCAGCCCGCAGATGGATGAATCCCTCTACGGCGAGCTCCTGGACTTTGTGGCCGCTTGCGGCTATGACCTGAGCAAGATCAAAAGGACGTTGCAGCCGGTTTGAGGTCCTGCAACCGGTTTGTTGCCGTGCCGCTCACGTTGGCGGGGAGGGTCGCAGCCCTCGGGAGAAACTTGTAGGAAAGCTATGCGCCTTTGGTCTTTTCACCCCAAGTACCTGGACGCGAAAGGCCTGGTTGCCTTGTGGCGCGAAGGCCTGCTTGCCCGGGCGGTGATCCTCGGTCAAACCAAGGGCTACCGACATCATCCGGAAGTGCTGCGCTTTCTTGCCCACCCGGCTCCCTTGGATGCTATTGATGCCTATCTCACCGAGGTGCTGGCCGAGTCGTGTCGCCGCGGGTACTGCTTTGCGCAAGAGAAAATCGATGCGGTCCGCCTGGGCCAGGTTGAACCGTTGCCAGTGAGTGCCGAGCGTCCGCGCGAAGAGTGGGCGCACCTGCTTGAAAAGCTGCGCAAGAGATCCCCAGGGCTATATGAGGAACTGCGGACCATTGAGCTACCCGAGACTCATCCGCTTGTGCGAGTAGTGTAGCCCTGAGAGTTGGGCTTGGCTTCTTGGTCCTGCTGCCGCGCGCTCCCGGTGCTTGACTCCATCCCTGGCTGTCTGCAGTATTGTTACTAAGTAGCTTTGACTAGAGGTGGAGCGAGGGCTCACCGCGAAAATGTGAGGACGGGGGTTGCTTTGAAGATTAGTAAAGCAGACATCAAGAAGTACTTTCTTTACTTGCTTCGCTGGCAGTGTTCCACGCCCATACTGAGCGTGGTCATTTGGGCCCTGCCTCTGGATTCGATCAGTGAGGCAGTGATTGCCAATCTGATCGGAGGTCTCATTTTCTTCTGGATCGACCGCCTTATTTTCAAGCAAGTCGTTGTCTACGTGTGGTGGGAAAAGAAACAGGGGCGTTGTGTTGATTGCGGCAAACCAGGCGTCACCATGCGGGTTATTCGAGCAGGGCGCTACAACAAAGAGGCTGATCAGAACCCGGAATATCGCTGCCGGGAATGTGCCGACAAGAAGCTGCGCGAGGTTCTTCAGAAGGTGTAGTTTCTTCGCCCAGGGACAGTAAAACTGCCAGCCTTGCTCGCCCGGTGAGATGCGGAAGAAAAACCCTACCTTTGCGCGGCTTAAAACCCCGCCTCTGCGGGGCTTCTTACTACGCGCCTGGCAGGACTCGAACCTGCGGCCTTTGGTTTCGTAGACCAACGCTCTATCCGGCTGAGCTACAGGCGCCCACTGGCGGAGAAGGAGGGATTCGAACCCTCGATAGGAGCATTCACTCCTACACTCGCTTAGCAGGCGAGCGCCTTCAGCCACTCGGCCACTTCTCCGCCTGACAGGATCTACCGATCCGGCGAGCCCTAATTCTACCAGGTCAGGCTGGCTTTGGCTGTGGGCACAGCCGGCCTGCGCCCGACGGTGGACCAGGCTTTGACTTGGGGGACGGTGCTGGGCTATGTTGGCAAGAGCAGTGCTTGGCAGAAGGGGGTGCTCATGCTGGGGGTCATGATCCTGGTCAATCAAGCAACAAACCTGGGGGCCACCACCTTTTTCGCTCTTTCCGGCATGGCCCACTCAGTCGAACGATTTGTTCTTTTCCAGGTTCTCGGCGGCCTGTTTGGCCTGGGAATCAACCTGAGTTACGCGGGCCTGGTGCGCTACTCGTCGGTGGAAACAGCTGCCGGCATAGGGATCGGGCTTGCCTTTGTGAGTGTGCAGGTGTTCAGTTCCTACCTGTTCTTCCATACGGCTTTCACTCCCTGGCAATGGCTCGGCGTGGGTCTGATTCTTGCTGGCATCCTCTTGATAGCCTTCGGCCGGGCTTAGAGAGAGGAGATATGCGCCGCGACGGGAGCAACCCAGGTGAGGGGTGGCCGTGAAGGCCGGGAGGCGTCTTAAGAGCGGGCTGAGCGGGTTTAGCTTCCTGGCAAGGTCCGGCGTCAAGCTCATCGATGCTCTACTCACGCGCGTCTACAAAATCCGAGTTTTCAGCGAAGCGCCGGAATGCATCCTACGAATAAGTCATGTGTGCGCCTCTAGGGCGGTAGTTCTGTTTGACGGGACCCGTGTCCAACCTGGTGACGAGCTCATCGAAATCCACTTCTGGAACGAGCGACTGTCGACTCTCCGCGGAAAGCCCGCTGGCCTAGCTCGGCGAGAGGCCTCAGCTGCGGCCAGCGGCCTCGCTAGGGGAGCTGGGTTCATTAACCGGCTGATGGTTTCCTTGTGTCTGCTGGCGCAGTGGGCGGAGGCAAACCCAGAGGCTGCTCGCTTTGTCGCCGTTCACGGAACGCTGGGCTTCATCCCAGCCAAACAAGTAGAAGTGCTCAGGGGTCGGGCCCGACGTCTGGGCTTTGATCTTGAACTCCGGGAGATCCCTGGGCGGTGCTTCTGGACTGGGGCTTTCTGGGTACAGCTGTGGGCCTCGTGGCTGATGTGGGCCTACAATCCGGCTAGCCGGCGTGGCAAACGCCTGCGCGACATGGCGCTCGTTGATCTCTGGATGAGCCGGCAGGCGCTACTCGCCCTGCGCCAGGGAGCAGCCTCGCTAGCCGGCTCCCGGCCAGCAAGCTGCTAGAATCCTAGGCCGGAATCTACTTTGGGAGGACATTGTTAGCGATGGGAGAGAACAACCGTCCCCATATTCGTCCTAAGAACCCTTGTTTCGGGTCCGGCCCGTGTGCGAAGCGTCCCGGTTGGAGCCCGGCTGTGCTTGAGAATGCGCTTGTGGGCCGTTCCCACCGGTCAAGAAGCGGTCGGGCCCGTATACAGGAAGTCCTTGACCGTTCGCGCGCTCTTCTGAGCCTGCCTGCGGACTATCGTATAGCTCTGGTTCCCGCCTCGGATACCGGAGCCATGGAGATGGCGATGTGGTCACTTCTGGGTCCGCGAGGGGTGGACGCGCTTGCCTGGGAGAGCTTTGGTCAGGCCTGGGTGACAGACATCACCAAGCAGCTTAAGTTACCCGACGTGCGGGTGTTTTCTGTTGATTATGGCAAGCTTCCTGACCTCAGACAGGTCGATTGGGAGCGGGACGTGGTATTCCCGTGGAACGGCACGACGTCGGGCGTGCGGGTACCTGACGACGAGTGGATTCCCACCGACCATGAGGGGCTTGCCATCTGCGACGCCACCTCAGCTGTGTTTGCCATGAATGTCCCGGTGGCCAAGCTCGATGTCATCACCTACTCTTGGCAGAAGGTCCTGGGCGGGGAGGCGCAGCACGGCATGCTGATTCTGAGTCCACGGGCCGTGGAGCGCCTGGAAAGCTACCAGCCCCCCTGGCCGCTGCCCAAGATCTTTCGCCTCACCAAGGGAGGCAAACTGGCAGAGGCCATCTTCCAAGCTGACACCATAAATACGCCGTCAATGCTTTGTGTGGAGGACGCTCTTGACGGGCTAAGGTGGGCGGAAGAGATCGGCGGGCTGCCGGAGCTGATCCGCCGCAGTGAGGCCAATTTGGCGGCGCTCGCTGCTTGGGTCGAGCGCACCCCCTGGATTGATTTCCTGGCCGAGGATCCGCGCACCCGCTCGTGCACCTCCATGTGTCTAAAGATTGTCGATCCGTGGTTCACGAGCCTGGCCCCCGACCAGCAGGCAAAGGCGGCGAAGAAGATCGCGCTTCTCCTCGAGGAGGAAGGCGCAGCCTACGACGTGGGCTCCTACCGCGAGGCCCCGCCCGGACTGCGGCTCTGGGGCGGAGCTACAGTGGAGCTTTCCGATCTGCAAGCAGTGTTTCCTTGGCTGGAGTGGGCCTACGCGGAGGTTAGGCGGCTCGACTGGTAAGGCGGCAGCCGAGGGATGGCGGCTGCCAGGACGGTAGTGCGGCTGCTATGACGGAAGAGCGCGCACGGTTAGGGTGTGTCCTAGTAGTTCCTTAGCGGGAGGGCGAGCATTCGGGGGATGTGGAGGCTGCCCCATGATCGAGCGTGATCATCTTCACTTGGATG
>Ga0123519_10012794_pt1 | contig 12155 bp, 15 predicted proteins | sample YelNatPaOPRAMG02_FD_87396 | JGI IMG/M metagenome (GOLD analysis project Ga0123519, IMG submission 87396) | Hot spring microbial communities from Yellowstone National Park - Yellowstone National Park OP-RAMG-02 (version 2) | ecosystem: Environmental > Aquatic > Thermal springs > Hot (42-90C) ... | reverse complement strand
GTGGAATATAAAAATGGTTGAAGAGCCAACAATAGCCCGCAGCTGAAATTTGCGCTTCCGACGAGATCAGCATTTCAGGAACCTTAAATCCGAGCACGTAGAGGATTAAAGGCGAAGCCAGAACGGTAACCCCATAAAACCAAACCGATGAAGCGCGCAGCCAAGCCGTAGATTCTCAGAATAATTCTGAATTTGCTTTGTTGACCTTCCCCAAGCATAGCATTGCCTCATCAAAATAGGCATAAACGGAATATATAAAAAATGAGCAACTTCGCTCTGCTTCGATTTCTCTTAAAATTTTAACGAAAATTGGCGAAAAAGAAGAAAGAGAACATAATTTACATTTTTAAGCAAAAATTGAAGTCTATTCCACCCTTTTATGATCATGTTGTTTGTCGACAACGGATTTATTAAACTGTTGAGCATTGTTTGTTTTGGCGCCGCCCATGGAAACCGAAACCCAAGTTTCCAATTTAAGCTTTTATCAGCGGGAGCTGGAGCGCTTCTATGACGATTTAATTGATGTTTTCTGGCGAAACCATTTTGGCTTTTGCACGGAAGCCTGCAGTGAATTGAATGAGCCGTATATTCCAAAACCCGACGTCGAACTCATAGTCTTCGAGGACATTTTGCACGCCGACCCAGCATATCCAGAACCCCTCGAAGAGCTTCTCCTATGCCTGATCAAGAAGGGATGGAAAATAATAATGAACTTTATGGCTCCAGACTGCATATTAGGCAATGTAGCCGTAAAACTGGGCGACAAATGGATCGCCATAGGAGAATGCAGAAGAGACGAAGATGGCACCCCATACGTGGCACAAATATGGCCACTAAAATATGTATTGCCACGTATCCATAAAATGGAAATAAAACCACAACAAACACTCCCTATAATATCAAACTTTTAATAAAAACGTCATTGTAAATAGGTCATGGTGATGTTATGGATGCGAAAGAGAAACTGTTTAGAGTTTGGGAGTTTTTCGCTTGGATGGATAATGCACGACAAGGATTGGAAGAGAACGATAGATGGATTGAAGAGCGGCATTATCATGTAATAAATAAAGCTTGGAACCTATGTAGTCTAAATTATAACGCTAATGACTTATGTCAGCGGATATTATTCTTGCCCATTGGTTAACATATATTCGATTACCGTATGCCTGCAGAAGATATTTGGAACAAAGTTTTCCCAATAATGGCTTACGGTATAGAAAGGGAGATCACTACACCAAAATAATCAACGAAAATATTGTTCAAAGAGATGACAATTTTGAGTTTAGATTATGTAAAACAGTAGAAAATTTTAAATTTAAACATAGATTTGGAGGAAGACATAGATTAGATCTAAAGGTAGAGAAAACCCTTGAAGGATTGAAAAGCTACGGTAAAAGCCTTGTTGCCTTTATGCTCGAGAAAACAAAGGATGCCGCAGAATATGAATGGGTGAAAACGTTATATGGTGAACTCTATAGACTCACATATGGGATGAGCGGAGGAATTAACTGGTGGCATAAACGGTGCTGGTCAGCTTTGAGGGATTATCTCAAAGGTCCAATACATAGAATTTACGTCTGCGATGCTTTAAAAGAATTTAAAAGTTATCGAAGCGCCGTAGAAAGATGGAGCAATTCGAAGCCTTACCTTTACCAAGTGGAATTGCCAGGGGACGTATGGAACACCGAATTCTTTGACAGAATATATGACGACTTTATCGCGCCCCTCACTGAAGAACACAAAGCCCCGATAGCCCCGGGAGCCCTCAGAGACATTTACAAGAAATTCTCGGATGAGTTACGTGAAAAAGGGTTGTATCCAGAACAATTTGATGTAACATTTGATTTTGCTCGACTGTGCAGAGAGAAAAGTTGCTATATATGTCCTTTAAGTCCGAACCACCCTTATGTTGAAAAGTTATGTATAGGCAACTTAAGCAGTTCGAAGCAGAAATATTGCCCATTGCTTTCGACTATATGCAAATATCTCACGCTGTGTAATCCAAATGAATGCCCAGTTTTTAATGAAAGCACGAAAGGACTATGTCCTAAACCTGAAATAAATTAAAGAAAAAAACATTATATATTCATTGCTTCGTCACTAAGCCTCATAACGGAGAAAGTTCATGGATTGGAGTGAATGATAATGGATGCTGATAAGGAAAAAAGTCTCATTAATTTAACCATCACAATCGAGAAATGCATAATGTGTTACGAAGGCTTCATGAAATATCCAACCGAACTCAGGTTAAAATTTAGGCGGTGGTATAATATAGACCCGTGGTTTTTTCCTCCAAAGAACGATCTTGTGAAGGGTTTCCTCGGAGCAGGCGACGTGGTATTTATATGCATGAGGCCTTCAACGGGAACGTTTCCCAGCCCTGCTGATGAACAATTCTACAAGCTTTTAAAAAACAACGGTTTTCAAGATGCTCATATTACTGACTTAGTCAAGTGCAGGTCGAGAGTGAAAATTGAAAAGAGAAAAGAGGAAAAGGAAGTTGAGAATTGTTTTGGATATCTCTTAAAAGAGCTTGAAATTATAGAGCCAAGTTTAATAGTTGCTGTAGGCGATAAGGCATATAATTACTTGAATGGAAAGCTTCCTCAACGCTATAAGGACAGGTTGGATAAGATAATACACTATTCTTATGCAAAACGTTGGGGAAAAGAGCAAGTTCTTGAGAAAGATTTTAAACGCGTCCGCCAAAGATATCATAAGGCAGCAATAATTTAAGTCCATATCACCATGTTTTCTTTGAATGCTATTCCTCTGGTTTTGTTGCATAGGCCGTCTACCGGGCATTGCTTGCACTTTCTGCATGTACACAGTTTTGAGCCTATGTTCCACAATGGCTCGTCAAGCTTCCAGGGAGCCGTGCCAACAGTTTTGGCTGCTTTTCTCCACGCTTCTTGTATTAGACTTCTTAATGGGTCGTCTTCGGCGCAGCCTTATAACTTACCGCTTCAAGTTTTAAAACACCTCTGTAAATTGTGAATCGGGCTATCTGCTTATCAACCGGAACGTCAAGCTCGTTTAAGTCTTTAACCTTGAATAGTTCTGTTTCTCCCATAGCGCGGATATAGAAGTTCGCAAGTTTTGAACCGCACAAGTAAGGACATTAATATCATCATTTTAAAACTAGCCGTATGCAATTAAATTTTTAAGCGAACTCCTTTATTTCTTGCCCACTTTATAACTTCAGGTTCCGTCATCACGACGACACGAACTATGGGCCGCGCTTCATAAATCCATTTGACTGCCCTCTTTAATAATTCGGTCCAAATCGACTCGTCTTTTGCGTTGCTCCACTTTGTCCCTTTATTTCTCATCTTTGCGAGGTTCTCTTCTGAAATGACAAGAACGCTCATAAGGGCTCCTAAGTCGTTAAGATTTGCTATGCTTCCCTTCAACGGTTTCGCCCCTGCAGATGCTTCAATCTCAAAACCAGCAACTGGGAGAACGGGTTGACGCCACGTTTTAACCTTCGACCACCTATCTTCTTTCTTAGGTCCAAAATCAAACCTATCGTCAAACCACACGACATCAACCCACGCAGAATCTGATGCTTGAATTTCCGTCCCGACTCGAAAGCCGAGCCTTTTCCCCAATTCAACCAAAATGTTAGTCACAGACTCTTTAGTCATAACCTCACCTACTACCTGTTCCTTTAGCCTTTCTGTAGAGGCGACCACCGGGGAGCCAATCTTCAAATGTTTGCCGGTCATATTTCCATATACGCTTAGTCACGCCAAAGCTGCTGAGGATATTCCAGACTTCCTCCCTTTCCCTGTCATCGCAGTATACACACATAACAAGCGAGCCCTTAGCGAAGGGAGCTGGCTCCCGATTGTATTTTGCGGAATGAATCTTGCCTTCCTCGACATAAGGATCAAGTTTTCGGGCAAGGTTTTCCAAATAAGCTCTGTTCCGGCTGAATATTAGCCACCTACCAAAATTTTGCAAATACTCTGCGAACGCTTCTCTTCCCATTCTGGGTTGCTGAGGCTTTGAAGGACGAACCCAAACCCAATCATTCCTTGGGTCATCAATTATCATCATGACACCGCCCACTTTGACCAGCGGACTTAACCATCTCTTTTCATGTATTAACTTATTACGGGCTTCCTTCACTAGGCTTGAATCTTGCTATAACTCGTATTTTACCGATTATGGCGCCGCTAAATTCCGAAGTCGAAGTCAACTTTAAGGAGCAACGATTTTCCTGATATCTTCGTCTAGCACATCTATCCGAAATTCATTTTCAGACTTTTTAACGACGGTTATAACACAACGTTCGATGCGGCCCAATTTTTTAACAAGATCTTTTCTAACGATCCTGCCTGCTTTATTTAAAGAGACTTCAAAACTTTCTCCTTTTAAGTAGACTTTGAATGATTTACCTTTAGGGAATAGTTCTCTGTATTTGGATGGGATATAAATAAAATTCCACTTTCTTTCAGTTTTACTTAACTCTTTGCAAAAACTTGTCATATTAATTTCCCGTAATTATGGTTTTGCTGTTTTGGATTTTTATACTTTTCTGAGAATTAGAAACTGATGCTTCTTTGCTGCACCCCTATCAGTTATGCCGTGGCTCTCAAGATGACTTGTATCCTCATAGATAGTTGAAACAATTTCGAACCCTTCTGCTTGGGCATATGGAGCAATGGCTAAAGCCATGTCAATGTTTTTAACTACGCCCATATGCATTATACATAACCTATTGTTTTTCAGAATTCTATAGAATTGTCTGAAAACTAACCGATATATCGAAAGGTCTTTTTGGTGTTCTAAGAAAGCAGTCTTCATTTCATTTTGCTTACTGTAGTTCCAACCACAAAACCATAAGCGAATTCTATTCATTCGCAAAAAGTCTCTGTTGCTGTAAAAAGGAGGTGATGTTATTATGCAATCAACGCTCGAATCTGGAAATGAAAGGTTGAATACGTCCTCTTGAAACGCTTTGCCTCTGACAAAACCTAGAGGTAGTCCTTTTTCAAGCATTCTATGGACTTTCTCTCGTAGAGACCTCATGAGAGGTTTATAGATAAATTCTCCCTTTGGTGGCCATGGCATAATATTATGTGATCGTCTGCTAAGCGCATATGGTCTATTTCCATGCAAAATATGAAGAGTACATGCGATCAGAAAGGAATAGTATTTTCCTGGCGTGTTTTCAAAGAATTTCTTTGCTGCAAGTATTTCTTTCAAAGTTTCAGGATGATAATAAGAAACGATCTCTTTTTCAACATCAACTTCAATATTTTTTTTGTGATGTTCAATGAAAGTTTCGAGTTCATCAAGCTGTCTTTCTGCTTGTCTTATGGATGGGGGATCTACTTTGGCACTCGTAGCGTGATAAGCAACAGGGCTAATATCAGAGCCGTATCCTATTCTGCCCTGGCTACAAGCCTCAAAAGGTATTGTGCCTACTCCGCTGAAAGGATCAAGCACGATCTCTCCCTCTTTTGTAAATAATTTGATCAGATGATATGCAATGGAAGGCTTCAATTTACTAGGATACGACACCAAGAAATGAAATTCGTGACCCCAGTTTCGTGAGGCAAAATTGCCACGACGATAAGGTAAAGTAGAGAGTTCTTCTGTGCTCTTTTCCAAATCAACGCTATTAGTTAATAGTTTTGTTGTCACTTTTTATTTCCTTCTTAAATATCATTATGTATTCATGGTGTATATTTGGCACATATTCGTAAGGATATCCATACGGATAAAGTTTCTTAGCGTTCTTCACGAAAATCGTTAAGCCCTTAAGGGTGAACCCTATGTCCGTCATAATCTTACATATGTCAGCGTGATACATTACATATTGGGACTTATGTCTAAAGTCCGCTACTACCACAACCATATATTTACCTACTTTTAAAGTTCTGTGGCATTCAGCAAAGACTTTCTTTAGTTCAACGAGAAAAGTTTCATATTCCGGAATATTTGCGAGGTCTCGCGGGTCAATGCTATAACGTGTATCGAGATTCTCTTTTAATCGTTCTTCCTTCACTCTATGATCTGGTGGTTTATTTAGTATTCCCCAATAAGGGGGACTTGTAACTATAAAATCAAAAAAATCATCCTTAAATTGTTTTATCACCTCACGACTGTCGCCTTGAATTATCACTTGTTCGGGTCCTCTATTGGCTTCGGTGGCAAGTCTTTTCTTTGTAAGCTCCACCCATTTTTCTACAAGCTCTATACCAATACCTCGTCTATCATTGAGAGCGCATGCCTTAAGCGTAGATCCTACTCCGCTAAACGGGTCGAGAACTATGTCCCCTTTTTTTGTGAAGAAAAGAAGTAGCCTTTGTATCATTAAATATGGGAAAGGTGCAGGGTGCATCCTTTCATAAACTGTGTGAGGATGGTTTCTGCCTAGGCCTCGTTGATACCATACACTTGCTGTTTCCTTTACCCATTCTTTACCGGTTAATTCATTCAGCTTATTCCTTGAATCGACCATTTTTTGATTATTATTTTCTTGTTCAAAAAGCTTTTTTTGCATAATTTTCCCTCTTCGCTATATCTTCTTTTACACGTTGCGATATTATGGATTTTTCTGCTAACCATGAAATTACAATGTTCCTGATTACTTCAGCGTCAGTTGCTCCCATTCGACCCTTCGCAAGTTTAATGAGTGTCCATTGTTCGTCTGTGAAGGAAACTTGGACTTTGTGTCCCAAAAGCTACACCAAATATAGATTTCAGACAATTACTCTTTAAAACTTTTTCTGTATTTTATACATAAATGGCTGTTTATCTTGAATAATTGGAGACAAATCTTTAGCGTAATTCGACCTGGTTGCGAAGAACTAGATAAGGCCTTTAGAAAATGGGACTCTCTGCGAGGTGGAAAGACAACAAACGTTGATATAATTTGGTTTCCCAAACCTATAACAAATCTTTATGATATGAGAGAGAAGCTTAAAGTTGCACTTGAGTTGCAGATAAAAAAGGAGAAAGAGGAAGGAGAAGCCTATTTCATTGAAAACGAAGTCGCAGAGGAACTGGCGAGAAGAGGGGCCTTCACAAGACCCGCTACCTCGTCCGAGGAACTCATTGAAGAATATGCAGAGGAGGTAACACCGAATAAACCGCATATTAGTAGTTTCAGAATGCAGAATCGACTTTTTAGGTTTTTAGGCTGGACAACAAGGCGTGTAGGTTACAAGAATCAATACACTGTAACAGATTTAGGCAAGCAGATTGCTGCTTTTTCTGGTCCATTTCCATCAACCATTGAACAGCTTTCAGAAAGGGACTTGGTTGTAAAATCACTTGTTAGTTTTGGCGTCTTTAGCGTTAACGACAACATAAATCAATGGGACACGCGCTTTAAACAAAGAATTGTTGTAAACCTGCTACGAGTTACCGCGTTCTATGGTTACATTTCGAATAACGAGCTTGTTGTAACAGCCTTTGCTTTAAAAGATGAGAGAGACCCAGAACAGGTGAAAGAAATAATGCACAGGTTGCAAAGACTTCACGAAGGAGAAATTTCAATGATTGATGCCTTCAAGGAAGTTAACGTGGATCCGTACGACTCTTCTGCGGTAAACAATGCCTACGATGGGCCTAAGGTACTTTTATCTTTGTGTAGACAAGTAAACCTTTTACACGAAAAAACTATTCCACTAGAATCTTCACCTTATGGTGATTTAAGACCAATATACGAAAAAATGCATAAAGGAAAAAGCGCTATTAAAAAACCAAGAGTTGTTAACGTTATTACAGATTTAGGAAGAAGTGTTCTTGAGCAGGAACTTAAAAAAACAGTAATATGGTTTGATGAGTTGAAGTGACTTGCTCGAAGAAATAATTGAGAGATCAGCAATCCTCTTGGCACTTGCCAAGTCTTACCCAAAAGGCATAAGTAAAAGCAAACTTCATTCTGTTTTCCCGTCATGGAGAGATCATTTAAACTTCCTGCAAAGAAAAGGCATTAATGTGGAAATAACAATAACTGAAGTAAGATTAAAAAAACCTATTTACTATGACCTTTATCAGTCAGTGCCTCCGGAAATTCGTAATTATGTGGAAGAATTTTTATGGCATCTAATAGAAAAAGAACCAATTCTATGCAAGAGTTCAATGATGCAAAAGGTAATAAAACCCAAAGAGGATTTAATCAATAGATTACTTTCAAAATCCGAAAGCCCCTTGGAAAAGATTGATACAAATTATATCAAATGGGTGGTATTTACTGGCGAAATTTTTCCCATTGCCTGTATTCATTGCGCTAACGCGCCCTGTATATTTTACAACACACAAGTCTTTGGGCAAACCGACGCTTTTTCCTCCAGGGTTTGCCCAGCTGACCTCATAAAAGAATCTTATGAAGGAATCGTTAAAATTGACAAAAAAGACTGTGGTGGATGTATGCTTTGCATAATTCGCTGTCCTATTGATGCGATTTTCTTTAAAGAAGGTGTTGCCGAAAAGCGAGAGTATAGTAATCTAACAAATTATCAAGAATATGTCGATGAGTTGATGCTCCCCTTTGTTGAGAAAGAAAAGGAAACAATAAAAGCCGTTAACAAACTAGTTAAAATAAGCACCCCTTTTAACATTAGAGTCGATATCAAAGAAATATTGGATAATTTTGATCTTAAAATGTCGGCAACGATATTAAACTGGGATCAAGACCGATACTACGTTTGGACCAGGAATTGTTTCAGAGAACTTGGAGTTGAAGCACTATATACCGGTGCAGCTGGCAAACTTAGAAGAGCAGATATTACAATTAGAAAACCATTTTTTGCTGGAATCGAGGTCAAGAGCCCTGCGGAAGGCGAAATAAGTGTGGGAGCACTACGACAAGCTGCAGATGCGCGACGTGAAGTGTGGAAAACCTATGGTGCTGAAGAGGTTTATTGTGCGGTAGTAGGCCAAGAGATTGGAAGGGGCGTGCATGCAAGAGCATCAGAGTGGTATTCCCTCTATAATGTGAAGATTCCACTACTTAGGGGCAGATATCTTCTTTATTTAATGTTAAAAAATAGGACTATACTGCCACAAGACCCTCTTAGAGATGTAAAACGCCTCTTCACAGATTTCTTTGGATGGTTTGGCAAAGAAGAACTAACGCAATATTTCAAGTTATATTTTAAAATCCGGGAGGGAGAGCTGGTAAGTGGAAAAATCTCTCTTACCATGCCTTTTACGATAATTAAGGCTTTAAAAACTAAAAATAAAGATGAAGCACTTTCAATCCTAAAGCAAATCGAAAAAGAAACATACAAAGAAATAGAAAGATGTTTTCCTGATCCTGAACGAACCGCAAGGGGAGGCTACGCAACAACCAAGTAAACCGAGATTCAAAGGTAAAGACGGAATGATCCTTTATATAAAATGGTCTTGAGTTCGAGTGATAACATTTTAGCGCGGGCAGGAATTATAGGAATAACGCTGGCTTTACTTTAAAACTTCGGAAAGGAATCGTAGGAGGCGAAGAGAGAAAAAAGCAGATGAGGCATTATAGTAGATTCGCCAGTCCAAGGTATGGCTGGCTAAGCCAGAAAAAAACCCTTGAAATGTTCCTGCAAAATCACGGAACTGAATCGGTTAAAGAGTTTGCTAAAGCCGGCTTGCATGGTAATGGCTGGAAAACTGTGAGGGGGAGTGGAGTGCATGTCTAAGGCTGAGCGTTGCAGGAACTCTTGGAATGGGAAATGCAGAAAACGGACATTGAAGTGTTCATAGTCTATAAGGGTGATAGGCTGCCCATTTGCAGGCGCTGCTGGAGCAAAATAGCAGAAACAAAAATTGAGTGGGGCGAACACACGCGCTTGAAGGAGGACTAGGCCTTGGAGCTTGAGAGTTTCTTCTAAAGGAATAAACCGAGAAGAATTTGCAAAACTATGCACAAAGCCTACGGTCAGAAGAACTCTATTTTGGGTACTCAATAACTTTTTCAGTGAACTTTTCAGACCAAATAATGTTAAAAGTTGCTGAAGTTAACCCTTTCTCCTAAGCCATTCCTTTTCTAAAGTTCTTCCAAGTTTGATGGCTTCGGATCTGAAGGGTTCTGGGGCTTCTTCTACGCTTGTTAGTCGTCTGGCTAGCCTGCTGATGTAGGCTATGCCTGCGGCTTGTCTGATGACGTAGCCTACCCTTTCTTCGAAGGTTGGATATAATCCTGCCTCGTTGGGCCATTCAGGCTTGACGATTTCGAATTCTTCCCTAGTAATTATGTAGCCCTTCTCCTTGAGGAAGGCTGAGGCTGCATTCCATATCCTTTCAAGCTCTTCAGGCGTGATTGGCTTGGGAACCATCTTTTTGGCCCTTTCCTTTGCATACTTCCTTCTTATGGATGGTTTGCCGCGTCTTGGGTCTAAAGCTATTTGGGGAGCCGACCACAGCGGGCTGTTTTCCATGCCAGGCACTATGCGATAATATGTTCTTGGGAACCATTTCGGGTTAACCCTCTCACGCCTTACTGGCTGGATTAAGCCCAGCTTCTTTAAAACGTAGATGTAGTTTAGGTGGAAGCTTCGAACCGACCCGTAGGCTACGCCTAGGCTTTTCCTCTTCTCCTTGAGGGCCCTCCAGATTTCCTGCGGGTAAGCTTCGCCGTGCTCCAGCAAGTAGTCCCTTATAAAAAGTCCTGTTGGGTAGTGGAGCCATCCTCGAACTTTACTAGCCACTGTAATTACCCTCCACTGGAACGCCCATACGTTTGGCTAGGCCCCTCCAGTCCAGACTTGCGTATTTCTCAGCCATGTCCTGCTTTCGCGGCTTCCAGCCGAAGAACTGCCTCAGCGCGTAGGCGTCGAAGCTGTACTCTGAAGCCAGCTGGCAAGCCCTCTCAGCTCTAAGCAGGTGAGGGAAAATCTCTGAGCTGTGCAAGGGCCTATTCTCTCTGCGGTGCCTTGTGAATGGTATAGGCATGTTCAAGGCTTCACCAGCCCTCCTAAGCAGTTGCAAAGCCTGAAACCTGTCAAACTCAAAAAGCCTCTCGCCTTTCCGGCACTTTTCAACCCAACTGAGCAAGTAGGGGACGAGGGGTTCATCCCTCCTAATTGGGAAATACCTGTAGTCCCTAACGCTAGTTGTCACCCACCTTAAACCCCTCTTCTTGCTCGTGTCCGGCACCTTACCCACAACCTCGTAACGCTTGAGAACGGGCATACGCTCAGCAACTATAACATTTGTATAGCTGAGGTTGAAGTGTTCCCTCCTGAGCTCCAAAACCTCGCTGACTCTGCCTCCAGTTTCGAAGAGGCAAGCCATGAAACCCTGATAAGGCGCAAAATTGAAGACCCTGACTAGGGATAGTAGGAAATCCCAACCGCAGAAACCCTCAACCTCATCAATAGATCTCTCTTTCATAAAAAATTTTTAAAAAATAAAATATATAAACATTTGTCCAACTTTTGTATGAAATAAGCGCAAAAAAGCATTTTTGTTTTTAAAATTTTTCAACAATATTTTTAAAGTTTTTTGATTTTTTGTGCAATTGTGCTGTGTGTAATTAGACGCACAGCATAGGCATAAGGTAACGTGAGCCGTGAGCCATTATATAGTGGCTCTTAATGGCGACGCACTCACGTTAAGGCTGTGCCTAACTCATACCGTAGTTAAAGCTCATTACGGGCTTATGGTATGAGTGTGTGCCGATAAGAGCCGTAAGGCACACAGCACCGTTAAAGCGGTGTGCATAGGAAAAAGCGAAACATAGGCTCTCTAATCGCTACGCCCAAACTTTAAAGGGTGAGCTTATGCCTTTCATGGCTAAATGTCGAAACTGCGGTTATATTACGTGGGCGAATACTAAAAGGTTTCTTAAGGTGCTTATGCGGTGGCATGACAGCGATAGCCATAAAGCCTTTGATAGTGAGGATTTCGATTTTTGCACGTGGGTTATCACTAAAATTAGCTGGGATACTTATTCGCAGGTTAGCGTAGCCTCTAAAAATAGTGCTTTCTGGAAAGCCATAAGGACACGCCTTTAGTTTCCCTTTTTGTTTGAGTGGCGTAGCGGGAGATTAGCCTTTTCTGAAATTCCAGCGGTGCAAAGGTTAGCTTCCGAGAAAAGCGTAGGTGGTTTTATGCCAAAAGGAAAAGCTGAAGCCCAAGCCGTTACGGTAGAGGCTGAAGCTGAAGCGACTAAACGCCTTGATTTGCTTGAGGCTTTCGCCGAG
>Ga0123519_10012791_pt1 | contig 12157 bp, 19 predicted proteins | sample YelNatPaOPRAMG02_FD_87396 | JGI IMG/M metagenome (GOLD analysis project Ga0123519, IMG submission 87396) | Hot spring microbial communities from Yellowstone National Park - Yellowstone National Park OP-RAMG-02 (version 2) | ecosystem: Environmental > Aquatic > Thermal springs > Hot (42-90C) ... | reverse complement strand
TGCTATGCTGTACGACCGGATTACTTTACGCCGCAAAACATTTACGAATTAGATATTGTGAATAGATAAAACATTTAGAAAATAGATATATAGGACGTGGGCTAAGTATAGGGAGAAAACTTTATATTTGCCTTTAAAATAGTTTATGCTGGGGAATACTAAGATGGTGTATATTCCAAAGAATGAGTACAAGCTAAGAGAGATGGTTAAAAAATACAGATATATAATTGGATATTGCGATAAGATCCTAAATGACAAAGAATGTCCTGAAGGCATCTACAGGATGATTAAGCCTTACAAATTTGCCTTAGAGTTTAGGCTAAGACGAATAGAGGATAAACTCAAAGAAATAGAAGAACAATCAAAAAACAGATAAAAAACTATTATAAAGGAGTTTAGCTAAAACATTTTGAATATATTTCTTTTTCTCTTTTGGTTGTCCAGCATGGAAAAGCAAAACCTAAATATTTATGAGCTTTCATGTTTCCTATTCCAAATCCAACTCCTGAAGCTTCTATTTGACAAGTTGCAATAAAAGGATAGAGATAAAATATAATAGCAATGCCTTTATCTCCGAGAATATTTTTAGTTCTAAGGATGTTGAAATACATTTATTCTTCATCTCCTCCATATTTGAAATAAGGGCAATCTTTAGAAGGATCTTCTTCTTCCAAATTAAAGACTTTTCCCTTCATAAGACAATAAACTATTAGAGGATCTGCTTCTCCTATAACTGCAAAGCTACAGTTTCTACAATCCCTTATAGTTTTCTTATAATCTTCTTGTTTCATTGCTTATCACTTTACTAAATCCGGATACTTCTCAATTATTCTATTTGCTTCAGCATCAATAAAGAAGTTTCTCGGATCATAGTTTTGTATCATGGAAATTACATCTTCAGCAAGATCTCTTAAAGTTAATGCCTCACTTTTTTCCTCTCCAAAGAGGAAGTAAGAAGCTAATACTTGTAAGCTTCCATAAACGTGGTTTAAGTAGTGATAAATTGCTACTCTGCTTGATCTATCATCTGCAATTATTGTTACATCATAACATAAGTTTTCTATATCTTCTACTGTAAGTTTTTCTTTTCTTATTATTCCAACTGATGATTTGTCTCCAAAAAGCCAATATCTTATCCGTCCTGTAAATACGTACTTCATAGTTGAGACATCAGTTAAGTCTGGGCCTCTTACTGCCGTTAAAACATGATAATACCTGTTGAGAATTTCAGGATCAGAATTTCTAAAAATAATAGTGGAGAGGCTCATCTTTGCTCTCGCCTCTACACAAGTGGAGATTCTAGAGTGAAGTATCTCTTTACCTTCTTTAGCTTTGCTCTGACTCTTACTCCTTTCCTTATGGTTTCTTCTAAGTTATGCATTTGCTTTTGTATTACTGAGCTTACTGTTCTGTACCATTTGCCGTTTACCTTTATTAAAACAAGTTCTCCATATTTTGACTCGTAGAACTCTACATCCTCTATTTCTATTACTTGATTTAATAGTCTATCTAACGGCTCGTTTTCTGGAAGCTTGTACTGAGATTTTGAACTAAAGTCTATTGTAGTCTGTACAGGATTTTGAGAGACTTGAGTACTTCCTCCTGTTTTAGAAGTACTCTCTCCTCTCTGAGCTACTTTGCTCATGCTATTATACTATAAGGATAAGTATTTAAGTTTATCGCTGGGGCATAGAAAATTAGTAAAAGAAACATTTTTATAGGATCTCCTATAGATTTAGATACGGGAATAAGAAAATGTCAGAATGGGAAAAAGCTCTTAAGAAATTAGCCGAGTACGAGCAAAAAAGAAAAGAGAAAAAGGAAGAGAAGAAGGAAGAGCAAAGTTCTGAGAAAAAGGGCTAGAGCTTAGGGGCTAAACTCAGCACTATCTTTGAGCTAATCCAATAGTTTTTTATAATAAAATCAATAAGCCATGCACATAGTAAAATAACTGAGATTACAAGCCAAAACAGGAATATAAAGGCTAAAAGCTCAAGGTAAAGCTTAGCTAATCCAAAGACAATGCTTTCTGGATCCATTGCTCTATTCATCCTCTTTAAATTCTAGAGGAAGAACTCTTCCATCTTTGGCTATCAAGCCTTTATCATATTTTCTTTGTAGTTCTTTTACTATTTCTCTTGTAGCTATTTGATTTAATAACTGCTTATGAATCAAAGTCTTTGTTTTGAGAAACTGAGTATATTCAAATTTGTTATCCTGTAGTCTTAACGCTTTATAGGGTACTCCTTTTATCTTCTCATCTTTCTCGCTTTTATAGTCTTTAGCTCCTCGAATAGTTAAATGCTCAAATTGTTTCTCAAGTTTAAGCTTTCCTAATTCTTTGTTATCTATAAATGCTTTTAAGTTTTCTAAGCCTTTCTGATTTACAAAAAGGCTATCCGTATCAACATAATAAACGTTTTCCCATCCTGCAATTTGGATATATTCTAATAATTTAACTCGAGCATAGCTCGTTACATGGCTACTTATTGCTGGAAAAGAGTCAAAGCTTAAATCCTCTTTCTCAACTTTGAACATCTTTCCATTGATTACAATGTAAGAGTTTACGTTTCCTTGTTCATCTATCATCTTTCCAAATTCTACTCCTTCCTTGTTAGGAAGTTCTCCTTCAACTGAGTAACGGCTTGTTCTTTGTCCAAATTTGCCATAGAGAGAGTTTAAGAATAGCTTACTCATAAGATCCATAACCTTATCTCGTTTTTCCTTTGCCTGTTTTCTAAGAGAATAAAAGAAATCTACATAAAAAGTAAATATTTCAGCACTTTCGTAAACAGCATAATCCTTTATTCCTAAAATGTCTCCTCTTTCCAATGCTATTTTAAGTTCTGGAGTAGCCAAAGTTGTCCAAAACTTTCCTATTGGAAATATTAGTTTTCCATTCTTCTTAGGGTAAAGAGGCTTATCTGTTTTGATATGCACTTTGGCAATAACTAAGTACTTTTCTAATAGCTTCTTTAATGCTTCTCGGCTCAATTTATAGCCGTGAGTTACGAGTCTCACGGGATATTTATTTCCTTTCATAACTGAAGGATAAAGAGAATTAACATCTAAAACGTAAATAGGAGATTCCTTAACTTCTCCGACAAAGAAGGCCTCAGTTCTTCCTCCATGATAAGAATCCATCTCTAACTTTTCTACATCTTGATTAGATGTTATGTATATCTTAGTTTTCATGAATCTATGCCTAAAGGAGTTAAAGGCTAAGTGAGGAGTAGTTACTCCAAAATTGCCTAAATTGTTATTATGAACGAACTTTAACAAGTTGATTACAAATTTCTCAATGATTTCTACATCTCTAATATTGTACTTTAGTAGCTCTTCCTTTGATGCCGTTTCAAAGTTAATACTTAACTTTTCCAATCCAATTGAATGTCCTATTTCCTCAACTGAGGAATGAACGTAGTTGAAGGTATCTAAGACTACAATCTTCTTTCTTCCATTCTTCCAATGTAAGATAAACCTATTGCTATCTATAACAAATTTTTTCAGTTCATAGCCGTTCTGAGCTAAGTACTTAAAACCTTCTACAGCATTAAAGTCAAAATGCTCATTATGAGAAAATATGTATAATGTAGTACTATCATAAACTTTAGAAAGAACAAAATTCCAAAAGTCTTGAGCATTTTCAAAGCTTCTGACTATTCTAGAATGATAAGAAAAATTCTTCTCTAACCTGACATAAATAGCCGTTACAAGCTTGAGCTTATGAATTGTAAGATCTCCAATTTTCTCGTTAGGCTCTGTTTCAGTATCATAGAAAAGTAGTCTCTGAGGAAATTCTCCTTTCTTGTTTATCTTAAGAATGTGAGAAACTCTTAGCCTTCTTTTTTCACTTGAGCTTAAAGGTTTTGGTTTAAGAGAAATTAGCTCAAAATTTCTAAATGCTATTTCATAGTTAAACTTAGCTCCTAAATGCTCTAAGACTTCTCTGCAAAAACTAGAAATAAACTCATCAAGTTTTCCATCATCTTTGAAAAAGAGAATTGGGAGATTTTTTGTCTCGTTTATAATATTTACTTGAATAAAGCCATCTTCCAATATTTTGAAAACAATTTCTTTAGGTTCTTCTCTTTCAATTTGGCTTAATATATCTGAGTTGAGAGTTGTCATTTTAATATCTCCTCTTATATCCTTCTATAACCATAAAATCTTGTAGCTCTACAGGAGAAGAACCTTCCTCTTCTCCTTTGCTTAATATTTCGTCAAGTCTATCATTAATTTCTTCTTGAGTAATCAAAGCATCATGCTTTATTGTTATCCATCTATCCTCTTCCATTCCTGTATTCTGGTTTATTACAGTAGCTTTAACTTTAGTGTAGAATTGTTCCGGCCCTTTTATATCGGCTTCAGTATAAAATGATTCTGGAATAGGTACTGAAGGATCTGAAGGTAAGTTTTCTTTCCATGCTGAAACTGATGCTTTTATAACATTCCAATCGTTAAGCATCTCGCTCCTTCTATAAGATAATCCTGCTTCCATTAGAACTTTTTGAACTGAGTTAAAGCTAAAGCCTCTATTAATGTAAGCTCTATAGATGTTAGCTAAGAACTTTCCTTTAGAAGTTAGCTCTTCCAGAAGGCTCATAGCTTTTACTCATCTCTCTTAAATGCTTTCCTCAAATGAAGTTATTAAGTCTATTAGAGCATCAAATCCTAATGCTATCGCATCGAGAGTTTTCTTATATTGCTCATGCTGAGGATCTTCAAATTTCTTTGAAAGGCCTAAAAAGTACATTCCTATTCCCATAAGATCTTGTTTCTTCTCCTCAATTTGTTTTTTAATAACTCTTCTTTCTGTTGTCATGGCAATATTCACTACTAATAAGTAAATAAAGCTTTATAAATCTTACGTCCCCCTATAGAAAATAAAATAGTTTAGCTTTTTTCAGTTTTAGCTATACTTTGCTCGAGTAAGTACATCTTAGCTATTACTTCAGGATAACCTATAAGAACTAAAAGATTTAAAGCCGTTTCATCATCAATAAACTCCTTTTCTCTCCATCTTAGAACGTCCTCTTTAGTTGGCATCTTTAAGTTTTTGATTTTCTCAGCATCAAATTTACTCATTAAGCTATCTATCATATCGGATGGAAGATTTAGCTCATTTAACCTTATGATAACATCACTTTTTGAATAAGTTCCATTTACATAGTTGGTTTTTATTGTTTCTACTTTAGTATTAAGGATATCTTTTTGCTTTTGATATGTCCAGAGAGTAATGATGTAATCGGCTTCATCCTCAGTATATCCATAAGCTAAGAGATAATTTATTGCTGTTTCTCTGCTTATTAATCCTTCCTTTACTCCTTTCTCAATTTCACTTTTAGTTAGATCCCTTTCTTTTAGCCCATAATTTTTTACTGTAAACTCAGTTAATTTGTCAGCATCCTCAGGAGAATAGCCCATTTTTATATATGCCTCTTTTACTTCATCTTTTGACATTAATCCAACTTGATATAATCTCCTGACATCAACTCTATTGAGAACATTGTAGTTCAACTTAATTAATTTGTCTCTCCAAAAAGATGGATAATCTAAGACTTTTAAGAGTTGATCTAAAGTTGAATAATCAATTAATCCTCTTTGATACATCTCATATCCCATAAGAGGAGAAGGTAAAGCCCAATGGCTTCTCCAATACAGTTTAAATGTGTCCTTATCTAGAAATACCTTTTTAGCCCATGACTCTAGATTTGACCAAACTTCATCTAAGCCTTCATCATATCCATATTTAGAAGCTACATCTTCAGTAAAAACTTCCCTTACTGCAAATGATATTAAATCTGTTGCTGAAGGAACGGCTATAGATATCTTTCTAATCTTCTCGGCATCATCTTTTTCAAATCCTAACTTAGCCATCCTTTCAAAATATTCATCTTCAGATATTTCCTTGAATGCTAAGCTTCTTATTAAAGTGTCTACATCTAGAAGTCTCTTATTTACGGCTAAATACTTCTTTGCCTCAGTTTCATTTAAGCCAAATCTAGAAGCTATATCAATAAATGTAGCTTCATTTTGTATTTTTCTCAAAACTGATTCTACCTGAACATCAATTGGTGCTGGTACAATTGGATGCATTTTATAGCTTTGCTGTACGGCTTCATCAGTATAAGCCTTAAACGTTGGATATATTTCTCCCACAAAACCCAAAGCTCCTGTAACTATAATTGCAAATATATCCTGAGCCGTTGGATATACTCCAGCAAATTCCTTTTTTATATCCTCTATTGATATGCCCATTTTTACTTACCCCCTTGAGCCTTTAACCCTTGTAAATATATTGCATTTACTCTAGAAACTGCCCCTTCTATTCCATTTGGAAGTAGAGCATTGAATATTTCCATGATTACTTTAAAGAATAAAGCCGTCATGAAGTCAAATAAAAGCTTTGGTAAATTCCAAATGTTAGAAGTTACCCATTCTAATATTTTGGCTAGAGGCTCAATGTAAGGCTTTAAAGGATCTAACAAATCTTGAACTGTTTTAGTTATAGATGCTTTTACATCATCAAAACTTGTAGATATTGCATTTATTTTTGGAACTAATTGCTCATTGTACCATCTAGAGAAGCCGTTATAAGCATCCTCTATTTTTCCAAATAGAGAAGATGCTCCATTTCCTAAGTAAGTTGAAAACTTGTTCCATGCATTTTGTAGATCTGAATATGTATCCTTAATGGTATTAACAAGTCCGTTAATAAGAGTTCCTATAAAATCTCCAGCACCAGAGCTAAAAGAATTCCAAATGTTCTGAATTAGACTTGAAACATTATCAAATGTTGGCTTTAGCTTTTCTCCTAATCCTGTAACATCATTTATAATTTCTGCAATTGTAGAAAGAAGAACTTGAGATGCCCCTGTAATTGGATTTTTTATCATAGTTATAAGATCATCTAAAATTTTATCATTGTTCAATATGTTTCCTGTAATAGCATTCCAAAGCTTAGCTACTAAAGAATTCAAATCAAGATTATTCAAATCAAGGTTATCGCTGGAGTTATTTTGATTATTATTTGAATTGTTTTTTAGATCATCATCATTCTTGTTTACGTTATTATATGCATCAGATATAAACTTCTTAAACTGCTTAAAAACATCATCAACAGCACCATGATATATCATTGAAGTTTTATTAAATATGTCTGCTTGTCCATTAGTATAAGCATGAAAAATAAGATCTCCATATTGAATTGAAAAATTTTGAGCATCTCTTGACTTCATAACAAATTGATAGTCTATGTCTTTGAGTATATCCTCTAAAGTCTTTGCTTGACTATTAGCTCCTTTGTTTAAATCATCATTATTCTTATTTAAATTATCATTAGCTTTGTTTAGTTGATTATTAGCTTCATTATTAAATTGCTTTGTAACCCAATCAACTTTCTCCATGCTTGTTCTTGTTGAGTCATAAATTTGACTACTTGTTACCATCTTAATCTTCTAAAAAACAATGATAAAAAAAGGAAATATAAACTTTTCTATTGGCTACTTTTCAAATTCCTTCAAGGCTTCCTTCCATTTAGCTATTCTAGATTTTAAATCTGACATTTGAATTTGATACTGAGTTACATCTAATCCTGCTTTTTGTCCAACTCTAATCAAAACTTCTAAATTTGCCAAAGACTCTTCAGCATCCTTGATTCTCTTCTCCATTGTTTCTTTGATTTCTTTCAAGCTACTCATTCTTTATCCCTCTTTACATCTTGTTCTATAGGTATAAAAGCTTTTATACTCCAAATTAGATGCTGTTTTTCCTTCTCGGATCTAAGGAATTCTCTTATATTCTTATATGAAGAATTCTCTCCAAAGAACTTGAGAAATAGCTCTTGAGCCTTTCCTTCAGTATCCTCTCGAGACATTTCATCATTAAACCATAGAATAGGCACATATTTAAGTCTTAGCTTTCCTGAATAAGCATCATCTTTTAAGATTTGAATATTGGAAGGATCTCCTTGTCCTTTATGAATAGTAGTCTCTAAGATCCAATTAGAGTATTCCGTCCATGCATGATAGCCGACAAGCTTATTTGTTGAAGATTCAACTACTTCTCCTAAAACAGTATAGGCATCAAGTTTCATTAGCCTTAGGAAAGTTGTCATAAGGTTAGCCGTATCAATGCAAATTCCTAACTTTGTAGTCATAGTTTCATAAGGAAATTGCCAAATGTAAGGTTTAAAGGATTCAAATTTCCATGCTAACCAATTAAGAGCATAAGAAAACTTTGCACTAGTTAAAGGTTCTCCAAATAAACCTATTGGATATTTGATATTGGTATAATTCCAATCTAGAGGATCTTGAATAAACGAAAAATTTGAAGCTACTTTTTGCACTTTAAAACTGTTTACAGTTATGAACTCCCTTACAAAATGCTCATCTCCAAATCTTACAGTTACGTAATACTCTGTCATCTTTTCTTCTCTCCCTTTTTCTTATATCTCTTTTTCTTATTTAAAAAGTTTTCGATTTAGTAGTGCCGTATCTAAAGAATAAAGTGAACAAATATATAGGTAAATAGTACAACTCCTAAGAAGATCAGCAAAGCAAAGATTACGATATAACCTAACTCTACTACATTCTCAAATGTTCCTTTTACCTTTTTCTCGGCTAATAATTCAGTAACTTTACTTGTTAAGTAGTACGTTAAAACAATGTTAGTAATTGAGGCCCATAGTGTTAAGTATTCAGGAGTTTCTATTGCTATTACTACAGTTAAGGTTAGCCATGCAATTGAGAATATTAAAGTTGCCAAATTTTTCCCTATTTCCATTTCTTCTTTCACCTAGTACTTCATTGTTTTAGAGTAGCATATAAACTTTTCCTTCTATCGAATTGACTACAAAGTCAGTTGAGCTTGAGCCTCTAGGATTGAAATCCATATAACAAAACACAGTATCCCAATCAAAACCTGCAACTAGAATAGACAAACTAATTAACTCTTTCCCATTTGCACCTGATTGAAGTTTATAGTTATCAAAACCTTTACTAGTTAAATTTGCCCCCTTACAAGCTAAAAAAATGTAAAATCCAAATACGTCTGCAGTTGTCCCATTAGTCATCTGAATCGTTAATTTAATATAAAATTTAACGTTTTTAAACGGAACTATAAAAAAAGGAGTTAATGTAAGTGAAATACCATTACCAACATTTATCGGCCCTTGATTATATATCCTTTGTACTTCTATCGCTTTCATCTTACCAAATCTCAACCTCGATTAAAGCATAATTCAAAGTAGAACTACTAGAAGTACCATTGCACTTTAAGTAAGCACTATACTGTACACTTTCTAAGTTTTCGACATAATCCGTTATCTCTTGAACAATTACTCGGTTCTCAGCACTAGTAGTTTGAGTTTTAGTTACTTGAACTCCAGAGCCTACTTCAGTAGCACCATCTCCTTTCCTTCTATATATATGCATCTCAACAGAAGTAATATCTGCACCTACGTTTACATAAGCAAAAGCCGTTATATGAATAAATTTACCATAAGCATCTAACTTTCCAAAAGGAGACCTTACTATCTCGGTTAAAGTATTTACGTTTATAGTTGAAACTAACTTAGCATCACTAATTTCTACATCTGAGATTTCCATTTCTTATTTCACCTCTTTATATTCCATTTGCTCATTTTTAAACTTTTCGCCTCTTAGACTAAAGTCATTCTTTTTTCGACCCATACAGTAAAAACTTGAATAGCATCTCCCGTTTGGTTTCCTGATTGTTGAAATTGCAAAGTATAATTTGGCCTTAAAAATATGTTATCCGGCAAAGGATAGTATTTCCAACCTTGAACATCAGTTCTAAAGTTTTCTCCTATTCCCCAAGTGTACATTATGCTTTTTGATGCTATTTGAGAAGCATCTATTTGACTTGAATAAACCCATCTCATATTATCATCATATATTACCCACATATAGTTTCTATTTCCCGTAGTTGATGAAGTCACGGCAAAAAATTTTATAGCTAATAGCTTGTAGTAAGCATAAGGAGGCACTACAAAGTTAGTAGTAGCTTGAGAAGGAATATTTTGAGCTATCCATATTTTCTTATGTCCCTCAGATCTAATTGGATCTATTAAATCAGATGTTGGATAGGAAGGAGTAAATCCTGAACTGACATAGTTTTGAATTAAAAACATGCTTTCATAAGGCTCTTCTTCTGTAGCCTTTCCTCTTACTAGACTTACTATTGTAAACACATCTCCTAGATCAACATTTAAAGATGAAGAAGGCCTAACTGAAAGTTGCTGTAAAAATCCTTCTTCTAATAGAACATCTCTTGTAACATAATTACTTCCTGAAGGTATATCTAATATTTCGTTTATTATCCTAAGCTTACCCTCTGAGTTGATTAACCTTCCCCTTATATAAAATCTTCCTGATGTTCCTGTAGTATAAAGCTTCCATCTTAAAAAGTCATCCCCATCTACATAAACCCCTAATGGCGAGACTCCTTTAGTATTGAAAGTTACTCCTTTAGGCCACACTATTATCTCGGCCATGCTTTATTCATCTCTAAGCAACTATAAAAACCTTTCCTTGATTCCAAAAAAATAAAAAACAAATAAGAAAAATACAATTTTATAATCTAAGGCTTCTATCTTGGAGATAGTTCTGCAAATACTGAAGTAACGTTTACTGAAGTAGAGGCTTGATTTCCAACTGCATCTATTAGAATTCCTGACTTGTTGGCACTATTGAAAACAGGAATTAAAGGAAGTGCTAAAGATTCACTTAGTTTAACGAACCATTCTCTAGTTAAGTCTTTCTTATCGCTATGCCCCGGAACAGCAACTCTTAAGTTCCCTACATCAGCACCTCTATAACCTATTGCTAAGACATTAGTATCTACCATTGCTCCTAATAATGCATAGTCAGTATTAGCCTTAAAAAGATCAAAGTCTGAGTTGATTACTTTTTGTCCAGAATAATCTCCTGTAGTGCCTAACGTAAGAGAACTTTCTACATTAAATATATTTACTGCTCTGCTTTTTAGTGTTCCAACATCAATGAATCGAGAAGCAACTCCCGGAAGATCAGCATAATATATCCATAATCCAGCAACTTCTATTTGTCCAGATGTTGCACTTCCCGTTATCTCTGCGGTTAGCAAATCCTGAGGATACAAAGCTTGTTGGATATTGAAAGGCAATAAAGGTTGAGGATTTCCTGAGTTATGCCTTAACCTTATGCCTTGAGCATTGTCGTGAAGCTTTGGAGACCTTATTCTCAAAACTCCTGAAGAATTAGAAAATACTACTGCATTAACTAAAAATATTTTAGATCCTATTGGAGCATTTCTTATTGTAAAACTATCTCCTGTATTAGGAGTTAGAGTAGTAAAAGTTGTCCCCGGAGCTGTAGCTCTTCCTGATATAAATTCCAATGCTGATGGCATTTGTTATATCACCCCTATTTGTACTTAAACTTTGCCATAGTTCTAACCCATGCATCCATTTTAGCTATAGCATCATCTATTGTAGTAGTTGGCATCTTATCAACTGTTGCAATATTACTTTTCTGATAGTCTAATAGAGCCTTAGCAAAATCTTGAACCTTTGGTTTAGAGTTGTCAGCACCAGCACTAATTCTAGATATACCTTTCTCGGAAAAAGCTTTTTTCCATTGATCAAGAGTTACTTTCTTTAATCCTCTTTCCCATCTTCCAGAATCTATTGCTTCTACAATTTTGGCCTTCATCTTTTCTTTAGATGCGGCCGCTTTTTCGGTTGGAGATTCTTTTACTCGTTCTACTCCTTTTCTTATGGTCTCAGTTGAAGCTTTTAAGTTCTTTGCCCATAGCTCTGCAAAGTCTGAATCACTTATTTCTTTCACTGGCATTTTTTTCTTCTCACCACATTTAGCAGCTAAATGAACGTTAATATACTTTTCTTTTTTATATATCCCTATGGTAAATACTAAATACAAATTTTATAACAATAAGAAATTATGAACTCTATTCTTTTATATGCAACAAATATATATCCTTTCCAACAAATATGCATATATTTTATGCAATAAAACTAGAAATTGTCAATAGGGATAGGATACTTAGCCCACGTCCTATATATCTATTTTCTAAATGTTTTATCTATTCACAATATCTAATTCGTAAATGTTTTGCGGCGTAAAGTAATCCG
>Ga0123519_10012789_pt1 | contig 12158 bp, 7 predicted proteins | sample YelNatPaOPRAMG02_FD_87396 | JGI IMG/M metagenome (GOLD analysis project Ga0123519, IMG submission 87396) | Hot spring microbial communities from Yellowstone National Park - Yellowstone National Park OP-RAMG-02 (version 2) | ecosystem: Environmental > Aquatic > Thermal springs > Hot (42-90C) ... | reverse complement strand
CTTACCGTGAGCGCGTGAATTTGGGATTGATTTTTTGCCGGACTTTTGTAAAAATCTGCACCAAACCGGGTTAGGTTATGAACCCATCGGCTGAAGTAAAAGTTGCAGCACAGCTTTCCGATACACAGAAAGCGGCGTTAATCAGTTTGTTGGCTGACGATGATCCAGCCGTTTATAAATCGGTACGTGCACAGCTCCTTTCATTCGGCCCGGTGGTACGCGACTGGTTACGGCCATACCTCATCAGCAACGAACCGGTACTGCGTCGCCGTGCAACTCAAATCACAGAACAAATTGGGCGGCAAATGGCCGATACACGGTTCCTGTCTTTTTGCCTCAAAACCGGTGAAGACCTCGACCTCGAACATGGCGCATGGTTGCTTGCACAGACACGGTATCCAGACATAAACGTTGAAGCGTACCGTGCCCTCCTCGACGAGTTCGCTTACCAATTGCAGGAGCGGGTTGTGCTTGCCCACGGTGCACGCGGTGTTTTAACAGCCATAAACGAACTCCTGTTCGACAAGCTCGGCTTTACTGGCGACGAAGAAAATTACTACGACCCCGACAACACGTACTTTAACAAGGTCATTGACTTGCACAAAGGTAATCCAGTCTCACTTTGCTTGCTGTACATGCTTGTGGCGCGCAGGTTGCATCTGCCGGTGGTCGGCATCGGGTTACCAGGCCATTTCGTCTGCAGGTTCCAAACTTCGTGCGAAGAGATATACATTGACTGCTTCAATCACGGCAGATTCATGACGCGCGCAGACTGCATACACTACCTTGTGCGCGGCAAATACAACCTGCACGAGGAATACCTGGTGCCGTTGACACCACGCCGCATGTTGATGCGGATGTGCGGCAATCTTCACCGCAGCTATTTCCACCTCGAGCAAGCCGAAGAAGCAAAACGCGTGCACAGGTATCTGGTTGCCCTGGCGAGCTGACCTGCATCACTCTCACACACGAGCTGCGCCACTGAAATTCAGCGTTGCATTCTGCGGTACTGCCATGCCGCAATATACGGGTCAACTCTGACCAACAAATAATAAGCAAGCTGTTGTTTGAGCTTTTGCCACCAACTGCGCGATCTGCGCCATTCAGCAAGCTCGACCCGACGCGACCGGCTAAGCAATTCGTCAAACACAGCACGCGCCTGCTCTGCCAGTGCCGGGTCCTGAAACCGCACCATTAAATCGTAATTGATCCGCAAGCTGCGTGGATCAAGATTTGCCGAGCCGACATAGACTGCATCCCCAATTATCAGCAGTTTCGCATGAAGTATCTGCGGCTGGTACTCGTAAATTTCCACGCCATTCCGCAGCAATCGTGTGTACAGGCTCTGCGCCGCCAACTGTGACAGTTGCACATCAGTCTTGCCGGGCAGGACCAACCTGACCTTGCCCCCGCGCCGCGCGATACGGACAAGTTTATGCCGCAACCGCAATGTCGGCAGAAAATACGCCGCAATAATCCTAACATCCTGCGCATGCGCAAGGTCACTGTGCAACATGCGCAAAAGCGGATTACGCCCCCAACCCGGCCCGCTCAACAGCAACTGCCACGCAGATGCAGGCACGAGCTTTTTTGCCGAAGGTTTCCCAAGCATTAAAATGCGTCTGTGCCTGAACTCGGCACGCTCGAACATCTCATCAAATGAAGCCGCAAGCTGTTCAGTCGGCCCGCCCTCAACCCGCAGTGCCAAATCACACCAGCCGCGCTTGACACCGTCGCCATCGTACTCCGGCGCAATATTGAATCCGCCAATTATCGCCACACATTCATCGCACACGAGCAACTTCCTGTGATCACGCACTGCAAACCGCTTGAGACTGATCGGGTTAAACACACGCACCTGACCACCAGCAGCTATCAACGGCGTCCAAAAACTGCCCGGCAAACGGATCGAGCCTACCCCGTCCACAAGCACACGCACTTGCACACCGCGTGTTGCAGCCTCAACAAGCCGGTCGCGCACACGCCGACCGACCGCAGACTCGGCATAAATGTACACCTCCAATCGGACCGTGCGTGTGGCAGCAGCGATTGCCTCTTCAACGGCACGAAATGCGTCAGCACCTGTCACAAGCCACCTGAAGCTCATCGTCGCAGCAACCGCCATCAATCGAAGTTTACCCGGCCATACTCACTTTTCAATGTGCAAAGCCCGCTACAGGCGGGATGGCCAAAAACCGGAATCCGCGATCATTCACAATGACCGAATTTGATTTTAACTTTTTGTGCCCTGGTGCATCTAAATGTGTGTGCGAACGATAATTCTGTTCATAGCTGTTTTTGTCCTAAGCATTGCACCTGTTGCAGCTCAAGGTGCAAGAACCGAAGCACGGCTTTTGCTCTCGCATACGCAAGTGCGCCCGGGCGAAACCGTGACAGCGGCGATCGAACTGCGAACACCCCCAAAAACACATGTTTACTGGCGCAACCCGGGCGAAGCCGGCCTGCCGACCGAAATCGAGTGGGTTTTACCCACGACAATCAAGGCCGGAACGATTCGCTGGCCTGTACCACAAAAGTTCAACGAAGGCGGCCTCGTGACCTACGGCTACACCGGCAGCGCGTTCTTGATCACACCGCTGCTTGTCGAGCAAAACGCGCAGCCTGGAACACTCGACATTAAGGCAAATGTCAGTTGGCTCGAATGCGAAGAAGCGTGTGTACCAGGTCGCGCGAATCTCACGGCAAGACTCTCGATCGGCGCCGAATCCGTGCCTAGCGCCGAAGCGAAGCTTATAGCCGATGCAGTTGCGCAATTGCCGGCTGTTGCCAATGCCCCAATGCCGACTGCATACTGGGAAACAGACTCACCTAATGTTCGGCAATTGACGATCCGTTGGCAAACGGACGGTGACACTGAATGGGCCGATTTTTTCCCGGACACAATCCCAAACTGTAGGTTGGCCGCTAACCCGGTGCTCATCCCGGCTGAGTCCGGTAAGGCTCAGCTCAGACTCACCTTGACGAACCATGGCGGCGCATGGCCGGCACGTATTTCGGGTTTACTCGTCGTAAAACCACGCGGCAACCCGAACCCGCGTGCATGGGAAATCGGTTTTGCGCCGGGTGCACCTCTAAGGCCGCCTGTGAACCGGTTCGCCAAAATGCTGTTGTTTGCTTTCCTTGGCGGCCTGATCCTGAACGTGATGCCTTGTGTATTCCCCGTCATCGCGCTGAAAATACTCCGGTTTGTTCAACAAAGCGCTGAATCGCCCCGGCATGTTCTCAAGCTCGGTCTGGCCTCAGGGTGCGGTGTATTGGCCTCGTTTGTCGTGCTTGCTATTGTGGTCATTTTGGCGCAACAGGCCGGCAAAACAGCAAGTTGGGGCATGCACATGCAAAATCCGCAGTTCACACTGCTGCTCACCGTACTTGTAACGCTTGTGGCGCTTAATTTGTTCGGTGTGTTCGAGGTCAACTTGAGCGGACGCGCCCTGGATGCCGCAGGCAGGCTGGCTTCACGACCAGGTCTCGGCGGTGCGTTCCTGACCGGCATGCTCACAACCGTACTTGCAACACCGTGCACAGCACCGCTGCTTGCGCCGGCACTTGGATTTGCATTCACACAACCGCCCCTTGTAATCCTCGTCATGTTCTGTGCCGTGGGCACGGGTCTTGCACTGCCTTATGTCGTGCTGAGTTGGCAGCCGCACTGGCTGAAGTTTTTGCCAAAACCAGGTCCGTGGCTCGAGCGGTTCAAAGTGTTGATGGGTTTCCCAATGCTCGCCACAGCAGTATGGCTCTTTTCGTTCACTGCAAGGCGGTTCGGCCCGAACGGACCGCTGTGGTTCGGCCTGTTCCTGGTTGCAGTGGCCCTTGCGGCGTGGGTCTGGGGACAATTTGTCCAGCGCGGCACAAAACGGCGCGCACTCGCAATGGGCGTGACTCTACTTGTGCTGGTCTGCAGCTACGTGTACGCGCTTGAAAAACAGTTGCACTGGCGCACACACCAAGACCAACCACCCCAAACTCACCAGACCGGTCTAGGCGAGTCATTGTGGCAGAAATGGAGTCCGGAGGCGGTTGCAAAAGCGCGCGCTGAAGGTCGGCCTGTGCTGGTTGAGTTCACGGCAGACTGGTGTGTGACATGCAAATACAATAAGCTGGTTGCTCTGGATACAGCCGAGGTCCGCGACATGTTACGCCGGATCAATGCCGTTGCGCTCGTTGCAGACAACACGGATGAAAACCCGGCAATTGCAGCCGAACTGCGTAAGTTCGATCGCGCAGGGGTACCGCTTGTGCTGGTTTACCCGCGTGACACAAACGCGCCGCCGATTGTCCTGCCCACGCTGCTGACGAAATCGCTTGTGCTTGATGCACTTACAAACGCGGCTAGGTAAGCTGAGCTTGGGCAAATGTTCGTCAAACAACAATGGCACAGAGTCGAATTGCTGGCTTGGACATCAGCCAGTAGATTAGCGCAAACCGAATGACACCACGCGAAAAAATTGTTCTTGTGCTGGTAACAGCGCCGAGCATGAAAGCCGGACGCACAATTGCACACGCTGCACTCCAGACCAAGCTGGTCGCATGTGTGAACATCATCCCCCAGATCGAATCACACTATTGGTGGCAGGGCAAAATCGAGTCTGCCCGCGAAGTGCTCCTGCTGCTGAAAACCACAAATGCAAAACTTGCTGCATTGGAACGGCTGATACTCTCAAAGCATCCGTACCAAACACCTGAGTTCATTGCGCTGCAGATCAGCACCATCAACAAAAACTACGCACAATGGCTGGTTGAAAGTGTTACCGGCCCGGCCAGACCCCAGCACGGCTGATGAACACACCTCGAATCTGCCCGATCTGTGGCAACCCGGTCCCGGCAAACGCGCGTGCTTGTCCGGAATGCGGCGCCGACGAACAAACAGGTTGGTCAGAAACGGCGTACGAGCCGCAGCCCGACCTGCCCGACGAAGAATTCGATTACAACCAGTTTATCGAAAGCGAATTTGGTGGGGGTACACACCCGCGCCGTCGGTTGAGCACGTTCTGGTTGTTGGCCGTGCTAGCTGTTCTTGCCGCAGTGTTGCTGCTCTGGCTGTAGCACAGCACGCGCTTGGTTTCCGGCCCATTCCACTCGTACATGAGAGGCATCGTGCTTCAGGGCTTAACCTCGATCCTGAACAGGCGCACTGCGTCATTTGTGCAAACCGGCACGAAGTATGATGTGCTAAACGCAGTCGGATGAATCCAACCCGATACCGGTGCCCACGAAACTAAATCAGCCGATTCAAGCACGCGATAAGCGCGGTCAGGCACTGAATTCCAGCGCAACCTGAGCATGTTGGCTGCCGACACAAGGCTTGCATCGAGCCGCAGGTACGCAGGCGGCACAACAGCCCCAAGCGGTCCAGCAGCTTCAATTCGGAACATGTGCGCGAGCGCGTCTGCTAAATGTTGAACTGTGAAGCTCAGGTTCGTTCCGCTCGTTGTAAGCCAAGGCGAACACACCCACCAACTCAGTCCGTTCGTACTCTCAAGTACCCGATATGCGCGCGTTGGCACTGCGCCCCACTCCAAGCAGACAGTGTTGGTCGCCGACAGATGCGCACCGACCCGAAACGCCGGAAGCGGAGAGTTGGGATCGGTACCGGCGATGAACTCGGCAAAATCGCTCATGCCGTCATTGTCGGTGTCGGTGGTTGCCGAGCGTGCTGGGGACACCTCGCCAAAATTTGCAAGTTCCCAACTGTCAGCAATGCCGTTGCTGTTGATGTCTGCGAACGTGTAATTGCCCTCAAACACAATCTGTCCGCCGGCCGATAATGCATTCGTTTGCGCGGGCGGTGTGTGGTAGTATGCCACGTCACCAAATGTAATCACGTACTGTCCAGCAGGCGCATTGCTGATCATGGCGCCGAGACCGCGTCCGGTGAAATGGGTGGGTCCGGTCACAACATAGCGTGCCTGCCACAGATTGTTTGTGACACGGATTATCCCGGCCGGAACGGATGCAATCGTCACTGACACATCGTCAATCAACCAGCCCGGATGCGCCGGAACCGTATCCTCGAGCGAAACAAGCTGGTAGTTCCAGATCAGGTACACGACACGACCGATGTAGGGCGTGAGATCAATCTCCTCCGATTCCCACCCTTCGGTTGCGTCTGCGTAATATGTCCGCAATTCAGTCGGCTCGGTGGCATCGCTCGTGGCCAGATAAAGCGTGCCGGCTTCGAGTTCATCGGGCGAAAAATCGTAACTGTGCCAGAACTTCAATGTGGCGATGTTGCCGCCCACAAGATGAATCGCAGGACTGATCAGGTAACAATCTGCGAACTCGATTCTCTCACCATCCAGGTTACACCCCCATGCATTGGGTGGTGAATGTGCCTCGGTCTCAGCACCGTTGTTCGGCACACCCAACCGCCACGTGCCCGCGCCGCCAAACCAGCCGAACTCGGCAAAATTGTCAAACACAACCCAGCCGGGTGCGCCTGAGTCCATGTTATCTGTCCAGGGCGGCCTGACAGGTTGTAGCGTCCGCAGCGTGTACATGGCCCCGCTATTGTCATCAATTGCAACGTTACCAGCCACGTCTCGGCTTACTACGCGGTAATAGTAGGTCTTGTCCGGCTGTAACCCGATCAATGTTACCTCGTGCGCTGTGCCGAACCCGGCCCGATACGCCGTCCGGCTCAGGAAAGCCGATTCGCCATATTGCACCAGTGAATCGCACGCCTCGGATGTTTCCCAACAGATCACCGCATCTTCATACCCCGCCTCAGACACCACGCCCGATATTGTGGGCGCAACCGTGTCAACCGTGGCCGTTGCATGTGCAGAAAACCCGTTTGCCGGGGCCTGATACATAATCAAAATCGTGTCTGCGTGTTTGGCGCGGAGTTGACCGGGCGCGGCTGTATTCGTCTCGCTTACAAGTTGGCATGATCCGGTAAACACACCCGGCTGCAGTGTCTCACTCAGCGTGACTTCAATGCCGTTTGTATCCGTGTCACTTCGTGCCTCCACGGTAACGCTGCCAAGCCCGCGCAACTCGGCACCGGCAAGCTCGACGTTGACAATGTCCGGTACCGTGTAACTTGTCGAATCCAAGGTTAAGGTTGGCGCCGTACTCCAACCGGGAACCAAAAAGTTAAACGCATTCCGCAATAGATTGACGCGGTCGTTCAGCCCGTCGGCCAATGGAACCGCATCCAGCGGAAAAGTAAGCAGCACAAGTCGGCCCGGTGCTGTCCGGCCCACACCGGGCCAGCGTAACCCGACAATGTCACCGACATGGTTGACGAAAACTGCACTTGCATTTGTGGTGGGCACAATGGTGTCCGAAATGTCACCCATGTACCCGAACCACATGTCGTAGTACACACCGTAATCCAACGTAACATTGATTCCGTTGCCAACACCGCTGTCGGGTATGCCAGTGATCTCCGGTGCACCGGTGCTGGTCGGGTCTGTAACATACGATTCGACCTGGAGCACCGAATGAATAAACCTTGAATCGCCGGCTTCTTCGATCCTGCTCAAAATCTCCATCGAGGCAATAAACAAGCTCCCGCCGCTGTACAGATAATTGCTGATTGCAATCCGCTCGGCTGCGCTCCAAACACCGGTCAGCTCCGGTACGCGCCAGATCACAGCTCGATACGGTCTCAGGTTTTCAAGACTGGGCGAGCCGCTGATTCCAACATCCCAAACGTCATACTGCACACCCAGCATGTCTAAGGCCTCGGTGTAGCCCGATAACGGTGGTGGTCCGCCAAAAAAGTCCGGTAGCCAACTGTCAACTAACAACACCGGGGCAGATGGCACCGCAACGAACGAATACAGCTCACCGTTGTTACTGTTTGTGGCTGCGTTTCCAGCCGCATCAATCGAGACAATGGCAAAATAGTACGTCGCTCCGGCTGCAAGGCCACATAGCGCCACCGCATGACCTAAACCAAGAGCGCCGTTTGTCACCGCGTGCGTTGGAAGTGAGTTTGTGCCAAAGTACACAATCGAATTCGCAGGTTCATCTGTGACCCAACTGATGATTGTTTGCCCGTAGGAGTTTGTTACTTGCACCTGCTGAATCTGTGGCGGGACAAGGTCGGCAACTGCATTTGCCGTGCGTTGCACGCCTGCTGAAAGGTCCAAATACACCGCCTGAATTGCGTCACCATGAGCGACTTGAAGCAGGCCATCCGTGGTAGGTGGCCCGGTAACGACCGCAACTGCGCCCGTGAACGTGCCGAACGACGTGGCCGGATAGAGCGTGAAAGTTTCGCCAAGCGGCTCAGTTGAACTCGTGATCGTAACGTCGAGACTCGGGCTGCCGGCCAAGTCGGTATCAACCACGCGCACGCCGATCCGGTCAGGTGCAGTGTACGTGTCACGGTCAAACGTCACGATACCGTCACCCGGCGCGGCAAAGCACGCTGAGATCACAAGTGCAAAATCTTGATCGACTTCTTCAGTGTCAACACGTGCGTCTGAGACCACGTTAGCCGCGCGCACGCGTACGAGCCATTCACCCGGAACAGGCACAGGTACGAGCACGCCTTCCACGTTATTGATGCGGTCTGATTCGGCAGGATTCGGCATTGATACACCCTGATTAAACTGATTGCCTTTGTACACTGTTCCGTCCGGTGCCACAACTTCAAGGTCAAGGTCATTAACCAGCGCCGGAATCGCCGCCGGCAGACCCGGCACGTCTGTGTAGCAAAGCGTGATTTTTAGTGGCAAATCTGGTTCGCTAATGAAAATGCGGTGTTCGAACACCTGCCCGTTTGTGAGTGTTTGAGTCTGATCGAGATATTCTACCCCACCATCAGGTTCGAGTAACCCAACCACGTTTACCCGCCCCCAACCCTCGTCATTGTTTGGCACTGGCGGCGTGTCAACCAAATCGTCCATGTCAACTGCTGCATTAATCAGCGCCGCCTTTACAAGCGCAGGGGACGGCGTGTGGCCGCCATGCAGTTCTCTGTAAAACTGTACAAATACGGCTGCTGCACCTGAAACATGCGGACCGGCCTGGCTAGTACCACCCTGGAACTGGTAATACTCATCAATTGGTAGCCACGCATTTTCGTCACCCGCAGCAGCGGATTGTAACGAGGCAATCCATGTGCCGGGGGCAACAAGGTCGGGCTTGATCCGACCGTCCTCGCACGGCCCGCGACTTGAAAAATCCGCCATTGCATCCGAGCCAATGTCATAAATGAACAGGTCAAACCTGTCGTTCTGGCATGCGCCAGATGCGATGACATTCTTTGCCACGGCCGGGCTGCCTATGGTTTGAGCTGCCGGCCCGGCATTGCCGGCTGAAAATTCAAGAATGTACGGTTGGTCACCCGGCTTGAGAAAATCCGCGTCACGAACAAGCTCGTCGAATTCCATTGCGCTCAGGTCGTACCGTCCGTGCGTATCGTCACCCCAACTGTTCGAGCCGATTACAGCCCCGGCACGCGTTGCATCGCGTGTGAGCTTTTCGAAGCTCGGAGGTGGGCAGTAGTTTCCTAACCCGTCAAAGATGCGTTGGACAACGATCAATGCACCCGGTGCCACGCCAAGTCCGTACAACGCGCCGGATTCATCCGTGCGACCCGTTGCACCGTCCCCAGCAATTATGCCGGCAACATGCGTGCCGTGTCCGTGTTCATCTGCTGCATCCGGCAACCCGCCGTACCAGAAAAACATCGGTGTACGGCCGAGCAGATCAGGGTGCATCGTTGCAGCATCGCCGGTGTTTAATCCGCTATCGGCTACCGCAATTGCAACACCGCTGCCGTCGTACCCGCGCGCCTGCGCAAGCAACCGGTTCGGCCCGGCGTCACCGGCAACGATCTTCGATGCGATTTCATCAAACAATTTCATGTCCCGATCAGGCTCAACCCACAACACGGCATCCGACACCGCCAACGCAGTCAATCCGTCGGGTGCAATCTGACCACGCAGCACCGTGCCCGAGCGCAGCTTTGATTCCTGACGGACATTGCGCATCTTGGCTCGGACACGACCCGCTTGCCCCGGTGTCACATCAGGCGCCAGCAACACGGCTACACGAACAGGCTCGGGCGCGTCAGCTTGGGCCAATAGACAGTCGCGCAACCCTTGATGGATTTTATACTCGGGCTTGTATTCACCGACCCAACGCACGAAATGCAACCTGTTCACCTGTTTTGGATCAACTGCACTGAACCGCGCCACAAATGCGTCTTCAGGCACATACCGGAGCAGTTCAACCCCCAGATTGCGCAGTTGCGCGCGCCAGGGCAGTGACGGGCTGGCATCGAGTTGTATCAAAAATAGCCCGTCCAACGCTGTTTTGGCAGCGGCTTTCCCGAGCAATTGAGTCCTGTGAACCGGGTGATCTTGGATTATTTGGTTACGGAGCCGAATTGGCTTGGCCTGAACCACCGCTCCTTGCGAGAAAACCAAAGTCAGCCCGACAACTACAACACCCAACACACGACCGTAAATTGCAAACTTCACACCGCAGACCTTAGCCCTGCCCGGCTCGACCTGCAAGGGGCTGAAAGAAACCGCTGAACCGAAGCAGCGAAAAGCTGCATATGCCAAGACCACATGCAAATCTTGCGGCCAAAAACACCGATACGGGTTTTGCGGACCGTACGACTGACCGTTCTGCGCGCGTCCAAAGATCAGGTTTCTTTCAGTTGCAGAGCCGAGCCGAAGCTTTGCCGGCGCTTTCCATAGTTCGCAGCAAATAGCTACCGCTCAATCCCAACGCCCTCGGCATCGGTGCAACACCCTGCAAACAAAGGTAGGGCGCGCAGTCCACTGCGCGCCGGAATTGGTCGAGGTTGAATTCGGCCCTCCTGTAAATCGCGTTGCCAAGATGAGATTGAATCACTCGGCTTCATCGGACTCGCTAAACCAATATTTGCATAAATTGGAGGGACGACTTCCATGTCGTCCAACGTTTAGTGCTGCGCCCCAGAGGGGCGCGCGCCGTTTCGTCAAAATCTGATCTCGGGTAGGGCGGGTAGTCCTCTGCCCGCCGGATGATTTCGGGCGCACGCATGGCGGCGCGTCCCGCAAATGCGGGACGCGCCCTACCTTAACTCTGCGCCTCTGCGCCTCAGCCGTTAAACGTAGCCGCGCCCGTAAGGGCGCGGATAATCAAGATTCAAGCCGAAAGGCTGGGCAAAGGGCGAGCGGCTCCGGCGCGCAGTGGACTGCGCGCCCTACCTTAACTCTGCGCCTCTGCGCCTCAGGCGTTAAACGTAGCCGCGCCCGTAACAGCGCGGAAAACAAAATTTAGGCCGATAGGCTGGGCCAGTGCGAGCAGCTCCGGCGCGCAGTGGACTGCGCGCCCTACCTTAACTCTGCGCCTCTGCGCCTCAGCAGTTAAACGTAGCCGCTCCCGTAACAGCGCGGAAAACAAAATTTAAGCCGATAGGCTGGGCCAGTGCGAGCAGCTCCGGCGCGCAGTGGACTGCGCGCCCTACCTTACTCTCTACGCCTCTACTGTGAAGGATTGGAGGAGAAGTTTTTGGAGCGCGGTGCTCCAGCACCGCTTTCGGTTCGATTGATTGACGACTTCCGCCTCGTCCAAAGTTTGGCATAGCCCGAGCGCACACAGCAGCCGGTTTGGAATCGTCATTGGGGGCATAGCACAAGCGCGAAAAAGCGCCGTGGCCGGGCCTTGCAACCCTGTGCCGGTGCACTCCACAGTTTGCACCAAATAACGGCTGCTCGATTGCAACGCCTTTGCCATTCTGTTCACGCAAAAGCCGCATGCCCTACAGTTGTGGCGCATCCTGCACCAGCCAGGATGCGATACGGCGGACTTGGGAGTCTGCCGTACAAAAACCGCACGAAAAATCCGGGCTAGTCTTACGCGCTGCAACAACGGTGACGCTTTTTCAGCACCGTGTGCACCTAAGCTAGACCGTCTGTCTTTGGGTAGCCGAATTTTGTGCTTGCGTTTTTGCAACGGGCAAAAATAATTGTACAGGCTTGCTAAAGTAGCCGTGCCGGTTTCAGGCAAAAACCGTAAAGCACCAGCGCGTTGCACAATTTAACCTGTGTTAACTATGCGAACGGCTAGATACAAAAATGGCCTCGCACTGGTCGGTCTGGGCGCGCTGGGCTGCAGCTTGCTCATCGGCGCAGCAGTTGCAGCAAAAAGTCTTATCGCGACTGAGCCTGAGCTTGCGG